>Ga0307377_10004566_pt1 | contig 15105 bp, 14 predicted proteins | sample TR3MG_FD_202535 | JGI IMG/M metagenome (GOLD analysis project Ga0307377, IMG submission 202535) | Soil microbial communities from Risofladan, Vaasa, Finland - TR-3 | ecosystem: Environmental > Terrestrial > Soil > Coastal area > Acid sulfate soil | place: Finland: Risofladan, Vaasa | collected... | reverse complement strand
CAGCTGAGCTTCGGTCGTTGGATTCAGATGAATCTGGTTGCTCACCACCTGCTGCATACCCACCTTGGTGTAGACAGCCGCAAAAAATATGTAGCCAACCAGCGCCATGATGATCAGCGGCAGCCACCAGCTCTTATGTCCGAGCTTGATGTCGTCAAACGTCTTCGACGGCGCCATAAACGTGTTTGAAACGCGCTGCCACTGGGTGAGCCCTGGAGCGGGCGTCGACGCAGTTTGCACTCCCATATCGCTCATGATTTCGCCTTTCGCCAAACAAGAAATTCGGCTCGTCCGCGATTGTACCCTCGCAGGATGAAAAAGACGCAATCAATTTCGGTGGTCATGCCGAATCGCAGCCAAAGCACTAAACTCCGGCGGTGGAGAAGGGAACCGTTACCGGCCCGATACGGAGAATATTCCCGTCGCAAGATCGGCGGGCAGGTGGCTGCCGCGTCTTTGCGTCGCCGGTGGCGCCGGCTTATGCCGAGTGTCCGCGTCCCTCATGGCTCGCTTCGCGGCCCTGTGCGTGGACTTGGTGGAAACGTAGCTCTTGTACACCGTGATGTGAAAGCAGGCCTGACTGAACTCCTCTTCCACGTCGATCTTGCCCGCCTTTTGCAAGCTCAGCAGCACCCGCCGCATCCACGCCAGTTCCTGGCGGCTCAGCCCGGCCTTCGCAATATCGATCGTCGCCCCCGTCAGGTGCGGGCTCACAATGTCCCCTTCGGCGTCCGCGGCGTTTCCATTCGTCTGCATCAGCCGCTTTTGATATTCCACGGTTCGCACAGCTGAATTCACCCTGATCGGCCGGTGAAATTCCGCTTGATGCGCCCGCGCCAGGTCCGCCAGGAATTGCGCCGTCCACGGCCGGCAGTAGCGATTGTGATCCGGCAGGCCAGAATTCACCGTCAGCGCCGCCGATGCGGGCAAGGGAACAAGCAGCTTTTGCGCAATGCGGTTCGAAAGATCGGCCTCGTTTTCAATCCGCTCCAGTCCGTCGGCTTCCGTACGCGCATTTTGCCGCTCGAGCGACGTCAGCGTTCCGCGCAGCGCCCGCCGTATCCCCGCTGGGCTCATATCGAGTGTAGCCATCTCGGTGATGGGCGACGTCCTGGGCACATCAGCTTCTGTGGTCTCGGTCAGTGCCGGCGCCTGTGTTCCTGAGTCAGCCTGTGCTCCTGCGTCTGCCTGTGCCCCTGCGTCTGCCTGTGCTCCTGAGTCTTCTGTTGCGCGCTCTGCGGCAGGAGGCTTATCGTCCGTGCCCGGCTTTCCGCCTGTGCGCATAGGCTCCAAACCCCGGCCCGTCAACTGGACGTTGGCTTCGCTCTTTAGTTCTTTCAGCGCCGCCGCCCGCCCTTCCTCGAAGCCTTTTCTGTAGCCAGCTTCATAGTCCAGGGAGATAGCGGCCGGCTTCGCCTCGCGCACAGCGGTCCGCTTGGGCGTGTACGCCGTCTTGCGCGCCCTGGTGCGTGTGGCCCGGTGCGATTTCGTGTGCTTTGTAGTCTTGCTGGAGGTCCTGTGCGAGCTCGCCTTGGACCATGTATGCGTCTTGCTTGCACTGGCCTTGCGAGTACTTGCCTTGGAGGCGGGGCGGCTGCTGGATGAGGCTTTCCTGTGCGCAGTGGTCTTGTGCGTCTGCGCAGACTTGGCTGGCGTACCCGCCGCCGACACAGCCGGCAAGGTCATCAGCAACAAAGCGAAGATAAACATCCCACGCATGGTGGAGAGTGCGGACAATCGAGAGCTTCTCCAGTGTAGCTCGATCCGTCCGCACCTCAGAGTACCTGGCCGGATGCGGATTCGTCTGATAATTGGATGCACGAGCAGCGGTTTCGTTTACCGCGCCTGGCTCCCACAATCGTCCGCCTGCATCCTAAGCCTTTATAAATAAACGCGCGCAGACCGATCCTGTATCCAATCTTTTCGCATTTTGTACCAGGCTCTAACGTCCCGCCCGCCCCAGCATGTACCGCACCGCAGCCTCCAGCTCCGCCGCCGTAACATCCTCCACTACGCCCGCGTCGCCAATCCCCAGCGGCAGCACAAACCGTCTCACCCCGCCAACATTCTTCTTGTCCGCCCCGGTAGCCGCCACTACTTTCGCCGGGCGCAGCTTCAGCGCCGGCAGCGGTCCGTACAGGTAGATCAGCCGTTCCAACCGCTCAAACTGCGCGCCGGAAATTGTCCCCCTCTGCCGTCCCAGGTAGAGCGCGGCCACCATGCCCCACGCCACAGCTTCGCCATGCAGCAGAACCTTGTACGCAGTCGCCTGTTCAATTGCGTGGCCCACCGTGTGCCCAAGGTTCAAGATCATGCGCAGCCCCGTTTCGCGCTCGTCCGTGTTCACCACTCCGGCCTTCATGCGTATCGACGCGGCAATTACTTTTTCCAGAGCCTTCGCATCCCGGCCCAAAATCGCGCCCGCATTCTCATCCATGAAGCGCACCAGCGCCCGGTCGCGGATAATGCCCGCCTTCACGCTCTCCATCAGCCCCGCCCGCAGCTCGCGGTCCGGCAGCGTGCCCAGCACGCCAATATCGGCAAACACCGCCCGCGGCTGATGAAAGCTCCCCACCAGGTTCTTGCCCTCCGGCAGGTTCACGCCCGTCTTGCCGCCCACAGACGAATCCACCTGCGACAGAAAAGTTGTCGGAACCTGCACATACGGAATCCCGCGCATGAAGGTTGCCGCCAGAAACCCGCCCACATCGCCCACAATCCCGCCGCCAAAGGCAATCAGCAAACTGCCTCGGTCCGCGCCCGCGCGCAGCATCTCCCGCGCCAGCCGCTCCACGCTCGCCATCGTCTTGTACTTCTCGCCCGGCGGCAGAAACAGCGCCACAGGAGCCTCGCGAAACGAAGCGCAGAACTTCTCCCCCCACAAGGCCCAGATCGCCGGCGAACTCAGCACAAAAACCCGCCGCGGCAGCCTGCCGATCGCCCGCTCAATGCGCGGTGCAAGCGTCTCCACAAGCCCGCTGCCCGCCATCACGTCATATTTCGCCGTTGGTGTGTCTACTCGTATGGTTTGCACGTTGATTTCATCCTAAATGCACCGCTCGCCATGGGGCCGTCCGAGCGGTGCATTTGCCGTCAAGGGCCGAATTCGCGGCCTTCGGGTGCAATAGAATCGGACCGCCTTGTCATGCGCCTCCGAGTGGGAGAAGATAGAAGCAGGGGTTCAACGCAAGTTCCCTTGTGAATCGTGCTTTCTGCCGCTTCTGAGCTGCTCCTCGAGTAGCATTCCTCCAGCCACTCAAAGCATCCAGCACTGCCCGTAACGACAAAAGCAAGCGAGTGGACATTGTTCCAGGGAGAATCGAAATGTCGGAGAAAGATTTCACTAATATGAGCGAGTGGGACACCACCGAAGGCCCGCACATGTCGCCCTCAAGTGACAGGCCTGCGCCTGAGCACCACGAAGAGGCGCAATCAGGGCCAAAAGCGAGCTTACGGCCCGAACTACGCATGGGCCGGGCGCAGAATGAATCCGGCCTCATCTGGATTACTGCTATTTTTATGGTCATCTTCCACCTCGGTGCAATTGCCGCTCTCTTCTTCTTCAGTTGGACAAACCTGATTGTCGCCGTCGTGCTCTATATATTCGCCATCAACTTCGGAATCGGCATGGGCTATCACCGTCTGTTCGTGCACCGCGGCTACCAGGTGCCCAAGGCGGTGGAGTATTTCCTGGCCATCTGCGGCACACTGGCCCTGGAGGGCGGGCCCATTGCCTGGGTGGCCACGCATCGCATCCACCATCGTCACAGCGACAAAGAAGGCGACCCGCACACCCCCCAGGAAGGCACATGGTGGGCGCATATCGGTTGGATCATCTCAGGCCAGGCCCTCAACGCCGAGACAGCCGCACTGGCCCACTACGCGCCCGATCTTGCCAAAGATCGCTTCATCGTCTGGCTCAGCAAATATCATTGGGTTCCGCTGACAATCCTTGGCGTTTCGCTGCTGGTCGTGGGAACTCTCGTTGGCGGCATCAAAGTTGGCGTTGGTCTCTTCCTCTGGGGCATCTTTCTGCGTGTCACGCTCGGTCTGCACGCCACGTGGCTGGTCAACTCCGCAACCCATCTCTACGGCGGGCGTCGCTTTGAAACCCGCGATGACTCGCGCAACAGTTGGTGGGTTGCCCTGGTGACCGGCGGCGAGGGATGGCACAACAACCATCACGCCAATCCCGTCTCAGCCCGTCACGGACTCGCATGGTATGAGTTCGATCCCAATTATTACGGCATCTGGTTGCTCAAGAAGGTGGGTCTCGCCAAACATGTCCAGATCGCAAAGTTTACTAGCAGGGACCCGGACGAGACCGGGCCGCGTACCACTCACATGACTACATCGTGAGCCAGGTTTGCGGCCATCTGGAATCCGCCCCTCATCCCAGCCAGATCAGCGGAATCAACCCCGCCACGGCCAGCCCTATCAGCATCAGCAAGCTCTGCCGTCCCGTCTTCTTGTCTGCCAGGCTATAGGCGTAAATCCCTTTCACCGCGTTGTTGCTGGCTGCGGCAATCAGGATTGCTCCAGCCGCCTCCTTCACTGGAGTCAGCGCGCCCGCCGCCTGCGTCAGTCCCATGATGAACGGGTCCACATCGCTCACGCCCATGATCGCCGCCAGCGTATCCACTCCGCCCTTGCCCAGATACGTCACCGCCAGTTGCGTAATTACCAGCATCGCCAGAAACAGCCCCGCAAACATAAAGGCCGTCAGCAGCTCAAGCGGATTCTTCGGCTCATACTCCCGCTTCACTTCGTCGGTGTTCTCGTCCGCGCGGCGCGACCAGAGCCACCCAAATCCAAGCGCCGCGGCCGCCAAAACAAGAAACGGCACCAGCAGCACTGCCATCAGTTGATGGTTGAACAGAGCCAACAGCGCCACCAGCCGCAGATACATCACGCCGGACGCAATCAGAATGCCGCCCGCAAACAGATGCGGATGCTCCTCGCGTGCGGCCCGCTTCGCCATCACAACCGTTGTCGCCGTCGAGGAATAGGCTCCGCCCAGCAATGCGGCCAGAACGATCCCGCCCTGTCCTTTGGTCATTTTTTGCAGCACATAACTCGCGTACGAGATGGCGCTGATGGCCACCACCACCAACCACGTCTTGAAAGGGTTGATGTGAAATTGCCCGAACTCTTGGTTGGGAAGCGCCGGAAGAATTACTCCGCTCAGCAGCAGGAATTTGGCGAAAGTAAAAATCTCATTCGGTGCGATGTTTGTGGCCAGCTTCTCAAAAGCCACCTTCAGGTCGAGCAGCAGCAAACTGGCAACTGTGATTGTCGTCGCTATCCAGAAATGCTCGTAATAGATCAGCGATCCCACCAGAAATGTCGCCATCCCCGACATCTCCGTCGTCACGCCACCCACGTGGCCCGTCGTCTCTGGCGCCGACAGCTTGTGCCAGTACGACAGCAGCAGAAATCCGCCGATCACCAGAAATCCGATTGTCAAAGGCACAAGTTGAGTGCCAGACATAAGCGCAAGGGAGTAGCCAATCAGCCCGATCAGAGGAAACGTGCGCACCCCGCCAAACGAATAGTGCCCCTCCGCCTTGTGCTCTTCCCGCTCCAGCCCCAGCAGAAACGACAGGAACAGCACCAGAACAATCTTCACCGCCTCAGGCGGCAACAGCTCGTAAATCGCCATTCGATACCTGCCTCCGCCTCATTTGCCATGCGCCGGACCTCGGCGCAAAGCAGCACCAGCGCAGAGCGACGTGCGCAACGCCGCCCGCGGGAAAGTTCCTAATAGGCTCTAGACAGCTTACACTTTGCTATGGTCGGGCCGCTCCAGGATTCGCCCGAAATCGGCGCATTCCAGCCCCGGCCAGTTGCAGACCGGCCGCTAGAGTGATGCAGAGCGCGACCGTCACCACAAATCCAAGGTGCTGTTTTTCGACCCCCTGGTACGCGAACGAATGGATCGCTGCCAGCGCAAACACAGCATAGTTCCAGCGCTGAAGCTGTTTCCATCGTGGGGTGCCGAGCGCGCGCAGGAAGTAGTCGTTTGACGTAGCCAGCAGTGCAATGAGCAACAGCGTACTCACGGCCCCCGTGTAGTTGGCGAGTCCAAACAGGTCGTGACGCAAAGGGAAACGGCGGTGATCTTTTGCCGAGTAGATGTAATAGAGCCACGGGCGCCCACGCAAGTGCACACATTGGCCTATAACTGCGTGTACGATGCCCAGAATACCTGCCCATATGCCGATATCCCGCCGCAAGTCGCTCGACACAGGGTTCTGCCGTTTTCGAACGAGGTTCCACGGCCCAACCATCAGCGAAACGGACAGCAAGGCCAGTGCAGGATAGGCCGTGGCAAAGCTAGCTTTGCTTACCACGTCCTTATAGGGCCGCGTGATGTAGAGAGCGGCGACAGCGCTAAAAGACAAGATCAGTAACGGTAGATGATGTCTTAGCAACCGCTGACGAAGCCGCCGCTGTTTCCGTTTGTGGTGGGCCTTATCCGGGCTCAATTGATTTCTCTCTTAACGGACTGTGGAACCACTTTGCCCACGGCGGTCATTTTACCAACTGTGCAGCCACTCCTCATCGCGGCCAATCCTGACCGGCGCTCGGAACAGCTCGCTCAACCGTTCCTCTGTCAGCAGCTCCGCGCGCGGCCCGTCGGCAACAATGCGTCCATCCCGCATCAGAATCACGCGCTCAATCTCGGGCAGAATATCTCCCAGGTGATGCGTCACCAGCACCAGCCCCGTGCCCTCCTGCGCCAGCCTGCGCATCGTATTGCGCAGCTCCCGTTGTGCAGCCAGGTCAAGCGCGTTCGAGGGCTCGTCCAACAGCAGTTGCCGCGGCCTGTGCACCAGCGCCCGCGCAATCAGGATGCGCCTCTTCTCCCCGGCCGACATGGTGCCCACCAGTTGCTCGCTCAGATGCGTGGCTTCCATCCGCTTCAGCGCCTCGGCGGCCCGCGCGCGCATCTCCGCCGTCACATGCAGATTCGGCCACAGCGTCGACGCCGAAAAGAACCCCGCAGTCACCGCATCCAGCCCGGTCGTCACCGCGGTCCGCTCGCCGGGCAGCTCCGCGCCCATCAGCCCGGACCCCACAATGCCAAAGTGTCTGCGCAGTTGCGTCAGGTCCCACCGCTCGCGCCCAAAAATCCGCACCATCATCCCCGGCCGCACAATCGGATAAATCTGGCACGTCATGGCCAGAATCAGCGTCGACTTGCCGCATCCATTCGGCCCCAGAATCGCCACATGCTCCCCGGCGCGAATCGTCAGGTTCACGTCCTCGAGCACCACCCGGTCGCCGCGCGCAACATTCACCGCCCGCAGGTCAAGAAAGTCCGTCTCCGACAGCCCATCCATCCCGGGATCCTCTGCCGCTTGCGCCGATTTCTCCGTCATCGAGTTCCCATCCACAATCCCCCATCCACCTGCTAGATTAAATGGGTTGACCCATTACCGAAATGACTGACTTTTCCCCACTCTTCGTTCCCCGCGGTTTCCGCTTCGGCGCAATCAAGGCTGGCATCAAAGCCAGCGGCCGTCCCGATTTTTCCATCATCGCCGCTGACGCCCCAGCCAGCGCCGCCGCTGCCTTCACCGCCAACCGCGTCACCGCCGCGCCGCTCATCGTGGATAAGCTGCACCTCACCGCCACCGGCGGAAAAGTGCGCGTCGTCGCCATCAACGCGGGCAACGCCAACTGCGCCGCCGGTCAGGCCGGCCTCGATGCCGCCAACGCCACCTGCGCCGCCGCCGCGCGCATCTTCGGCTGCAAACCCGAAGAGGTCTTTCCCTCCTCCACCGGCGTCATCGGCGTACCCCTGCCGGCTGAGAAACTCATCGCCGTCATGCCCACTCTCGCCGCATCCATCGGCAACGGCGCCGACCACTTTGTCGAGGTTGCCCAGGCCATTCTCACCACGGATACCGTCGAGAAAACCGCCTTCGCACGCATTGATGTGGCCGGCCCCGACGGCGCCTTGCAGGAGATTCGCATCGCCGCCCTCGGCAAGGGTTCCGGCATGATTCATCCGCAACTGGTGCCGCACGCCACCATGCTGGTCTACATCCTCACCGACGCAGCAATCGAGCCGGCGGTTCTGGACGCCTATCTCCGCCCCGCCATCGAGGTCAGCTTCAACCGCATCTCCGTCGATGGCGACACCTCCACCAACGACACTGTCCTTTTGCTCGCATCCGGAGCCAGCGGCGCCTCTATCGGTCCCGGCAATCCCGCCTTTGCCTCCGCGCTCACGCAGGTCTGCACCTCGCTTGCCCGCCAGGTCGTAGCCGATGGAGAAGGTCTCACCCACGTTGTCGAACTCCGCATCGAGGGCGCTGCCAGCAACGCCGATGCGCTCCGCGTCGCCAAGGCCATTGCTCACTCGCCCCTGGTCAAAACCGCCTGGGCCGGATGCGATCCCAACTGGGGCCGCCTGGTTGCCGCCATCGGCTACTCCGGTGCCCAGGTCGATCCCGACCGCATCGATATTTCCTTCGGTGACCTGCCCATCTGCCGCAACGGCGGCCGTGCCGCCGAGTTCGACGAGGCCACCGCCCACGCCTACATCTCCCAGCCCGAGTTTGCTATCTCCATCCAACTCCACCAGGGGTCGGGCTCCTGCGTCTTCTGGACCACCGATCTGACCACCCAGTACATCCACATCAACGCCGACTACTCGACATAACAGTCCGCCGCGCAATGGAATCGGGACACGGCCGCGCCCTATGACAAAATCGTGCTGCCCTCATCTTTCCATTTACAATCGCAACAATCTCTGAGGCCCCTCCACCCAAATGACCGTCGCCACCACGCAAGTTGTCCCACCAGCCGCCGCCACGCCCCCTCACAACGGCTTCTCGCTCATCTCCAATGAAATGCTGCTCCAGATCTACAGCACCATGCTCAAGTGCCGCCTGCTCCACGAGCGCATCGGCATGATCGTCGGTGAAGACGGGCAAATCAGTCCCTTGGCTGCACCCAGTCAGGAGGCCGCAGCCGTCGGCGTTGGCCTTTGTCTGCTCCCCGGCGACACCCTCGCCCCCTCGCCCCGCGGCTTCATTCCCGCCTTCGTCAAAGGCCTCTCCCTCGAAGCGATCTTCGATCGGATTCTGTCCGCGCTCGCGCAAAAAAGCGCCGGCTCCCGTCCGCCCTACGCGCGCCTCAAACTCATTCCGCCCACCTTGAGCCTCGCCGCTCAGCTCGACAAAGCACTGGCAGCGGCCGCCGCCAACAAGACCGCCCGCAACAAGCAAATCGCAGTCGTCTTCTCCGCAAGTTCCACGGCCTCACCGGACCCGCTCCATGCTGCCATGCGCCAGGCCGGAAAACGCAAGCTCCCCATGCTTTTTATCTGCCACAGCGGCGCAGATGCCGGCGACCTTTGCCAGCAAGCGCAGCAGTGCGGCTTTCCCGGCGTTATCGTAGACGCCAATGACGCCGTAGCCCTCTATCGCGTCGCCACAGAGGCCATCACGCACGCGCGCCGCGGCAGCGGACCCACCCTCATCGAGTGCAAACCCTGGCCCCACTCCGTCTCCCTGGCAGGCAAGCGCCTCGTCGCGGCCAGCGCCGTCCAAAACATGGAAACCTACCTGATCCGCAAAGGCCTGTTCGACAAGAAATTCAAAGCCAAAGTTGCCGCAGCCTTCCGCCGCGAGCTAGACTCCGCCATGAAACTCAACTAATTTATTGCGGACCGCAGCGCTCTATTACCGCGCCCGCGGATGCGTCTTGTCGTACACCTGCGTCAACTGCGCCGTCGTCAGTTGCGTGTACCGCTGCGTGGTCGAGAGGCGTTCATGGCCGAGCAGTTCCTGAATGGCGCGCAGGTCCGCGCCTTCTTCCAGCAGATGCGTTCCAAACGCGTGCCGTAGCGTGTGCGGATGCACGTCGGAAGAAAGCCCGCCCAGAGTGGCAATGCGCTTCACGATGCGCCCCACGCTCCGTGTCGTCAGCCGGGCCTGACTCGCTGGCCTGGCGCCACCAACTTTCCCCAGGCCGCGCAGTTGCATATTCACAAACAGCGCCGGCGTCGCGGCTCCTGTGGCCGCTGCCAGCAGCGCCGAGCGCTCGGTCAGATAACTGCGCAGAGCCTCGGCCGCAGCGTCGCCCAGCGGCACATAGCGCTGCTTCTGCCCTTTGCCGCGCACCAGAATCGCCTCATTGGCCCAGTGAATGTCCGCCAGATTCAATCCCGTCAACTCGGCATTCCGAATTCCGCAGCCATACAGCAGTTCCAGAATCGCCCGGTCGCGCGCCGGCCAACTGGCCGCGTCCTCCCCCACTGAGTCCACCACCTGGTTCATCTGTTCAATCGAGGGAACGCGCGGCAAATGCTTCGGCAATCGTGGCGTTGCCACCAGCGACGCCGCATTCTGGTCGATGTGTCCCGTGCGCGCCAGCCACTTGAACCAACTGCGAATCGCCGCCAGCGCCCGCGCCGCCGAGGCCTTCGAGAGCCCGCGCTCATACAGCGTGCCCAGATACGCTCGAATGTCGGTGTGCTCAATCTCCCGTACGGTTTTGTCCGCGCTGGCCGTGCTGCTTTCCTCAAGGCCATTTCGCTTAGTCAGCCAGGCAGCAAACCCGTGCAGCTCGCGCTCGTAGGCGCGCAGTGTGTGCACCGAAGCCCCGCGCTCATTCGTCAGAACCTTCAGAAAGCCATTCACCAGCGCATCCAGCGGAGAAGCAATCGCCGTTGTCGCGGTTGTCGAAGACGCGCTCATGCCGGCTCCATCTTGGTTTCCGCACCCACCGGGGTCTTCTTGCGTCTACGTCCTTCCGTCGCCTTCGCCATGGGACGCGCAGACGATTGCACTGTCTCGGGCCTCGATGCCGCGCGTGGATGATGCATCCGGTGCACAGCCTTAAGCCGCCCGAGCGCAAGATGCGTGTACACCTGCGTGGTCGAAATATCTGCGTGGCCCAGAATCAACTGCACGCTGCGCAGGTCGGCGCCGTGTTCCACCATGTGCGTCGCGCAACTGTGCCGCAGCCGGTGCGGGCTGGCGGAGCTGTCGGCCATCTTCACCAAATGCCAGATCCATTGCCGCGTAAGCGGCATGCCGCGCAGCGACAGAAACAACCGCGCCGTGTCTTGCCGCGAAGCATCCTTCCGCGCGGCGCTGGCTTTGCTCCTCGTGCTCACGCGCTCCAGGTGCGGCCGCCCTTCCCGCAGATAAGTTTCAATCGCTCCAATCGCCGTGCGTCCCAGTGGAACAATGCGTTCCTTGTCGCCCTTGCCGCGCACCTGCACCCGGCCAGCATCCAGCGCCAGGTCGCCGGTCGAAAGCGCCGTAACTTCTGACACCCGCAGGCCGCCCGCATACAGCAACTCCAGAATGGCCCGGTCGCGCAGCGCCGTCGCCTGCGCCTGCGGATGCGACGCCGCCATGCCCGCGCGCTCCAGCATCTCCGCAACCTCCGGCTCGGCCAGAGACTTCGGCAGCACCTTCCACGTCTTCGGCGACTCAATATTGACAGTTGGGTCGTGATGAGTGCGCCGGTCAAGGAGGAGCCACTTGTAAAACCCGCGCAGGCAGCTCAGCTTGCGGGCCGATGAGCGAGCGTCGATGCCGTGAGTGCGCAGATGCTCCAGAAACGCAGCCACATCCTCCTGGACCGCCTTCAGCAGAACGCCGTTTCGGCCTTCCATGAACTCCGCAAACGTTCTCAGATCGCTTAAATAAGCCTCGCAGGTCAGCGGCCGTAAGCCCTTTTCCACGCGCAGATACGCCTGGTATTCCTTCAACAGCTCAAGAGTGCGAGGGGTGTCCACATCTTCGATTATCCGCGCCTTCATGGCAAGCTCGGAGACGCCGGAAGCATTGCTGAACCTCGTTCATCAACGTATCAACATCATCACTATTCTGCTCTTGCAATCCCGCGCCATCTCCTGCGCGCCAGATCGCGTTTGACGAGTTTTAGTCTTCTTCAAACCTTCACGTGCAATATGGACCCTTTTTAGACGAAAATAGGAATGAATACTTTCAAGAGGGATTGAGGAAAGATTGAAGGCTGCACAATTAGACATTCACAAGTGGACCGCCGAGGAGTTCAGAGGGCTGGTTCTGGATTGCAAACCCAAGGTTGCGGTCTTCGATTGCGATGGAACGCTATGGGGCGCCGACGCGGGCATTGGATTCATGGTCTGGTCCATCGAGCAGGGCCTGGTTTCGCGCTCCACCAGCGACTGGATCGATAATCGCCACCGCGCCTACCGCGCGGGGCACGTGAGCGAATTGGAAATCTGCGGCGAAATGGTGCAGATCTATGCGGGCCTGCGCGACCAGGAATTGCGCGCCGCCGCTGCCCGGTACTTTGAGGAATTCATCCGCGAACACATCTTCGAGGAAATGGCCGAACTGGTTGCCACGCTGCGCAAAAGCAGCGTCGACGTGTGGGCCGTCAGCTCCACCAATCGCTGGGTCATTGCAGAAGCCATGCGCGACTTTGGTATTCCGGAAGACCGTATCCTCGCCGCAGAGGTGCGCGTCGCCGACGGGCTCATCACAACCGAGATTGTCGATGTGCCCACCGATGCCGCCAAGGCCGTTGCCCTCAAGCGCGTCGGACTGCCTCATCCAGACGCCGTTTTCGGCAACTCAATCCATGACCTGGCAATGCTCGAACTCGCGCGCTGCCCCTTCCCGGTTAATCCCTCGCCCGCTTTGATTGAGGCTGCGGCAAAAAACGGCTGGGGCTACTTTCGCCCCGCTGCAGCAGAGGGTCTGGAAGCACAGGTAACCGGCGAATAAACTCTCCGCCTGGAAATTGATCCTTGAGCGCCATTTGATCTCATGGCCTTCCCCTGGGCAAACTCCGCCTGTTCGTCTCGCCAACTCCTTTATTGCGTTTACACTGGAAAAGATGGAAGCAGCCGAGCCAAATTCCAGTCCTCGTCCCAGCGGTCCCGCTCTGCGCTTTGTTGCCGCGGCGTTGATCGTGCGCGCCGGCCAGGTTCTCATCGGCCAGCGCCGTCCAGACCAGCCCATGGCCTCGCAGTGGGAGTTTCCCGGCGGAAAAATCGAAGCCGGCGAAAGTGCGGAGCAGGCCCTCGCCCGCGAACTGGATGAGGAACTCGGCATTCAGGCCACCATCGGCGCACCCGTCACCCGCATCCGCCACAACTACCGCCATGGCGGCGCAGTCGACCTGCAATTCTTCGCCGTCCACGAGTTCACCGGCGAAATCGACAACCAGATCTATCAGCAGATCCGCTGGGTTCGCCTCGAAGACCTCACCGGCTACGACTTCCTCGCCGCCGACCGCGGCCTCATCCGCGACCTCGCCGCCGGCAAGCTGCTCTAGTGCCCCGGTATCATCCCCCAAAGCATCCACAGCGTCAGCCCGATCACAATCAGGCTCGTCCCCCACGCAACCACGTTCCCCAACCCTGAGTTCCTGTGCTCGCCCATCAGGTCTTTGCGATTAATCAGCAGCAGCATCAGAATAATCACAACCGGCAGCAGAATTCCGTTTAGTACCTGCGAAAGAATCGCCACGTTGATCAGTTGCGCGTCCGGCAGCACCAGCACCGTCAGCGCTCCGCCCGCAATCAGCAGCGTGTAGAGCCAGTAGAAAAACGGAGCCTCCTTGAAGCTCTTGTCCACGCCCGACTCGAACCCCATGCCCTCGCAAACCGTGTACGCCGTCGACAACGGCAAAATCGACGCCGAGAACAGCGACGCATTGAAAAGCCCAAACGCAAACAGCAGGAACGCGTAGTCGCCGGCCAGCGGTCGCATCGCCTCGGCCGCGTCCGACGCCACTTCGATCGCCCCCATCCCATGCACGTAGAGCGTCGCCGCGCACGCCACCACAATGAACCACGCCACCAGATCCGTAAAGAAACTCCCCACCACCACATCCAGCCGCGACGCCGCGTAGTCCTTTACGCGAATCCCTTTCTCCACAATCGAAGACTGCAAGTAAAACTGCATCCACGGTGCAATCGTCGTTCCCACCACGCCAATCGCCATGTAGATATAAGCCTTGTCGCTCCACACCGATTTGTGTGGCAGCTTCACCGTCGCCAACAGCGCATCGTGCCAGCTCGGCTGCGAAAGCACTCCCGCAAATATGTAGGCGATATAAACCACCGACGCCACAAGAAAAATCTTCTCCGTCGTCTTGTAGCTGCCCTTCACCACCATGTACCAAACCAGCGCCGCGCACAGCGGCACTGAGATGAACTTGCTCACATGGAAAAGGTGCAGCGAGCCGGCAACGCCGATGAACTCCGTCACCACGTTGGTGTAGTTCACCACTACCAGCATCACCATCAGCACAAACGTAAGCCGCAGTCCAAACTCTTCGCGAATCAGGTCGCTCAGGCCCTTGCCTGTCACCACCCCCATCCGCGCGCACATCTCCTGCACCACGATCAGAGCAATCGTGATCGGAATTATCATCCATAGCAGCGTGTATCCGTATTGCGCGCCTGCCTGGGAATATGTGAGGATGCCGCCCGAGTCGTTATCGACATTTGCGGTGATGAATCCAGGCCCAAGAACGGCCAGAAACAGCAGTATCCGGATTCGCCAGCGCTTCCACATGCCCGCTCGGTCCTAAGGTGGATTCATCTTGAGTTTCCTCCCTGACCATAACAGGCCAGACCCCAATCCGCGAGTCCCGCGTGTTCCACCATGGGATACCCCAATCCCGCTGCGCCAGCCTCCGTAAGTGAATTGACAAAGCCATGCTATCAAGGTACATTGGTACCAAGATAACAGGAGGAAACAATGCCCCAGGAACCCCAACACCGCGAACCCGTCGTCGTCGAACGCGTCCAGACAGGCGTACGCATCGAAAAACGCATGCTCAAAGTCCTCAAAGCCCTCGCTGAGCAGAAGGACATGACCCTCGGCGACCTCCTCGAAGGCATCGTCCTGCACGCCTTCGAAGGCAAAATCGTCCCCTTCTCGCAGCAGACCCTCAAAGAGATCGAACAATTCAAATCCCTCTACGGCATGACCCTCAAAGCCTCCGACAGCCACAACCTCAAAGAGCGCAAACGATAACCCGCGCTTTCCCCATTCCACCTCGCACCAGACTCCGTGCCCCATCCTTTCCGCGCTTTTGCGGAAAGGATGGGACAGCATGCACCCCACTTGT
>Ga0307377_10004564_pt1 | contig 15111 bp, 22 predicted proteins | sample TR3MG_FD_202535 | JGI IMG/M metagenome (GOLD analysis project Ga0307377, IMG submission 202535) | Soil microbial communities from Risofladan, Vaasa, Finland - TR-3 | ecosystem: Environmental > Terrestrial > Soil > Coastal area > Acid sulfate soil | place: Finland: Risofladan, Vaasa | collected... | reverse complement strand
AACAAACAGTCCGGCATATAAAGGTACATCGGTTAAAATTGACGCCGAAACATACAAAATCGTGAGAGATTATCATGATAATACCGGATTACCAATAGTCAGAATTTTGAGAAATGCCGTACAATTGTTCGCAAAAAAAACAAATGTATAGGTAAAAATAGCAAAAAAAGTGAAAAAAAAGCAATTATTTTCAAAAAAAGATACTATTTCACTTGACAGGTGGTTAATAATGGAGTATAATAGTTATATAAGATTAACAAAAGGGGAAAAAACATGAAAGCAAAATTTTACAATGCGGACACAGAAATGATTGAAGAAATTGACACAGACAATTTGGAAAATGACAGCGGCGATGAATGGAATTCTGGAATGTTGCGAGGATATATTTTGGACGTATGCCCAAGAGCAAAAAACATTGAAATTTTGTGACAAAAAACCGGAGACAAGCAAATGAAAAATTTAACAATCGAATGGACGGCAAAAAACAGCAGCACTTTTTTAAATGGTAACAGATCAGCAAAAACATTACGTGGAGCAGTCAGAGCGGCAAGGCGATACCTGAGAAACGAATTATACGGAGAGGGATCAATTTATATTTTTGTAGATGGATCGCCCGTCAGAAAAGATGAAATCAGCATGTTTACAGGATATAGATGGCAAACCAGCATAGATTTTGGGTATTAATGGGAAAAAACATGAAAGCAAAATTTTACGATTATACAGACGGCAAAGAACTCATACGTGAAAAATGTTGGCTTTGTAAATGCGAAATGGAAATGCTGGAACAGAGTATAGACGAAATCACATACGAATGTCCTGCGTGTGACAGTCAGTACACTTTTGTTATTGATATATATAGATACAACGGAGTATCGAGGGGGGAATTGTGAAATGTCAAGATTGCGGGGGAACTTTAACAACGGCCAGAGAACACAGAAACGAAATGTGTGAAGTTTGCTATGATCAAACCATGGCGACTATTATTAACAGCGATGAAGCATTCGAGAAATTTGTCCGGTCACATGAAGAGGATGAATTGCAACGTTTAAGCGATTTGAATCTAAGGAAATAAAAATGACAAATATCCAACGACAAATTAATATTATTCTTGGCGCAGCATATCTTCTGGAAGAAAACGCGACAGACGTTGTAACAAAATCTAACGTCAAAGCCGTAAAGCATTGCGCTGAAAAATTGTACGAAATATTTTGTAAGGAGTACACGGATGATAAATCTGCCTAAATGTCTTTGTGGTGCTCCTGTTATGTACTATTGGGACAGCTGCGAAAAGTGCAAAAAGTATAATTTGGAACAGATACAGAAATTAAAAAATAAATATTTTGGAGGAAAATGATGGCACGCTATACAATTGAAGATGTAGAATATCCAAGTGTAACGCAAATACTGGACATACTTGATAAACCGGCATTAAAACAATGGGCCGTGAATTGTGCTATTCAGTACGTGAAAGAAAATATGCACAAGCCGTTTGATGAATTAATGGATGCGGCGCGAATAGAATGGAAAAATGTCGGCCGTGAGGCAATGAGTATCGGGAGCCAGGTCCATAATGTTATCGAACAATATATCAAGTTTTCAATAGATAAAACGGAAAAACCGGATATTAAGGATGAAGTTCAAAATGCTTTTTTGGCTTTTCTTGAATGGGAAAAAGAAAATATTGAGGAATGGATTGAAAGTGAAAAAACAGTTGTCGGGCCTGGGTATGCTGGGACGCTGGACGCCGTGGCTATTTTCAAAAATAACAAAAAATATGTGATTGATTTCAAAAGCAGCAAAGGTATTTACGATGAATACATATACCAAATTGCAGCTTATCGGCGAGCTTATACGGGGGAAAAAAACGAAAAAAATATTGACGGTATGGGTATTTTACGGCTTGACAAAACAACGGGTCAACCTGAATGGAAAGACTGCTCGAAAGTGTACGAAAAAAAACTGGATGCGTTTTTGAAACTGGTTGAGTTTTATTACGCAGCAAAAAAAAGAAAATTAAAAAATAATAAAAAAGTGGTATAATAAAATAAATTAATTTAAGGAGTTCTATTATGAGTGTAATTGCGAAAAAAACCGGAAAAGATTTTGAGCCAATTTTGGCACCTGCTGGGACGCATCATGCAGTTTGTCATGCAGTTTGGGACATTGGTGTTCAGGAACAGCAATGGAATGGACAGATCAAAAAACTGCATAAATGTATTATTTCTTGGGAACTGAAAGAGACAATTGAAAACGAAGGTGATTTCAAAGGGAAGCGATATGTTGTAAGTAATCGATATACGTTATCTTTACACGAAAAGTCGAATTTACGAAAACACCTTGAAAGCTGGCGCGGGAAAGCATTTACCGACGAAGAGCTTGACGGATTTGATATTGAAAAATTAGTCGGAAAAAATTGTCTTTTGACATTGACCCATAAAGAAAATGGAGATAGGACATATGTTAACATTACTGGCGTGTCTGCATTAATGAAAGATATGGAAAAGATCGAGCCTGAAAATGGAACTGAACCTTTCCCTTGGGTAATTAAATTAATAGAAAAAGGCAGTCCTCTCGAACAAGCAAAAGATACTTTTCATGCAAAAGAAATCGGACCAGAAAACGACGAAATACCATTCTGATTGGTTTAAGCCCATTCCATGCTGCATATGTGGTATGGAATGCGGCGTTATTTTCTTAGAATTTGAGAATGAATTTTACCACATGGAGTGTTTTAATGAGCGACCTGATAACAATATCACAAGAGATACAAAAAAAGATCAAAGACCTGGAAAGCAAACGGGCGGCAATAAAGAAACTGTCAGAGGACAAGGCCAGGACAATAGCGGCGTACAGGAAGGCTTTAGCTTTGACGATTGCTAAATTAAAAAATGGAGTAGAAATAGAGCTGGAAGATCAATTAATAAAAAATCCTCCTGCTACGGTTATGTTAAGTCTTGCGCATGGTATATGCTGGAAGGAAAAACTTGAAGCGGTGCGATCAGAAGCATATTACAAGGCATTAATTACAAGCATGGAAGCGGTACAAAACGAAATGAACGGATATCAGTCTATAAATAGGTATTTGGATAAGGCATGACGATTTTTCATATAATTCATATAATATTAATAACCATATATATAGGCGCGATAATATATATAATAGCAAATAAAGATAAATAGCTTGACAAGATAAAATAATATACCTATAATTAGGTACAGAATGAAAAACGTTGCAGATTTAACCACATTTTCAATTAAGCTTAACTGAAAACCTGTTCAGGTGTGCCGGTCGGTGACGGCTGGTCCTACACGCTGCAACGTCCCTGGACAGGTTTTTTTATAGGAGGACGATATGGAATACGAAGAATTATTGCAACAGAGACAATGAATACAGTAGGGGCTAAATTATGCTACAATGGATTAAAATAAGTGTCAATATATTTGATGATGAAAAAATAAGCATCATCGAAAGCATGCCAGGCGGTGACGCTCTTATCGTGATATGGTTTAAGCTATTGAGTTTAGCAGGGAAGAACAACGATAGTGGTTTGATTTATGTTGTACGTGATTTGCCATATGACGAGCAGACTTTATCCACTGTAATAAGACGGCCATTAAATACAGTTAAACTTGCCTTAAATACGTTTGAAAAATTGCACATGATCGATATAATCGATGGAGTGATAAGTATATCGAACTGGGGCAAGCATCAAAGTGCAGACGCTCTTGACAAAATCAGAGAAAACAACCGAAAACGAGTACAAGAACATCGAGAAAAACAAAAACTTCTTATTCAAGATAAGAATAAGAATAAGAGTAAGAATAAGAGAGGTAACGTTACAGTAACATTACAAAAAAACTTTATGAAACCCACTCAAAAAGAAGTACAAGACTATCTTGACGAAAAAGGGATAACCTCTTTTGATGGCCAGTATTTTTGTGATTTTTACGAATCCAAAGGATGGATGATAGGATCCTCGAAGATGAAAAACTGGAAGGCTGCCGTTTCAACCTGGCTCAAACGAAGTGGAGAAAAAAACGAACCACCAAAAAGCAAAGAAGAACTTGTGAAAAAAGCTAAAATCTTGAAGCTAAACGCGTTAAACGAGGCAATGGAAACGCGACCTCTTATAGATGACGAAAAAAAATTGCTTGAAAAACTCAAACAGGAACTACAATGACAACTCTCGAAGAAAGTATCTTAGCTGCTTTTATCGTAGATGTAGAGGCTGCATCATATATACCAAAATTATCTCTTGACGATTTTATCGGTCCTGAAAAAATAGTATTTGAAGCGATAAAAGATTTATACGAAAAACAACAGCCTATAGATATAATAATGATCACGGAAAAAATACCGGATCATTCTGATTATGTTTATAAAATAATTGGCGGCGTGTCTTCAACTATCAATTTGCAGACATGGATCAAGACGTTAAGGATAAGACGTATAGCGCAGAAATTAGATGAAGCAGCCGACGAATTTAAGGTTGAAGTAAAAAGGGATTTAACAAAAGCGCGTGAAGTTTTTATGGGAAAATTGTTAGAAGACGATATGGAAATTAATGTCATATCTTCGGAGCAGGCGACAAAAGAATTTATACACGAATTTGAGTATAGGCATGATAAGCAGCATACTAATATAATACAAACGCATTTTGAAAAACTTGATAGGATTGTTAAAATAAAACCTGATAAATTGATATTGATTGCCGCACGCCCATCTGTGGGAAAGTCTGCGTTTGCGTTGAATGTATATGATCAAATGGCCCAGATAGGCAAAAAGATTTTAATATTTTCTCTCGAAATGAACGAGCAGGAAATCCAAGAAAGACTTATATCTAAACGGTCACGGGTAGATTATCATGAGGTGCAAGACCCAGCGAAAATGCCAACGCAACACATGCCGCTTATAATTAACGCGCTAAAAGAGATTAGAAAATTGCCTATATATTACGTTAAGAATTTGAATGTTGGATTGCCTGAAATGATACTTGAATGCAAACGACAGAAAAGCATGGGGCGTGTTGATGTTATATTTATTGATTATTTGCAATTGATAAAACGCACTAACAAATTTGGTAATACAAATGATTGTATCGGCGAAATGACCAGAGAATTGAAATTATTGGCATGTGAGATCGAAACGCCTATAATATTATTATCTCAGTTAAACAGAGAAATCGAAAAAAGAGATAAAAAAACTCCTCGATTATCAGACTTGAGAGATAGCGGGGCGATCGAACAGGATGCAGACATAGTAATTTTTTTGAGCAAAAAAGAAGAAGTCGGCGACGTTTTATTGACTATAGCTAAAAACAGGAGTGGAGAACTTGGGGAGATTGATTATAGATTTGTAGGCGAATATCAGTTATTTAAAGAAATTTGAAAACACGCAATGCGCATATCTGTAGTTGTAAGCAATAATGCAGTGCGCCAAGACAAAAACATTAACGCAGGGTAAACCTGCTAAAAGGCTATGAAGAAATATAAAACAATAGTGGCAGACCCGCCGTGGCCTTATACTGGAAGAGGGCCAGCATCAAGCAGGGAACACCGCCCAAATAGCTATGGCGCAGCTCCTTCCAGTGTTGAGCGTTACGGCTCTATGAGTATTGCTGACTTAAAAAAGCTACTACCACAAACAGAAGATAAAGCACATCTTTATTTGTGGACAACAAATAGCTTTATCTGTCAGGCACATGAAATAGCTTCTGCTTGGGGTTTTGACGTTAAGACAATTATAACATGGGGCAAAATCAAAAGCGATAACACGGCCAGTATGAAAACAGGGTATTATTTTCGTGGTGCGACCGAGCATTGTCTATTCGCAACAAAAGGAAACTTGCGATTAAAAACAAGCAAAGCATACCCATCGTTATTTTTGTCTGAAAGATTGCCACATAGCGTTAAACCCGAATGGTTTTATGGTCTCGTTGAAGCAGTTTCTTATGGTGATTATTTAGAACTATTCGCCCGAAACAAAAGAACAGGATGGGATTGTTTCGGCAATCAAGTACAATCAGATTATGAATTAAAGGCAGGCGCACTGCATTACAGCTTACAACAAACGCATGGCGGTTCGGTTTGTTCCCAAACCTCTCCCAAATTGCCGAGTACGGCAACTTCGCCATGCTAAAACGTTGTACAAAATTCACCCCATTGGAGAAACGATGAAAATATTATTAGCATGTGAAGAAAGTCAAGCGGTGACTATCCGCATGAGGGAGAAAGGACACGAAGCATATTCATGTGATATATTGCCTTGCAGCGGTGGTCATCCTGAATGGCATCTACACCAAGATGTTACCGAATTATTAAAAGAGCATTGGGCTATGATTATAGCCTTCCCACCTTGTACTCATTTAGCGGTTAGTGGAGCAAGACATTTTGAACAAAAAAGAAAAGACGGCAGACAAAAACAAAGCATTGATTTTTTTATGGAGTTTACAAAATTGACTTGTCCTTATGCTATAGAAAACCCTATAGGAATAATGTCAACAGTATGGAGAAAACCAGATCAGATAATTCATCCTTGGCAATTCGGTCATGGTGAAACAAAAGCAACTTGTTTATGGTTAAATAAATTGCCGTTATTGCATCCGTCTGAAATAGTCAATGGGAGGGATCAAAGGATATGGAAAATGCCACCATCAAAGGACAGGGCAAAATTGAGAAGTAAAACATTCCCTGGAGTTGCACAGGCTATGGCAGACCAATGGGGTGAACTTCGTACAACAGCGGATATGAGGCTCGCAAATGCTCGCCCAAATTGAGCTACGCTCAACTTCTCATATCCGCAAACGTTGTCTGCAATTCCAGCGTGAAGGAGCGTAAATGTTAAACAAAATAATATTAGGTGATTGTTTGCAAGTCATGAAAGACATTACCGATAATGGAGTAGAGATTTTTTCTTTATTTTATGTTTAAAAGAAATAAAAAAGCCAGGGGGTGAGTAGATGAGTATTATTGATAAGTTGGCAAGAGTGAAAAAATGTGTATTTCAACGATTTGAAACGTGGTTTTTAGGGTTTGGATGTGGATGTTTATTCTTATCGATATTTATTTCTCATACAGATTGTACGGTATATATTCCAAAAGAAAAAGCTATTGAAGAGGCAAGGAAACAAATAAAAAAACATTATAAAACCTTAAAAGTTTATCCAAGCGACTGGCCAGGTGGTGAGTGAATGACGGAATACAAAAGAGCAAAAAATAAACTTGATAAAGTATTTTCTGAATATATAAGAAAACGTGATAAATATACCTGCTTTACCTGTGGTATACAAAGTAAAGAAAAGGCACAATGTGGTCATTTGTTTAGCAGGATATCAACGGCCACGCGATGGGACGAAATCAATTCCAAATGTCAATGCGCTGGATGTAATTGCAAGCATGAGTTTGATTTTGAGATTTACCGTAGAAGGTTTGTTGACCTACACGGCGAAAAAGTTTATAATAATTTATACAAGAAATTTAAAAGCACAGTAAAATTAAAAACTTACGAATTATTGGAACTGGTTAATGCGTATCAAGAGAAAATAAAAGAACTTGACAAACAGGATAAATAAATATACTATGAATAATCCCATTACATCTTTCGGCAAAAATTATGAAAAAAAGAAACCTGATATTTTTAGGCTTATTTTTGATAAACGCAGCTTATACTCCTGTGATATACAAGCAAAAAATAAAAAAAACAAAATTCAATCGTTCGAAGTGGCGCGTTTACCTATACGCTCAATGTTGGATAAACGGAATTGATTATAATATTTTAAAAGCGCAGGCAAATTGGGAAAGTTATGGGGATCCTCATCAAAAAGAATGGTCGCCGAAATATAGAAAATATATTAGTTATGGATTATTCCAAATATCATACGATACGGCACGATTTTACTTTCGGACTAACAATATTAATCCTTACACTGGCCGTTTGGATGATTATCTTTATTATTACAAAAACAACATTGATATTATTATATGGTTTTACCGCGACAGATTGGGGCATCATAACAGTTATTTGCGGGCATTGAGTGAGCATAATCTTGGCCAGGTTGGATATGGCAGATGGGCCAGAGATTGGAGACGACAAAAAAATGGAAAATGGGTAAAATATTACAAACGATATATAAAAGGTATCGAAAAAGAATTGAATAGGAAAATATATAAATAATAATGTTGATCAAACGTAATATAAAATAAACAATGATCGAGGCAATGACTATTTTGGCAGCTACTTTTATTATAAACATTTTAATATTAATTTCTTTTTTAAATGCTTTTTTATTGTTTTTCATACTTATCATATTGTTAATTCATTTTATAAAAAAATATATATTAAGGCGGTATGAATATTACACATACAAAACAGGTTGATAGATGCGACGGAGAGTGTGAGGTATATGCCAGAGTAGTTGGATTTTACCGTCCAGTAAAGCAGTTTAACAATGGGAAAAAGGCAGAATTCAACGACAGAAAACTATTTGAGGTGAAAAATGGATTTGAAAAGTTGCACGAAATGCGGAAAACTAAAGAGTAGAAATGAAATTAAGTTATATTATAATAAAAATGTATGTGATGAATGTATAAAAAACAATAAGAAAAAACCGATAAATTTAGAAGACATAAAAGAAAGAAACCGAAAGGTTTTAGCGTCATTAAGGGCAATATGAAAAAAAGAAAATTATCTGATTACAATACTCAACAAACAAGCCGGATAAAAGATATCTAAAAAATAAGATTTTGGGGTAAAAATATGCTGGTTCAAATGATATCAAATTGTGACGGCTTTGAGCGCGGAAAAATATATGATATTCCAGAAAATCAATTATCAAAATTTACTGGATGCTATAAACAAGTTGATTTTAAAAACAAAAAACCAAACTTAACAAAAAAAATCAAGAAAGTATTAATCGTCAAGGGTCATGGTATCGGAAATGCGATCAATATAATCCCAACAATCAAGATACTAAAACAAAATTACAAAGAATTATTAATAGATATATACTGCAAATCACAAAATACTGAAATATTTAATGGCATGCCAGAAGTTTCCGAAATCTATTCAGAAAAACGGGTACAAAACAAAACCGTTTATGATGTGGTTTTTATGGGTGCGCCTGCAGACACCGAATCGATGCGCTTACTTAATGATATCAGATTTAAAAAAATAGTACGGGCCAATCATTTACATTTAAGAAAAATGCACGAAGTTGAAGCTAATATTAAAATGCTCGACGAAATTAACATAAAAACAAAAAGCATACCAAAAACAAGTATAATCATCGACCAAAAAACAAAAGAAAAAATCAATGACCAAAACATACCTAAAAAAATAATTGGTATATGCCCCGGTTATTTAAAAACCGACGACAATTACTGGAATTGCAAAAACTGGGGTACGCAAAAATTTATTGAATTAATTAATAAACTTATTTCAGAATATTCAGATCATAGTATCGTAATTATAAGCGGAAAAGATGATTTTGAAGCTTTTAATGATTTTGTAAATGATCGTGTGTTAAATTTATGCTGGATGCTTTCAATAAAAGAAAGTTGTGAAGTATTGCAGCGGTGTGACTTTGTTGTTGCTAACGATACCGGGGCAGGTCATATGGCGAGCGCGGTTGGGACAAAGGTATATTCTATTTTTGGGCCTACCAGTATTATAAAAAATAGACCTTGGAATGGGGCGCATATTATAACCGCTGGCCTTGAATGCAGCCCCTGCCAATTTTCAGAAAGATGGAATTCATGCACAGATTTAAAATGCATGAAAGCCCTTACTGTCCAAAATGTATTTGATGAAATAAAAGAAGATCAAAAAATTTTTACAAAAAAATATGAGCTTGGCATTATTATGGGGGTATATGAACGATATGACACTTTGATTGCCACTTTTCAAAGCCTTTTGAATTGTCCTGGATTTCGTGATTTAAAAATGATAATCACAGATGACTGTTCGCAAAATCCAAAAATTAAAGAAATAATCGACGAATTTAAAATCATAGCAAAGCCGCGTGGTGTTGATATTTACCATGATTATTTAACGCCGCACCGGGGGCGTGAAAAATACAATGAATGTTTGCAAAGCAGCTTTGGTCATGCTAAAAATTGTAAATACGCTGTAATGATACCAGACGATGTTATCGTCAATCCGTGGCTATTCGATGCGATTCGTGAGGGTTTCAAATATTATACCAATCAAATCAAATGTATCCAGTATTTTCAGGACAGTCATTCGTTTAGATATAAAAAACACCGATCAGGCCCGGATCACAAAAGTGGATTTTTCTATGAAACATTATATCAGGACGGTGTACTAACGTGTTATGAAACAGCCGCGATTGAAGGGATGCGGTTTGAATGTCGCCCGACTTCAATGGGGACCGGTGTCTGGAATAAATGGCGAAACGAATTTCATATCGGGCGTGGGTTTACGGGTTTATGTTACAAGGAAAGTTTAGTCGAACACATAGGAAATCAGTTATCAGTTTTGAATTCAGATGAACGCAGGCGGAACCCTATATACGGTATCAATGTTAATTTGTTTGAAAAGCCGATAATATTAGAGAGGGGGTAAGAGTGACAACATGCGATAAGATAGCTATAATCATTATTCTTATTAGTATTTGGTTTTTTGGGTTTATTATTGGCAAAAATTATCAGAAAGCAATTACGCGTAGAATTGAATATCAACATCCCAGCGACTGGTCAGGGGGCGAGTAAATAGCTATGATGGCAAAATTAATAATCGTATTTGTATTTATTTTACTACTTTCGTTTTTATTTTCTGTAATAAAAAGGAACGGATGATGAATCTAAATGCAATAGAACGTGATCCACGCATTATGATAACGCTCAGCTGCAATTTTAAATGTTCTTTTTGTAGTACACCGCAACCGGAAAAACAAATCCCGGAAATCAGCGCAACTGAATGGCTATCTTTTTTTAACCGTATGAAGTTTGTACAAGTCAGATTTTCAGGCGGTGAGCCTTTACTGCACCCAGGTTTCAAAACAATAATGCAGTATATGAAAACGCCCTATCAGATATACACGAACCTGAAATTGTGGACTTACGAGCATTTAAAAATTGCCGCATCAAGCAAAGTAAAAAAACTCTATATCTCATATCATACGCAGTATCAGGATGTGGACGAATTCATTGAAAAGGTTGTGGAAATTGACGACCGTGGCATTAATTACGACGTTCATTTTGTCGCTGTAAACGGGCAGCGCGAAGAAAAAATAATCGAATTTGACAGGAAAATGATGGAAGCCGGTCTTGAGTATTTCGGCGCGCCGAACCAAAGGGCCATTAAAAACAATCGAAATCCCGGCCCGTGTCATATAAACCGCTCTCTATACGGACCGGATGGGAAACGATATCCATGCATGACCTATCTTCGTGAAAAGGGACTTGCAATCCCATCTGAAAAGCATTATACTGGCATTATATGTAATCGGCAGGACTGCTTGCCGTGTGACGTCGACGTTATGACAAAGGAGAAAACAAAATGAAAATTTCATTAACAACCAAAAAAGAGACCGCAATGATGAAAAAATATTCCGAGGGTACTGTCCTTGAGATAGGAACGTATTGTGGATCGTCTGCTTTGGCACTGGCAACAAATGCTGATATTGTCCACACCATCGACATATATCAGGACACAGCAGCAATGGGGTCAAAATGCAATCATGAAGCGTACAAATTCGAAGAGGTTAAAAAGCGCATTAAAGGGAAAAATATCAAGGCGTATAAAGCCGACTCCGGGAAAACCGAACTTCTCAAAGACGTTATTTTTGATGTCATGTACATTGACGGTGACCACAAATATCCTGGCGTTCATGCAGATTTTTGCCGCTGGTATGACCAACTAAAAAAGGGCGGCATTATGATGTTTCACGACTATGACCTTCCCCGACATCCCGGAGTGGTCCGCCAGGTTGACAACGCGATTAAAGAAGGGTTGCTCGAAAAGGTAGACCAGACGACCAGTTTAATCGTCTGCAAGAAAATCAAGTGAAATACGGTCAGCAAATAACAGATGAAATATGTAAATGGTTAAGGGCGGGGAATAATCAAGAGGATTCAGCTATCCTTGCCGGTATTGCTGAGTGCACATTCTATGCCTGGATGAAAAAACCAAAGTTTTCAGAGGCTATAAAAAAAGCCCTTGTTGAATGCAAAGCGAAAAATATTGATATCATTCAGAAAGCCGCTCAGAAAACATGGCAGGCATCCGCGTGGTGGTTAGAGCGAAAATACAATGAAGAGTTTGCCCTAAGACAAAAGAATGACTTTAATCATACCCACAAATTCGATGGACAAATTCAGGTTACGGTTATAAAAGCAAATGCCGATAAATGTAGAACTCCCGGAAAAACTCGCCCCGCTTCTCGAAAGCGATAAACGATACATAATGGTTCACGGAGGGCGAGCCGGGGCTAAATCGTACAGTATCGGATTAATTCTGCTGGTATGGGCAACCCGATACGTTAAAAATGTTATATGTACTCGAGAAATACAGAGATCGCTCGAAGAATCTGCATTTTCACTGCTTAAAAATTTAATAGACAAATATCATTTTCCTTTTCAATACACTGACCGTGAAATCCACGGGCCCACCGGGAGCAGATTTATATTTATGGGCTTGAAAGGCGGATCAAAGTTGGAAACGATAACTCGTATGAAATCCCTGGAAGGATTTGACATAGCGTGGATAGAAGAGACGCAGGGCGTGACGAAACAAAGCCTTGACCTACTGGACCCGACAATAAGGAATGACGGGTCAAAGATAATAGCTACATTTAATCGTTTTCTTGATAATGACCCGATTTTCGAAAAGTACTGTTTGAGGCCTGATAATGACACCGAAGTTATCAAAATAAACTATGACGAAAATCCTTTCTGCCCGTCTGCAATAAAAAAAGAAGCAGAAAAACTAAAAAAAAAAGACTTTGACGACTGGGATCATATATACAATGGCAATCCGGTAAAAATTGGAAATGACGCTATTTTTTCACCGTTTCAAATCACCGCGGCAATAAATCGAGCAGCAGACACCGACGGCCCTGAAATAGTAGGTGCAGACATAGCCAGATTTGGAGAAGACAGTACGGTATTTTTTAAAAGAAAAGGACTTGCAATTGTTGACTTTAGGGAGTATAATAAGCTAAGCACTGTAGAGGTCTATAAAAAATTAGCCGATTTCGCTGGCGGAAAGGATGTGCAGATTAATATAGACGATACCGGGGTAGGTGGTGGCGTTACCGATCTTTTAACCGCAAACGGGTTTAACAGCGTGCAAGCGATTAACTTTGGTGGCAAACCAAATGATGACACAAAATACAGCAACAAAATATCGGAAATGTGGTTTTCGCTTCCGATGGTGGATTTGTCAATGCCAGACATCCCGAGATTGCGAAACGAATTGACAACAAGAAAATATAAATTTGACAATAAACAGAAAAGAATGGTAGAATCAAAAGCAGATTACAAAAAAAGAGGTTATAAGAGTCCAGATTATGCCGATGCTCTTTTGTTGTGCTATGTCAACCCGTCACCATTTAGGGTTAGGAAAATATGCGTATAAAAATTGATCTACCGTTTATAAAATTCGACTCTGCTAAATCTGCTTCGGAAGCAGAAGTCCAGGCCGTAATACGACGCGGGTTTGAACGTATGGACGGATCGAGTAATTTATCAAACGTCTATAAGACCGTCGGATGGTATTATGCCGCAGCAAATAAAATTTCCAGGAATTGCGCCCGTGTCAAATGGGATTTTTATAGCGGGGATCGGATCGATAATAACAATGCTATTTTTAAGCGTCAGCAATGGGTTAATGATTACCAGAATATTTTTCTGTTGATCGAAGGTCTTTTTATTTATAAGTCTCTTCGTGGAGAAGCGTTTGTCTATTTAGCCGGTGAAGAAAAAATCCCGGACAATTATCAGCTGCTTGACCCGCTAATGATGTCATATAAAGCAGACAAAGAAAATGGGCAGATTTTACACTGGACATATATAAACAAAAACGGCGCACAGATTAAACTTGACCCAGATCGTGTGCTGCAAATCAAATATTACAATCCGTTTTCGCCGTTGCGCGGCTTATCTCCGGTTAAGGCTTGCGCTCAGTCGATTTCGTTGATTAATGCTGACACAAACTTTCAAAAACGGGCGCTGACTGCCGGTGGCCCGGTTGCCGGGGTTATAAAAACTAAACAAGAATTAAGCGACGCACAGTATAAGCGACGAGCGAAAGAATATAAAGAAATGATGTCAGGACAATCAGGTTTGTTGCTTTTGGAAGGTGACGGCGAATATACAGAGGCGAAATTAACGGCCCAGGAAATGCAAACTATCGAACGACATAAAATGGATATTGACCAACTCCTCGGAGTCATGGAAGTACCAAAAGCAGTTGTCGGTTTAACCGACGGTTTTAATTATGCAAACATGAAAGCAGTCAAACAATCATTTTGGACGGAAAAACTTATCCCTGAATTGTTATCATGGACCGTAGAATATAATACGAATTATCTTGATCGATATTTCGGTGAAGGACGATACAGAATACAGCCGAACTTTGATGACATCCCAGAACTACAGCAAACGATTGGAGATAAAATAGAAGCCATCCGCGTTTTAACCGAAAAAGGTGTCCCGTTGTTCGATGTCAACGAAAAATTAGAATTGGGCTTTGATCTTGAAAAATATTCATGGACCAAGACGTGGTGGGCTCCGTTTAGTTTACAGCCTGCGGAAACATTGATGACTCAGGCTGAACCCGAAAAATCATTCGAAGCGCGTGCTATTGATTTTATGGAAGCGGCCAAAGACTACGGCGCTGAACATAAGGCAGAAAACGACGACCCTAAACGGGAAAAAGATTTCATCATTTGGAAATCGTTAGTAGTCCCGGTAGAAAAAATAGAAAAGAAATACGCAAGCAAAATATCTGATTTTTTCATGAAGCTGCGTTCCGAAATCCTTAAAAATTTCCGGTCGTCTGTCCCCAAAGATGCGCAATCAAAAGACATCGGCGAAGACCCTCTTTTTGACATGAATAAATGGACTGATCGGTTCCGCAAACTATCTGCC
>Ga0307377_10004563_pt1 | contig 15111 bp, 24 predicted proteins | sample TR3MG_FD_202535 | JGI IMG/M metagenome (GOLD analysis project Ga0307377, IMG submission 202535) | Soil microbial communities from Risofladan, Vaasa, Finland - TR-3 | ecosystem: Environmental > Terrestrial > Soil > Coastal area > Acid sulfate soil | place: Finland: Risofladan, Vaasa | collected... | reverse complement strand
TAGGGCCTAATGATCGGAGAGACGGCCTTAAACAAAGGTGTATAAATATGATGGCTGCACTCTATCAGAATCAGCCAATATCCGAGATAAGGAAACTAACATTCTCACAGCTTAAATTCTGGTACAGCTTTAGTTTATACAACCCAAAAAATAAACCGAAGAGCTAATATGCCCAAATCGATGCGTGTCAAAACAAGATTTGAAGCTGACGAAAATGTTAGTGCTGTTGCCCGCCGCATCGAAAAGAATACCCGCCGAATGAACAATTCGATACATGATGGTTTCAGGAAATCAACAAAATCTGCAATGGGTTTTAGCTCAGTTCTCAAAGGAGTTCTGGCGGCCGGAATTCTCCAAAAAGGTTTCGGATTACTTGCCCAGGGAGTGACTGAAGTTGCCACGCAATTTATAGGATTTGATGATTCCATTACCGCTGCTGCAGTGAGATTCAAGGATATTGGACCTGACGCTAAAGACTTCGATCTTCAACTAAAAAAGATAAAGATTTCAGCGAGGGAAGCGGGCGCTACAACCGTATTTACGGCAGAACAAAGCGCAAAAGCTCTAGATTTTCTTGCAAGGGCAGGGTTCACCTCAGAAGAAGCGATGGGAAGTCTGCGCTCAATGATTAATCTATCCATTGCAACCGGAGAGGATTTTGCAAGAGTTGCTGATATGTCTTCTGATTTGCTAGGTGCTTTTGGATTAGCTGTTGATGATCCGATTAAAAAAATTCAGAATCTTAACCGTTTGAACGATGTTTTGGTAAAAACCGCCAATTCCGCGAACGTCACGGTTGAGGACATGTTTGAAACAATGAAAGATATTGGTCCGATAGCTGCCGGTATTTTGAATGTTTCGCTTGAAGAAGTTGCGGCACAGACAGCGATACTTGGAAATTCAGGGATTAAAGGCACTAACGCGATGACAGCGCTTAAAAATGCCTATTTGAATCTTGCATCTCCTGCCGGTGCCGGTGCGGATATAATGAAAATATTCAATTTAACACTTAAGGATGGAAAAGGTGGTGTCCGGTCACTGACAGATGTATTGAAGGAACTTAACGAAAAAATGAAACTAAAAGGGCTTGATCCTGTTGATCAGGCTCGTGTTATGGATGCCATTTTCGGGAAGAGGGCAATTGCCGGGGCAAAGAATTTGCAAGGAAATATTGATAAAGTAGATGACTTTAAAAAAATGCTGGATGGTGCTAAGGGCACTGCGCAGAAAACGGCCGATGTCATGCAAAAATCACTTGGAAACAGGATAAAGGGACTAGGCTCCGCACTGACTGAACTCGGATTCAAATTTATTGATCCATTTGAAAAAAACATCAAGTCTGCAATCGTTAGCGCTACCAACTTTTTCAGAGAAATAAATCCTGCTCCTTTAATTGCATCAATAAAGACAATTGTTGCTGTTTATGGAAAATGGCTCGGTATGATCTCCAAAACAGAAACTTATTCTCAATTAAAAGCAACATTTGGAGCATTAGGTGAATCTCTAACTACTGTTTTTGGTTTGATCGGACAAATAACAGACGCATTTATGGGAGCCGATACCGCGAAAGGGATAACAGCATTAGATGTTGCTTTATTTCCGCTCCGGGCAACGCTTAAAATGATTGAGCTTTCTCTCAAAGCCATTACAGCCACCATAAAGTTATTTCAAGGCGATAATCTGAAAAAAGCATTGACGACAGAAAAAGGAGAAAATCTCGGTCAAATTGCAAGACGCGGCGGTTTATCTGCGGTTGCTGAAACATTGTTTGGCGGCGGAAAATCTGATGAAGAGAAGAGGAAAGATGCTGAACAAAGAATTTTACAATTCGGTTCATTGCAGCCTAATTTGAATGTCAATGTTCAAAATAATATCAATGCTAAAAACGTCGAGGTTGATACAACTATCAAAGCACCTGGAACAAAAGGTTTAGCCGGAGCTAATGCTTTCTAATGCCGACAATTGAAGATAGATTACAGCCCGAAATAAAACTAATCTCTCCAAATGAAGATGGAAACAAAGAATATATCGGAAAATGGATAGGTGATCCGGTAACGAAGGAAAAAAAGCTCGGTCTGTTCGATTCTCCAAAAGTTAAGGGAACCCTGATTCAGGATTTGGAAGTTAAGGGAGATCTTCATCAATTGACTATTTATTTCGATGGACCAGATCATGATTTGGTTTCTGCTGAATTCTGGAAATCGTTAGACGCCAAAGGAAAATGGGCTATATTCCATCCGATGAGGGGACTCTTAAATTTAAATTTGAGCCGTGCAGTTTGGGAAGATGAACCGGTTAGATCTGTTGATTTCACAACATTTAACACGAATTGGATAGAAGGATTGCCGGATGGTACCGAAGTTTCCATTGTTGAACTCAAGACCACTCTTGATTTTCAGGCATCAGAGGCTAATTTATCTGCAGTCCGACAATTGGAATCAAATGTGAAGGTTGATAGCTTTGCTCAATATCGTGCAATTGTCGGCGCAGTGGAGAAGGCAGTCAATACCATCAAAAAGAATTTGAAAAAGATTGAAAATTTACAAATTATTAATCCTAGAATTGAAGCACTTTTCAGGGGAATAGAATCTACTATTAGCAATTTCCCGCCAGATATTACCGCCCTCGGTGCACAATTTTCAGGTCTCTTCGAATCGATTGGACTTTCTCAAAATAATTCGATTAGTTCGATTGATAATTTCACAACTTTCGCAGATAACTTAGCCATTGAGCCGGACGATGCCGGAGATGGCGGGAGGAATTCAGCAGCCATCCTTGAATTAAATTTATCGTTAGTCAATGCTGAGATTGCAAAATCTGTTATCTTGCCGGGCATTGAAACGAGAGAGCAGGCGATCGAAATAGCAACTAAGGTGAATGATTATTTCGCATCGATGATTAACAGGTTGGATGAGATTCAGGAATTTTTTTACGATACTCCGATTGAATCGCAGTTTGTTAGTCAATCCGGAAGTTATAGCGATCAATTAACGGCCAATAAACTTGCAATAAAATTTTTGCTCAGCTCCAGCGTTAATCTGAAAATTGAGAGAAGATTCAAAACAAAGGTTCCCAGGACACCAATAGAAATTGCATGGACAGAATTGGATGGACCAGGTGAAATAATTGAAGTTGATGGAATATTATTAGATGAAAATTTCGCAAATTTCTGCAAATGGAATAATCTGCATGGTGATGATATCATTCTCTTGTCTGCAGGAACAGAAGTCAGAGTTTTTATATGAGACCAATTCCCGGTAATTCATATATTGTGCAATTTGGTGACACATATCCAAAAATTGCTCAAAGAGCCTATGGAATTTCAGAAAAATGGACGTTGATAAGAGATTGCAACCAACTGCAATTCAGAACAGTTGGGCAAGAAGATATACAACCTGGTGAGGTTATATTCATACCAGTCGATCCGGACATTGTAAGTCTAAAAAATAGTCAGAATAAATTATGAAGATTAAACTCGGATCTAAAGAATTGGTACCGACATCTGCATCGGTCATGAGAACAATAACTGGAATAAGTGAGTTTAATTGTGTCATTGAATGGAGTCCGGGAAAAGATAAGGAGCTTGACGAATTAATACGTCCGCATTCATTTGCTAATGTTGAAATATCTATACTTGGCGAAAAAATATTTACCGGATATCTCTATTCAAGAACCCCAATACTTTCATTATCAGGAAATGCGCTAACACTTGGCGGATTTTCAAAAGTTTACGGGTTGGTGATGTCGAATCCAAGAGTCCAAAAGGAATTTCTGGAATCATCACTGCTGGATATTTCAAATGAATTTTGCAATATATTTGGGATTAACGTTGTTTCAGATGGGGTCGACAATGAAATTAATGAGAAATTTGAGAATGAAAAGATTGGAGCTCAAGATAAGATTTTTGCTTTTCTTCAAAATCTCGCAAGACAACGAGCAATTTTAACAAGTGATGATGCTGACGGTAACTTATTATATCTAATTGCCAACACAAAAAAAAATTCGGTCGGATCAATAATTGAAGGAAAAGGCGCAATTGTTCCAATGACAGATCAATTCTCAGCGAATTTTGATGATACTGATGTTTATCAAACCTATGTTGCGGTTAACGATTCTCCATATTCGTGGCTGTTGAAAGATGCTCCGGCAATCTCGAAAGATATGAGAATCAAGGTGCCAAGTTTTAAGACAATTGTAATTAATTCATTGGAAGAAGGAGCGGGGCAAAAAGCAGTTGACTTAGCGCATAATCAAACAATTGTGAAATCATTATCAATGCCTATGCATGCTTTTACCTGGAAGGCTCCAAATGGTAAATTATGGCGAGAAAACACAATCGTGACAGTCGAATCACCGACATTATTTATTCCAGACGGATATTCATTTTTAATTTCTAAAGTGCAATACAATCTTGATAGTAGCGGAGGGGAAACAACAGATTTAATAATCGCTCCTCCTTCTTTATACTCAGCAGGTGAGGTGTCTGAACCATGGGAATGAGCATTGGAAAAGTTGTTGGTCAATCAATCGAATCATATCGAGGCTTGCCTGCTACAAGAATGATAGAAGTTCAACTATTGGGTGAATCCCCTGAAACAGTCGAATGGATTAATGTAACCGGGGAAGATACAGCCCCGGTCAATGGCGATAAAGTCATTGTTTTTAATCTTGGAAGCGGCTATAAAATTACGCTTGGGACAAAAGATCAAATAGTAGCTGCTGTTGCATCGGGTGATAAAAAATTATATGCGAGATCAAATAGTGACACAATTTCAGTTTATCTTCATCTTCGCGCAGACGGTAAAATAGAACTTGGAGATGGCACAAACGAATTGCTAAAAATTATGAACGATAATTTGACAGAAGTTATAAATGCATTAAAATATCTCAGAGATACAATAACATTTACCAACTCAGGCGGTCCTACAGGGCCCCCAACCAATGCGGCTCTTTTAACTCCAATCATCACGAATCTTGAAAACACACAGTCATCATTGCAAGTAATAAAGGCATAATGAACGGAACAGACATTTATGAAGGCGATCCAAAAATGATTCTCGGCCCTAATGGATCATATTTTGAATATCGCGGTGGCCAACCGATAATGGATAGGGGGATTGAAAATTCAATATCGATTGATCTCGGGACAAAATCAAAAGGGGTGAATTCACATCAAAAAGGCTGGATTGGAAACTATTTGATGCTGGATCCAGCTCAAAGAATCGGCACCGATTATCAGGATACTTTCCAAAATAGCCCAATTAATTTAAGAGGCTTGTCGCTGCGGGAACAAGCGACAAAGAAAGCATTGAGTGGAAAAGTTTATGGAGAAATTAAGCCAGATGTGTCGAATCCTGTATCAGATAAAGTTGTGAATAAAATAACGGTCAGTCCTCCATCTGGAACATTTAAAATATTCACGGTATTTTCTCAGCTATGGCAGTTCCAAATATCAGATCCGGCAAATGAAAGAATTAGTAAGGAAAATTGATGGCATTTATAACTTCAACGGTTCAACAACTTTACGATTCAGCCCTGTCAATTATTGAGAGTAAAATCAATCAGACAACTCCTGCAGCAGATAAGGCATACAATAAAGTGCAATCTGCTGTATTGTCGTTGCTCCTGACCTCTCTTTTAAAATTAGCAACTGATAGAGCAAAGGAAGCTCTAACGATTTCGGCATCAATTGTCGGTCTCAGGATTATCGGCAATGGTTATGGAATAATAGAAAAAGAGGCACAATCTGCGGTAATTATATTTGATGTTCCTGCCGTTGAAGGAACTATTATCGATACGTCTGTCATATATGTTGGAAAAGACAATGGCGTGAGATATAGACCGAATTTTCAGGTAATTGCAGGACCAACCAATATTGCAACTATAACAGCTACCGCTTTAACCGCAGGAGTTGTTGGAAATCTTATCATCGATCAAGTAGTCAATGCTGATAGACAGGTGCCAGGTGCAGAGCAAACCGGAGTTGTAACAGGGTATGTAACAACAGGAACGAACGCTGAGGAAGTAGAAGCATACAGGCAAAGGCTCTTAACATATGAAAGATCAAGGGGTGGCGGATCAAATTCAACCGATTATCGAAACAATGCTCAGGAAACATCTGGAGTATTCAGAGCTGATCCATATAGCGGTAATCCAACTTACTTGCAAACTGGCGCTGGCGCTATTTATCCTGGGGAGAGAACAGTTTTTATTGAAGCTGATGCGTCAATAGACCCGGATGGAGTAGCGCCACCTTCATTGCTCGACGATGCGAGAAATTATATTCAATATGATCCCGATACTGGAAATGCAAGGGAAGTCTTGGGCTGCGATGGAAATTCAACACTATGGGTTGAGAGTATATATAATACCGTATTCTATGTTGATATTTTTGGACTTGATGTTTCTCTGGATATCGAGTTACAGGTGAAAACAGAAATTGAAACTGGTGTGAAAAAATATTTCAGATCTGTTAGACATTATATTTCTGGACTGGATTTCATCGCAGATAAGAACGATAACGTCAAACCTCCTGCTATTTCACGGGTGATCCAAGATATAGTAAGTGCTTATGGTGGGACGTTCACCTCTGTTACATTCGATATTGGTGGAAGTACTTTACCAAGTTATCTGCCTAAACCTGGTGAACGAGTTAAACTCGCAGATATCGGGGGAATAACGTATGGTTAAATCATTGATAAGATCAGCAATCGATGCTTTATTGCCACCAGGTGTTTTATGGAACCCGGAACCTGACAAAGGATTTGACCAACAATTAGATGGGATTTCAGATGTTATTGATGAATCTAAAGTCACTATTGACAGTTTGGGTGATATTAGAAATCCTTATAAAACACCATGCTTAAACGATTTAGAGCGTAACTTTGGGATAAATCCAAATCCATATATTGCGCTTGATATCAGGAAGGCTAGGCTGTCACAAAAAATTGACCAGGGCAAAAAAGTTAACAGTATTGATGATTTGCAAGCAGATCTTAATAAATCTGGATTCAATGTGTTGGTTCATAAAAACGATCCACCCGTTGATCCGTCAATTTTTGGAGGTGAATTATTAGTCAATACTCCTATTATCACCCAAAATAGAAAAATTGAAATGTGCTCAGGTGGTTCTATTGCTTATGCTGGATATAAAGATGTTATTTCAGGTAATGTAATATCAGTCGTAGGATACTTTGTAGATGTTTACAAAATACCATACCAATATGACATTCCAATTAATCCAGTTTATTGGCCGATGATATTTTTTGTTGGCGGAAATGCTACTAGAAACCCTGCGACAGGTGAATTATTGACTATTGCAACAGCCAATGTGGGTATCAACAGGGAGGATGATTTCAAATCATTAATTCTAAATGATAAAACTTTAGGTGCTTGGTGTGTTTTGGTAATAAATTTTACTTAAGGTTATTATGAAATATAATGAATTAAAATATGGCTTCGGCAATGGTGTTTTTCCAAATTGGACATCTAAAGATACGTCAGGGGCAGGATTTACCGATGGAACTGAATATCATAAACTTTCAATCGACGACGGCTGGGAAGGTGTTTCGCAAGCTATAATGGCATATGCTTCGGAAGTGAATAAATACAATAATCCAGCTGGTACAGTTGGCATTCCAAACGGTATTAATGAAGCGATAGGAGTAAGCCAAATTTTACAGGCTTTACAAAAGGCTCATGGAATAGGGCCTGGTAACTATGTTTTGTGGGCTAACTATGATGATCCATCGATTACAAAAGATCGTGTCATTTTATTGGCTGGGCAGGGGATATTAAGAGCAAATTACCCGGCTTTAGATGCAGCAACTTATGTTGGTGATGCTAATAATGCTGCTGTCGCTGCGGCTGGAGGAAAATTTTATAGATCTTCAGATGCAGCAGGATTAATACCAGATATAGCTGGTGTATATTTACAACTCCCTGCGCAACCGAGACCGACATCTTTAAAGAAATATTCACAGGCAGAAGGACATTTTACGGTTACTGGTGCATTTGGATGGGTGACGACGGAATCCTTTGCAATACCATACAGGACTGAAAACAATAATTGGAGATTAAAATTTAACATTTGGGGCAGTTGCAATGCCAATAATAGACTTGAGTTTAGTGTTAATATCTCCGGTGTTAGTTTTTTTGGAAACTCCCAAGCTATTTCTGGATATTTTTCCGTTGGTCTCAGTAATTATGGACCGTTTACCCAAGCGAGAAATACAAATGAGTTATATATGAGACACACCAATCTTAGTACTAATGGATACTCGTGGTCTGGCGATATAAGATTAAATCAAAAGCCGACATGGGCTCGTGAATTTGAATATAAATGGGGAATCAGATATTAATGAGAAAAACTATAAAATACAAAACGGTTGGACAATATATGGTTATTGATTCATTCGACGAATTGCCGATCGATCCAGCACAAACAGAAATTGCGAATAGAAACGCTATAGAATCATTGCCTGAAAAGTTAGCGATTGATTCCAAAATGGAAGAACTCGCAGTTTTAAGGGATAACCCGGTTCAACCAACATTTGAACAAGTCGAACAATTTAATTCTGAACTTAAAGCCCTGCACGATGCTTTTGAAATTTGTAAAAATGCATGTATTAATTCAAATCTAATATATGCTCATCCCAGGGCTAATGAAGTTGCCTTAACTGATTCTCAGTATGAGCAGATCAAGGCTATGTATGATCAGAAAGGCAAGAATAAGCAGGTTATCATCGATATAATCCAGATTGAGTCAACTATTGAAGACCAGGCGGGAAATGAATTTACCGTGCTTTTTCCTCAATTATCAAGAGGAGCTGAGCTTATAGATGATTTTATTGGATGCCAATATTTTTATCAAGACATTGGCGGAATTTGGATTGCATCCGATGTCATCAGCGAATTGGGAATTAATAAATCAATGGTTGTTCCGGACGAAGAATTAGAAAACGCCATCGAGTCTAAGGATTTAACTGCTGAACAACGCGAAGAAATCAGGATACAAGGATTAACTGATGAACAAAAACTTGAAGAAAAAGCAGTTGAAATACAGAGAATTTTGTCTCTTGCTGGCCAGATGAGGAGTGAGCTTGAGATTTTGAATGACCCTGATGCGCTCACTAAAGCGCAAGATTTTTATACTGCTGAATCGGCGATAATACAGCAGAAATACATTATAATTTAATATTTCTGCTGTATAACTGATTAGAATTTAGCTAGCGGAGCAGGCGCAGATTCAGGAGATGGAGATATCTATAAAACAATTGATGAGGGCGACATTTTGGTAAAAGTTGGTATGTGAATTGATCTTGAATCAATATATGCTATCAGTTATATCAGGAAGGGAGAAACCCTTGCCGGAGCTGCCTAAGACCCCGGTGATGGAGATGTTTATAAGTCAACTGTATATTAAAATTAATCAATTAAAACAGGATATGTGATGAAGAAAATGATTATGTTTGCTTTGCTTTTGAGTCTATTGACTGCGCCTTGTTTCGGATTTGGACTGAGTTCTGGATGGGGTTCTGGATGGGGTTCTGGATGGGGTTCTGGTTGGTCGCAGAAATACTACCGGCCTAAAAAAAACACGATTGAATTGGAATTTTTCAATCTTAAAAGCAAAGTTGAAGGCTTGATTGCAAAACTTGATATTTTCGAATCAAAATTGGAAGAAATCACTCAGGGAACTGAACCTCAAACAGATCAAAAACTGTTACTTAAATCCGGTGGTGATGTCATCGGTGAATTGATCAGCGCTGAGCAGTGGGAGATAAAATTCAAGCCGAATGATGATTTTGAGGTAGCAACTATAAATAGTTATGGCAAATTAACGGGAAACTGGGCAGGAGCTTATTTATTCCACAAAGAATATGATTGTGCAGGGCAAGGTTATCAAGTCGGAGGTACATTTACCGGTGATTCGCCTGCAAACACATATACTATGTTTATAGCGCCCATAAAAAACAAGTTGATTGCTGATGATAAAAATCTCTATTATATCCCGAAAGGGACCCCGCATATTACAGCAAAAATGCTAAGTCGCTATGGTTATGATTACAATGCTGGTGAAACAAAGTGCATAAATTTGGATTACTCAACCGAAAACACCGCTTTTTTAAAAGCGATACCCAATGATCCGGCCGTTACCGGTATTTATACTTATCCATTTAAAACGCCTTTTACCGTCGATGATTGGCCGTCAGAACTGATTATCGAGTAATCCCGCCCCAAATCCTCCGAACCCGATAGCTGTTTTATTTGCCGAAAACGGCTATCCGGCCATAAAATTAAATGAGTTCTTCACCCGCTTTTCAGCAACGTTGCCATTTTTCCCCCGAAGTGAGTATGTTTAATTTCATCATGCAATTTTTTCACTAATTTATCAATGAGGTCTTATGCTACGATTGAAACGGTCTTATCTTGATAATTGCACGATCGGGAAGCTCTTTTATAGAGATGAGTTTGTCTGCTACACGGTTGAGCGCCCCTGGCTGAACAATAAAAAAGGTGAAAGCTGCATCCCGGAAGGCGAATATGATTTAAACAGGTATGATTCGTCTAAATTCCACGATTGCCTTTCATTGACATGCCATGATTTAGGCGTCGGGTTAACGAGTGAATATCATCGGAATTATATCCTTATCCATCCGGGTAATTTTCCAGGCGATGTTGAGGGGTGTATTGCCCCTGGACTTTTTCTTCATCCTGTAAAATGGGGAGTTGCATCAAGTCGTGATGCGATGGAAAAGTTGAAAATTCTCATCCATAATCAAAATATCAAAAAACTCAAAATCGAGGGATAAAATGGTCGAAATCATTACGTCATTTGCACTCAAATACGCGCTTGAACTTGCATTCGGAACAGCATCAGCAGCAATCATCACCTGGATCTTGAAGAAGATCCCGACCGCCAAGGCTAGGCAATGGATTTACATCGTTTTTTTCAAACTCGGCGTGAAAATTACCGCCTTTTTTACACGTTGGAAATTCACAAAATCGATCTGGAATAACTCGCTTGAGCCGTGGATCATAGGCTTTGTCGACATGATTTTCGGGGCCATAATTTCCGGACTTTTCGATGGATTGCGATCAGATAACGAAAAAGAAACTCCCGCCAAATAGCCTCAATATTAGCCGCATTTATTTTGCGGCTACCGCACCGGATAACCAAAAACTACATTTTTGTCGAACACGCGAAATTTGCTTCGACAAAAATGACGAGCCTGCAGATACCGTAAATATTAAGCCACAAGATTTTAGGTGATGAATGGTAGTTTTTCGGCGAAATTCATCGACTAAATTGTCGAACTATTTTTGGAGCATTGCCAGCAATCGCAATAAAATCGCTGATTTTTGCGTGGCACACTCAATGCACTAGTATATATAACACATCATTAAAACCAAGAACTCAAACAGGAGAAAAAATGGAAAAGTACAGATACGATGAAGCCTACGGAAAACTTTACGAATACGACGCAGAGCAACAAGCATATGTTTATGTGTGCTCGAATCCGTTTAGATTGAGCAAGTCAGAGTTGATCAAAGAATACGAAGAAAGTCAACTCGAGGATTAACTGCCAAGGCAAGCTTAACGGCTTGCTAGTATGCATCAATCATGGTGCCTACTGTTTAGCCGTTAAACAACTCGAATAGGAGACGAGATGAAAGAAAAAATAGAAAAGGCAGCTTTATTAGACAGAGACGACAACGTAATCGGGCAAGTTTTTGATGCTCCGGAAAAAGGAAACACGATAGAAATTGCTGGGTGTTTTACTGCAAACGGCGACCCGGTGAACGTAAAAGTTCACAAAATCAGTAGAAGTAAAAAAAACATGCAAAAAGCTGAATATGAGCAACCTGTTTCAAAGGTAGGTGAAGTTTGGACGTTTCATTGTGTCGAGAATGATCAAGTAGTTTATTAACCAACCAGCCGGGGAAACCCGGCATATCAATGTTATAAAAACGACAATGAATGCTAAAAAAGATGATTATCAAAAATGGGTTATTACGCGAGAATTTGCTCTTAGAATTCTGAGCGCTGCCCTTAATAGCCTTGAAAAAAAAGAAGATTTTGTTGAGGCGAGCAAAAAAATAGAGAAACTTCTCTGCGAGTATAACCAAAAACTACATGTAAAATAATGTAAAAATGTAGTTGACACACAAATGTAAAAGTGTAATACTATATTTAACACAGTCACTAAAGATAAACACTCAAGCAGGGAAAGAGATGGAAACTGAAATCGAAAAAATCATTCAAAAAGCAGAACAAGAAGGAATGGCTGTTTTCGGTTTGAGACTATTGAGCGAACCGTGCCAAATCGGATCAACTATTAAAAATAGCTGCCAAGTTGGAGATAGTTGGAATGGTGACGAATTAGATGGAGCTAGCTGCATAACTCTTTCATACGATGGTTTTGAGATTGATGACATCAACGGCGATCTTAAACAACTTGATCAGTATAAATCTGATGAGTGCCAAATTATTCTTGTCGGCGGAACCGGCGGATACGAAGGGACAGATGCGGATGAAATAGTTATTAAAAACCCTGTCTGTCTCTATATTTTTTAACATAAAAGCAGGATATTAAACTCATGAAGCAAATATTTTTAAACTTGAAAGACTTTTTAGCCAAATTGCTTAGAAGAAAACCGGTGTTCAACGTTGTTAGATATAACATCATCACCGGCGAATCTGTAAAAATACCGTCCATATATGCAGATGAAAAGCATAATCAGCCGTATGATGAATACATGCGTAAACATTTTGAAACTGATTGCCAAAAACCGCGCACGAGGTAGATAATGGCAGGCGGCGGCTTGTGTGCGGAAATCTCCTACCGTCGCCTGCTCTCAAAAAAAGGTGAAAATGCTTGGCACGAAAGAACATGATGAATTATTGAGGAGATTTGAAACCGCATATGCTCACTTGCGCCTTGATAAAGAGTCGAGGGAATTGTGGGGGAAAGGGCAGATTTACCAAAATGGTGAAGCAAATGCCCTTTTTAAAGCATTTGAATTAGGGTATGCGGTTGGCAAATGTGCGGAAAGGCTAAATTTATTTGATTGATTAATGTTATCATCTGAGCACATAAGGCCCGCATGGAGGGTGACGGTTCCATAAACATCCGTCGTTAAATAACAAGCGACTCTGTCCGGCCGGCCCTGTAAAAGCTTTATGTGCTCTGTTGATATCATCCGCAATTAAACAAGAGAAAATCGCAAGGTATAAGATATGGCAAAAGAAAAGACTAAGACTATTGCAATTGATGAGAGTACACATCATGCAATTCACATGATGGCCGTTGAGAAAAAGCTCTCGATCAAGGATTATCTGAAAAAGCTTGTTGAGCGCGAAAAAGTGTCTGAAAGGATGAATACTAATTATAAGCAGGAGCCCGAATGATTGACTATATTAACAGATCATCGCTCATGACTATTGAGTGTGATACATGCGGAGAAATTAAAGAATTCGATGGTGATTATCGATTCTGCATCGAGTCAGCGAGATCTGATGGCTGGATAATTGTGAAAAAGGATGTATTTTGTCATTATTGTAGTGTTGATTGTAAAGATAATTCAATTATCAGCATCATCAACGGCACATGCAGCAGTTGCAAAACGACTGGTAAAATTCATTCAGACACGAAACTTTGCTTAACTTGCGACAAGAGAGGATTATGAAAATAATCAAATTGCCTAAAAAATTGAGTAAAAAGGAGGATGGATTTATTGAAAAATTTTATCCTTTCCATAAGCTCCCACTGCTCGAAAACGCAAACGGTAAAAAGTGCACTGTCATTAGAAACAATTTTCCGATCGACGGCTGCAGTCTTGTAAAGTGCAAATGTGTAAGGGTTATTGATGGTTCAGGGACTGAAAAGCTTATAAGCGGGAAATTATTCATACTTAACGAATGGATTATATAATGGGGAAATCGTATAGAGGCAATTACACCTGACTGTAAATCAGGCGCTTCGGCTTCGCAGGTTCGAGTCCTGCTTTCCCCACCAGAAAAAATTAAGCGATGCCAAAAATAAAAGAGGTTGATCTGGCCAAGCAATTGATCAAAAGCTTTGATGGGACAAATTATGAAGTTTATCAGGAAGTCACAACACCCAACGGATCAGCTGATATTGTCCTTAAATATACTTTTCTATGGGCAGTTGAGGTTAAACTTGGCATGAATCTAACAGTTTTGGCTCAAGCACATTATAATCAGCGCTATTTTAATTATTCGTCAGTATGTCTGCCGGGTAAATCGGCAAATAGCAAAACATTCGATTTTGGGCGAAAAATCTGCAAGGAATGGGGCATCGGAATCTTTACTATTGATATGAGAAGGCATGATTCTGCAGCGAGGGAATATTTAAAGCCAAGGCTTAATAGGAAAGCACTTACTAATAGAATTATATTGCATGAGCGAATGAAGACTTATGCAGAGGCAGGCAATTCAAATGGAGACCGCTGGACACCTTTTAATCAAACCGTTGATGATTTGAAGCGTTACATTCATGCTAATCCTGGGTGCCGTTTAAATGATGCGCTGTCAGAAATAAAACATCATTATTCATCACTCTCAACTGCCCAAAATAGCATTAGACAATGGATCAAAACGGGCGTTATTAAAGGAATTTCATTGAATCGCGGCATTTTAACAATGGATAATGATGAACAGACGATTAGTAGCAATCTGGATCAAACGCAAGGGTGAGAGCGAATTCAAAATCAAAACAAATGACTTTAATCGGCTTGAACAGAGACAGATCGAAGAACAAATTCTCTTAGAGAAAGAACAAAAAATAATAAATAAGCTTAATGAAGAGAGGCATGAATGAAACGCAAATCAATAATCGTGCCATGAAATTGTGGTGTAATATACATAATAGAGGGGTGAGGGTGGATAGTATTTATCCATGGACTGTGGGCGTAGGTACTCCGGGGGCTCACAAGGCATGCCATTTTGATTGCGCTTTAGCTCACTCGTTTACGAAACACGATTTTTTTTTGGGGGTTGTCTTTTGAGCCGGTTGTCATATTTGTCACTTTTTCTCGACAACTCTCTTTTGATCCTAAAATTGACGCGCTTTTCAGACCGACAAC
>Ga0307377_10004561_pt1 | contig 15114 bp, 24 predicted proteins | sample TR3MG_FD_202535 | JGI IMG/M metagenome (GOLD analysis project Ga0307377, IMG submission 202535) | Soil microbial communities from Risofladan, Vaasa, Finland - TR-3 | ecosystem: Environmental > Terrestrial > Soil > Coastal area > Acid sulfate soil | place: Finland: Risofladan, Vaasa | collected... | reverse complement strand
TGGGGTCGAGATTCACTATCTTTAGTATCATAATAACTTATTTTTTGAATTGGAATTCTTGTTTGTGAATTTTTGGAGGGTTTTGACCTCGTGATAGACACGATGAAGTCAGCTTTTTTTATCTTATTAAAATCCTCACTCTTTGTCTCGTTTAAATCTTCCATGTTAATCTAATCTTGTAGTTAATACCGTTGCACTGATGCTGGGTCTGGTAAGTGCCACGTACTTAATCTGGTTACGTTCCTTCAGCACCCAATTATTATTTATGTCGTTCTCCATTACGAAGACGTGAGAGTATGTGCTACCCTGAGACTTGTGTCCGGTAATAGCGTAGCCGTAATCCAAGTCTTTAACAATAACATCGTAATTACTTCGAAGCAAACCGTTCTTGTATGTCTCAATGGTTTTTGTGAGTATATTGCTACGTCTGAACTCATAATACTTCTTCCAGTTTTTCTTATTCGATTTTCCCAAGTCACGGAAGAAGTCATGCATCTCAGCATAAAGATGTAGATTGGCGTGGTCAGCCGTGTTAATAATGAAAACGTCTTGGTGCTTGAACAGTCCTTTGGCAAGGTCTTCCCTTAACTGCACCCTGTAACCCGTTATTCCATAACCATTTTCTTCCAAGTCAAACTTCCTAACTACTCGATAGTCCGCACTGTTTTCGATGATGTTATATCTTTGTTTTTCATCAGTCACGCTGCGGTAACCCATTAACAAATCATCTTTTTCCACGACATCAATACCTCTTCCCAGAAGCTGTTCACGAATAACTGCGTTACTTAGCATTACGGTGTCGTTCTTCCATGCAATTACCTTGGCGTAGTCCGTGTCTTTCTGAAAGTCTTCTGACTTGAACTTGTCAACAACTGCTGCCCGGAACTCTCGCTTGTCAAGGGTAAAGATTATGCCTTCACCCATGTCATTCATATCAGACCTGCGTAGGAACCCACCATCAAGTTCTTCGAGGTTGTTCCGAAGCGCATCGTAGTAATTAACCAAGGGGTTTGTAAAGTTTTGTCTTTCGATTTTCGTGAGTTGATGAAACTCCTTGGTCCGGTCTTGCGTGAACACCACACTGGCTTTCTCCCCAACAGGTGGTATCTGTGCAGGGTCTCCCATGAACAATACCTTCGTTCTGATGCCCTTGGTCTTTTCAGTAATCAGGTTATAAAGTTCCTGATTTATCATAGATGCCTCATCAATAATTACGAAATTATAATCAGCAATTCTTGGAATGGCAATCGGATTGAACTTCGGGTTGTTGGGGTTGAAGTTATCAAGGTCAACATCGGGTCGGAGTCCAAGTAGGGAGTGTAGGGTCTTACCTTCCTTCCCTGTGGTGTTAATAACAACCTTTTTGGCTTTGTGCGTGGGTGCGCTTACAACCACACCATAACGATACTCATCAAGAATTTTTTTGATAATCGTAGACTTCCCGGTTCCCGCATATCCAGCCAAGGTGAAAAAAGTATTACCATTCCTTAACCAATGATTTATTTTTTTAAGTCCATCAAATTGCTCTGGGTTGAATGTTATTATTTTTCCCGTGGTAAGTCTAAGTTGATTTTCATTCATTATTTATATTCCTTCTTATAATACCAACCAATGACTCAAGGTCATCTAAATCTTTAATCACAACATCATCCTCTAACTCATTGATTTCCACCGTGTGTGAATCGTTTTTAATGTCATCCTCTCCTGTGATTAATAACGGATAGCCACGAGAACCTTCTAAGTCAAAGACGAAATAATAAAATCCTTCTTCACCATCATTATCTTCTGGTGGAACATCTATTTTATTGAATCCCAAACGCAAAAGGTCTGCTGCTGTTATTTTTTTCATTTTCTCTCCCCCATTTTTTTATAATAGCGCATTGCCATTTCAATTCTTTTATCATGGTCAAACGCCCATTCATATTTGCTGTTGTAAAATTCTACAAGGTTTAACCATTTCACCTGTGCTGTTTCACTATCAGTATAATTTTCCATGTCCAATGGGAAGAAATCGGAATGACCATTAAAGTCATAGACCATAAGATAGTTCATTGACACGTTTTGAAACTTTGTGGTAGGGTCACTGTGAACGTAGAACGGTTGTTCGTAGTTATTAAATATCAGAAACGGGTCGTAATCAGGAAGATACATGGACGTTTCTTCATAAACTTCTCTTATCATTCCATTGAATCCGGTTTCATCCCAATCAAGATAACCACTTGGCGCACCATATTTATTTGGTTCGTCAGGCATCTCAGCAGAACGCTTGATAACAAGAACACGAGCACCACCCTCCACACCGAAAGCAAACACAATTCCCACGACAGCACATGCTCTGCTTACCCAAAAATCTTGATTTACTTTTACTCCAACTCCACTGTTATAGTTATAAACAATATGTGGGTTGGGTCTGTTCTTAAAAATTGGTTTCGGTGTCCGTTTTATTATCTCCTTATTCATTTTTTGTATTTTAGCAGGTTCAACTTTTCTTTCAGTGTCCAGATTCGCAACGTGCCAAGTCTGGCTATTTTCAACTGTTCTACATTAGTCAGTCGCTTCGCACCCTTTTTTCTTTTGGCATCACGATGCATACTGGCACGTGCTCGGTACTCGTACCCCACGCTTTTATATTTCTTCACCGTAATTATTCCACACTCTTCAGGAACAAGTTCTTCTACTTTTGGGAGAAGTTCTTCAGGAAAAGCATAATACAATTGCACTATACGATTTCCTCTATCCCGATGTCCGTGCTTCTTTTTGAAATCAGCAAGCATATCGGACTTACTTCTTTTTATTTCAACCTCAAACCCAAACCCAGACTTTCTAATTAAAAACAAATCACACTCGTGACTAAAGAACCCCCAAGATAAATTGGGTACTACGATATGCTGCCTGTAATTAAAATACTTTGCGATTGCAACTTCCATCTCAGCAGTCGTCACCATAGGTAATTTCTTCTTAGTCCTTATTACAGGTTTTTTCTTAGTCTTTATTCCAACTACCACGACTCGTCTGGATTTGCCTTAAAGTTATTTTTGAATTTTCAATCAAGGCTTCTTCACGTTCAGTGATGTTCTCTTTCATTCTTCTACGAAAATTTAGTTCACTCCCGTGGTCAAGTAATTCATTTTCCAGTTGGAGTTCAACTGCGAACCCGGCATCCATAAGAACTTGTTCAAGCCATAACATCATTGTTGACTTCCCACTGTTTGCTGGTCCAGCTACAGTTATTTGTAAATCTTTCATAATTCTCTCTTATAATAGGTGTGTTTAAATATTAAACCAGCTTTACTTTTCATCCAAACAGTTTCACCTGTGGCAGTAAAGTTATTAAATAATTTGTCAATCGGAAACCTTTTATTACCTTCAGGGTAAGTTTTATTAACCCAAGTAATAATTGCTTCATCACAGTATTCCATGAATGTGTCATAAACCATTGCGCCTCCAGCAACAAAAACTTTATCAAATACATTTTTACCACTTCCAATTAAATGAAGAACTGTACTCAATTCCCTGAAGCGATAAACGTTTTTATTAGATGTAATGGGGAATGGGTTGTCACCATTCAACACCATATATTCTCTTCCTTCCAATGCTTTCGCAGGAAGGGTTTTAAATGTGTTGTAACCCATTATAACCAGATTACCCATAGTGGTTTCCCGAAAGTGTTTGAAATCCTCAGAAATTTTCCACGGAATTTTTTCATCGATTCCAATTACACCATCGATGCTCACGGCTGAGATTATAATCACCTTTACTCCGTTCAACATGATGATGGTTTTTAGAATGTGAAATGGATACCATACTGACCGATTTCAATGAAATCGAATCCTACACCAATAGCAAATGCTGCGAATAACATCACAACAAATGATATGACGTAAATGATTTTGTCAAGCTTACTTACTTTTTTCATAGCTAAATTTTTTCCAATTTTTTCTTATTCTTACCATCATAAACAGATGGATAATAGCGTCTTAATTTTGAGAGTCTGAGCTTACTATATGTGTAGGCTTCATTTCGTTTGTAGAAAAAACGTATGGATTCAGCACAACAATCATCGAATGATTTAATGGCTTCCATTTTCCAATCAAATCTTTTCTGTTCCCGGTCTTTCAAGACCTCGCTAAGATATTTCAAAGCAACTCTTACGATATCGGTTCTGCTAATGCTTTTGGTTTTGGCTTTCGCCCATTCGTTACCACAACCATTACAGTGATTAACAGCACCAGTACTGACAGACATTCCACCACTTACTGAACCAAACCCCAAGGCAAAACTACCACTAACATTTCCTTTACCTCCGACATCAGCAATCTTATCAACGATGTCATCTCCAGATTTCTTACAGTGAGGGCATATACTGTCTCGTCTTTCAACGAAGTCTCGCTGGTCTCGTCTTTCTTCATTAGCAAGTTCCTCGCACCTGTTATTGATGCTATCAACATCTACAGAAATCAAATCTTTCTGTTCCTTTGTGGGGATGTTAAAAATTTTACGTAGTCCCATGATTATGCCTTTTTTTTGTTTTGATATAATTCACGTAGGAAAACGTTCTTCTTACCACCCATTAAATTAACCCATTCTTTATTATATATGGGATAATCGTCAATTAACTTAAGAATCGGTTTTGTCTTGATTTGAATTTCAACTTCAATATCTTCACAACCATTTGCGATGTTGGTTTCCTTAATTATATAATCCACGAAGTCAGGATAGTCTTCGTAATTAAAGACACGTTCATCACAGATAACACATAATGCCGTGAGAGCATTATTCAAATCCGGTTCGATGAAATAGGAAAACTCGATATCCATTTCGAGTAACTGGTCACCAAATATGTTCAACGTACCCAATGGTATACCATTAAGGTCTCTCTGGTCATTGGTTGTACCACCATTAAGGACTATGAAAGTCTCATGGTGTCCCAAAAACTCCCATGCCACGTGGTCGGGGTTGTACCTGCCGTATTTCAACAAAAATCGTCCAAGCGCATGTCCTGCTTGAATCCCTTGTTGAATAGGACTGATGTTATATGGTACTAAAAAGTACGCCCTGTATTCCAGACCATCCTTAATTATTTTCTTTTCCATATTATTCAGTTTCTTTTATTAATTTTATCTTATCGGTCTTTATTCTATACGAATTTCGGAATAAAATCTTGCCAACTTCGCACTCAAAAATTCTGGCTTTACCATATTTACTCTCAAAATACTTCTTCAGCGCACGTGCTGCTGATATCTTTTCACAACACCAAATTCCTCCAGAATCTCCGCTTCCCAACTCAGGTGCTGGTTCGCCCACCCAAGTCAGAAGCGGAAAGGTCATTACGTTTGGATTCTTTCTTAAACCCAGAGATTCAATATGTTCTGTGACGACCTTATACATGACTTTATTCTAATTCGGAAATATAATCATCCAAAAACATTGGTTCTGCCGTGAACGTAGGACACTCCTTGGCGACCCAACGAGTTCTGGTATAGCTGGTTTGCTTCTTATCCTTACTTTCAAAGTCAGTTTCCATTTGAAATTCTTCTTTGGTGATGAATCTACCACGCTTTACCGTTGGCTCATAGTCATTCCAATTCTGACCTTTCTCATGTATCATATCCTGTTGCACACTCATGTTCTTGCCCTTAAGTTCGTCACTACTGTAAAGGGTTTGAGCAACACTTGAGATTGAGTTACGAACGGTGTCCTGTTGTCTCCAAATGAAGTAATTCATGACTTCAGTCTTTGATGGAATACTGAAGGTCCGGGCATCGAACTCAGCAAGTTTGAGTTTAGCTGCATCCGTGAACCATGTCCAACTAATTTCATCCTCAGTATTTTTATATCTTTCAGTGACATATCGACACCATCTCCGTTGATTAAACTTTGACGTAGCCATGCTTGCAGCCACACTCACGATTTTCTGGATGTTGCCATCAAACCACGCATCGGTCTGATGTGTGGCGAAGTCCGTCACGAGGATACTGATTTCATCACTTTGCACGAAACCCATCTCGGCTCCCTGAATGTTCTTACAGAGATACTTGGCAGTATCGTCCATATCCTCCATCAATCCAGCATCGAACGGTCTCTGACATCCCTTTGTATAGGTATGGAATGCCTTGCCATCAACCCGGATTAACGTATATGTTCTACGGGGAAGCAGAATTCTTGTTCTGTTCTCGTAGTTCTTTTTCATTCTGTCACCTAATTCGTCTCTCATTTATTCTATTTATTAATTGTTCTACTAATTGCGTCCATACCGTTAAGTCCTTATAATATTCTCTCATATCTTCTTCGGTAACGGTTTCCGAATACTTTTTTATTGGTAGGTATTCTCCATTGAAAAACACAGTGCAGTCGTTTTTCTCAAAATACTTATCACCAGTGCGAACCCAATTCACGTTGACGTTATGAACGGTTCTGATTTGCTTGGCATCCAAACACTGTTGACAATATCCCAAAGATATGGGCATATGAGTACAAAACACACCAATAGCTTCTCGCACATTACAGAAGTCACACATTCCATGATTCATATTTGATTCTTTAACCGCTCTCGGTGAAGGTGGTGGTGCGTTTTTCGGTGGAATACCATTGGGGTAGTGTTTAACGTTGGTTTTAGTCTTACCTTCAGTTAATGGTCTTACCGTTCTTCTGGTCACAAACCTCACACCACTTAAATAAGCAGCATATGCATCTTCAACCTTTTTTGATGATTGATAACTCTTCGCAAATGCTGCGAACTCAATCATATCTTTACGTGAGTAACGTCCCATTATTTCAACGTGCTTTGAAGTTTTGCTTTAAAAAGTTTAACTGTTACACCACCAATGGCTTTGCCGACTTCCTTGCTTTCCACGATTTCACCCCTACCCTCTCGGTATACGTCATCAATCATGGCTTTGATGATGTCGCCCATTGACTCCATGCTCGTACCCTCTGGGAATTTCTGCAACACGTGTTCCAGCCTCTTGTTGGTCACCCATTCTTCAGCAATTTCCTTGGCATCACTTAAGACCTTCAGTTGTTCAGGACTTACCTCACGTTTGGTTTTGGTTTCCATTTCTTCCTCTGGCTTGTATTTGCAGATAACTCTTTCACCATTATTCCCACGCATTTCTTCCAATGGTCTGAGAACAATACCTTCACGTTTCTTTTGTTCAGTAATACCATTACGGACTGCTTGTACTGATGGTTTATTCATTTCCAAATCAAGAAGTTCCAAAATTGTTGGGATTCTTTCGTAATGCACGAACTCAATATCGAATTGCTTACACACGTCTTCGGCATTCGGTACGTTAAGCCAAACATTTCCGACCTTCACATCGAAGCCGATGAACTTAGATATCTTACCATAAGTATGTGACATACCCTGACACTTCCCGGCATAGTGCTCACCAAAGATAGTAGCATCTTGGTCGGGGAAAATCGCCTCGAAACAGGCTCTGAGATGGTCTTCATCGAACAATGCGAGGAAAACATTATGGTTTTCACCAGTAAAGAAAATTATCCGGTCTTCTTCGAATTTCCATGTGATGTGTGCAGAAGTACCATGAATTTTTTCCATAGCGTAGCATTCCTTAAATAAAAGGATGACTTGGTTCTTATAAAGATTGTCTATGTGTAAATATCCCATAACTATTTTATTTAAAAAAACCAGTTTTGTCTTCATCAAACTGGCAAACTTAGGTTTGTGACAGCTTTCCTTCGTGCAGGGACATTCGTTTAGTTTTTCAAAGGGGTAATCGTTATCCTGCCTTTTTCCCGTGCTTACCCTGTTCACGGTCATGTCTTCGAGCGAGAAGAGGGATTCGAACCCCCATGAATAGTATAGACTGTCATGCATGTCAGGCTTATCTAATCACATCTACCAAAGGCGAATTCTCGCAATAAAAAATCTTTCTGTCCGTTTCCAAGCGGAATATGTTGGTAAATCTTTATGGCAGTCGTATTTCATAAAGTTAGTCCACTAAGTTATTTACCTCACATATCTTACTACAAACAACATCCTCTTGGCAGAACCGTATAACAGTCAGGCGTAATTACCTGATACTTTCGTAGTGCAATTGGGCGATGTTATACTGTTTGCTTTCAGCAGAAAGACTTCAAAGAACAATTTTTACAAATATATATAATCTAAAGTAGATTCGCAATATATTTAATGCTTTTCTTACTTTGTTTCAATTCTTTCCAAATAAATTCCTTCAACCTCATTTGTTTATCCACATCGGTTTCATCAAGATAGAGTCTAACAAGTGCTATCAAATTATTATATGGTGTGAGTTTGTTTCGGATATCAGCACCTACAACACCTGTTTCAATAAGGTCGAACTCCACGAGTTCAAAGTTGTTGTAATTATCGAACTCACAATCCTTAAGGGGATAGATTTCTTTCATCAATTCCATTGTTGCCGTCATTGGTTGTACGTGCGGAATGTCGCCTGTAAACACCATGAATTTTTCACCCATTTTCATGATATAAATGAACTCCTTAGTATCTTTGTCTCGTAATGCCTTGACTTTCATAATTATAATTTTTTGAATTCGGCTTCGGTAAGAAAACAACTAAGTTTTTTCGAATATGGAATTCCACTTCCACTTACATCACGAGCATAAACAGTACGTTCATCAACATCAATTGAATCGATTTGCATTTTGTGATAATCAAACTCAATTTCCCTTGGAACTTCTTCGTAGATGATATCACCGAATTTAAGTGCTCTCCAATATTTGTCTTCTTCGACAAACCGTTCTAATATTTCATAAAATTCTTTTGGTTTCATTTTTTCTGTCTTTTTAATCTAAAACTCTTTCCCTGTTTCTTGGCTCTTTTTTTCCATGCCTCGATAATTTCTAAGGCAATATGTTCTGCCATATATTCGGCATTAACACAGTAGGGCAAACTCGAATATTTAATGGGTTTATCATTGGCGGTTGCTACACCGTACCAAATATTCCCCCCCGGTTTTCCTATACCCTCATGTTGTTTCAACTCGACCTCGACAACCAATTCCTTGGCTTCTCTGTCAACAGTATACTTCTGAGTATATGTGCCTTTGAGTTTCATTGTTTATAATGATGATGATTCGTTAATCTCGATACATTCTGCAAGGGTATTAGCAACATCCTTATCGTCCCTGAACATCTTATATACGGGATGAAGTGTAGAATAGTTACCTTCACTGTCCTGAGAAATACCAGAACACTTGATTTCCACAATCTTACCCATTAACACATCCTGATTCATGGTGATGTATTCCATCTCATCTTCATCAATACCCTGTGGCTTAGTCTTCAACTTGCCGTCTTCGGATTCCACATTCAAACTTGATATCACGTTCTCGTTCTTGGTCCCTGCTGTGCCATAATTGAATCCAACCACTCTTAGGTCCAAGTTCATTTCTTTCTTGACCTTGATTTGGTAACTTGGCTTTGTATCTGCCCAGACCCCATCCATTGATTTCACAACAGTTCCTTCACCATGACGATATAATACAGCTTCGAAGTGTTTCATTACGTCTTCAACCGTGTCAATCTCAATGGTCTCGACAACAGATAACATATTGGAACCTCTTAATGTATTACTGAGGTCGGCAAGTCTCTCATAATATGGTCGTTCACATTTCCTTGTATAATACTCGTCAATGGTCAGGATATCCCAAGCCGTAACCTTCACAGCATCCAGTGCATCACGGTAAGGCATATGCTTGGTTTCGAATTTTTTGAGTTCCTTGGTAACGTCTTTGTTAGCAGCTTTTTTGGTAGCAATACTTATCAATGACGCAACAATCCCGTTGCTTTGATACCTTTCGATACCATCCATTGTTAACTCGGCATTAATGACACAATCTTTGAGTTGCGCCAGTTCATCCATAAAAAAGGGGTTGTCCAATAATGTGGGTTCACCCTGTCTGCTCTCGTTCAGGACTTCACCGCCTTGAACCACGATGTTCACGAACCTGCCATCCATTTTCTCCTGACTATAACACGTACCAGCAGCCAGTAATTTATCAATGGCTTTTCGGGAATAAGGTTTGCAACCCATGTATCCGGTCTTCTCAATCAGGTCAGGTATAACCTTGTTAATGTTCCGGGTTCCCATGCCGATTTTACAGTCCTTCTCAATGATGCGCTCAATGATATATGCATCATCGGGACGCAAGTGTGAGAGAATGTCTTGAAGATGTTCAATCGCTGTATGACCAGTAAGTTGCCTTGAACTCAATAGATGCAAACTATCCAATGCCTTGTGTAATGAATTAGTAAACTCACGACCAAGCATCTCCACAACGTATGTGTATTCAGGTATCTGCTTAATGTAGAACTTAACTCGTTTTGAGTTGGCGAGATACAATACATTTACTAAGAGTTCGTTATCCTTGTATTTCTTAAGGATTTCCATTTTCATGTTTGTGCCGGGTTCGGCAGCTATCTCGTCAAAAATGTCTTTTATGTTCATTTGTTTTTATTTAGGTATTCGTTAAACCATCGGTACAACATGTACGGATATATTTTATGGTCTGCAAACCCATAGAGTCCACAGGAAAAGAAATCGTGACATTCAATCACAAAGGTCTTGTTATAAAATGAACCATCTACCTCAAGAATAGGTTTGACTCCAACATCAAGCGTATAAGCTATTGGTGCTGATTTGAAAGTGTTAATCATTTTATTGATTGTATCGATGTCGGGAAACAACGTGAAATCCCCGCTATAATTCTGAAGTCCAACAAGTTTGCCTTGATATACGAAAGCACGCCATTCTGATTCGATGTCAATTACTTCGGAAAACTGATAATTGCCTTTAGATAAATTATAGCTTTCCTTTATTACTGATTTGAAACCTTTGATGGTATCATTGGACTTCACAAACAACTCACCGTAACCCTTATAATAACCGTTTTCGTCACCGTTCCAAACGGTGCGTCCCGCACGTGACCATAATTCCTTTGGAACATTCATTGGTTTGGGTGTTGGTACACCAAAACGTTTCATCCACGACAACACGAATTCCACACTTCCCACTGGTACGTAATGCTCATGAAATGGCTTAAAAAACCAAATATTATCATTGGTAAGACAATTGACATATTTTATTGTTACGGCATTCTTGTCCTGCTGTAACCAATTTTGATATCGAGCACTTTCCAGTAAGGTGAAACTGAAATCGTGTATAATTTCCCTGTTAATCTTTTGAATTAAGAATCTCATCCTTATGTGTTTTTAGTGATTTATCCCAAGAAAACTTATATCCTTCCTCACTCCACGTTCCCATTACCTCCCTGAACCCCACATATTCGGGAATTTCTTTCCAAGTCATTTCTACCAACTTACCACCAGTGGTAACTGGAATCCTTGCAGGTACTTGGTCAAGGCATGTGATAACCAAAGTTCTTTTAGATTCCGGGTTTTCATACGCATCACAACCAACAGCATATTTCAACAAATCTAAATCCAGAACCGTTTTCCTGAACTTCCCCTGCATACCATCACTGGTATTGGTTTCATTGGGATTGTCAATAATATAATCCCAATCAAGGTCTTCGTTGGTCATGTAACCATTTCCATGACGGGTTTGGTAGGCTCTGGTTATGTAATACGTGTGAAGATTATATTTCAGGTCTAAGGAATTCAACAACGTCAAGGCATTTCGTGCCACACAATTACTTCGGGTGACGTGGGGGAAGAAACCATAATCGGTGTCAAGCATGATGCCCTGTCCACCTTCCATGATGAAGTCGTAGTCATAGAAACCTTCCAGACTGCTCACGACCTGATATCGTTGCACGAGGTCATCACAAGCAGCAACGAAGTCATCAACGAGTTTCTTTGCTTTGACGTTCAATGGACTTCCGTATCCATAATATTTTTCCTGAATCAGTCTGAGTTTCTCGTCACGGACTTTGGGATATAAAAGGTCACGCATATTGAAATGGTAATGGTCCTCATTCCTCTGAATTGTCTGACCGAATCCAACACCAACACTGCCATGAAAATTAAGTTCTTCGAGTTTGTAGTTCATCAGAACATCAAATGGTGTGGTAACCATTGCATTTTTATTGAAGTAAATCTTGGGTGTAATACCGAGCTTTGCCAGTGCCTGTCCTTCTTTCTGCACACCAATTGGACTAACAGTGCAGAACTCCGACCAGTAGGTGGGAGCACCTCGAAGTGTGCCAGAACCAAAGTTTGAAAACGGGTGACGTTTATCACCAATAACAACAGTGTGTCCCACTTGATGTCCACCGTTAAATCTTATAACTAAGGGTTTATTTACTTGTGAACAGAGATGGTTCACGTGTGCTCCTTTGCCCTCGTCTCCAAAACCTAAACCAAGGACAATACTGACGTTTTTGCTCATAGAATTATATTTTGTTTACGCAATAATACGAATAATAAATGATAATATTACAAAAAAAGGGTGTTAATTTTCATCAACACCCTTTTAAACATGAAAAAACTAATTAACATTACAGTTCAGCAACACCTTCATCGTCACCTGTAACAATTGTTCCGGTTACGACTGTTGCCAGTGCTGTGGTAACCAGACCAGCAGTCTTAGCATCAAATTTGCTTGTAACTGCTGCCATATCAACTCCGTGCTGTACAGCAATCAGGGTTGCAATGGTTTCGCAAATCGCATTATAATCATCCAATATAATAAGCCTCTCACTAATCATTTTTCTCCAGTAACCCAGAACTTCTGGGTCATCCCGGTAACTGGCTTCGTTGACGTGGATATGATATACGTTGTAGAGCCTCTGAGCTTCTTCCAGTAACTGAACATCCGTTACGGGGTCAGTCTGGGCATATCCCATGATTTCCTTGAGTGATTCCACACTCATACTATCCCAACTCATTTCATCACCAATTGTGATAAGGAAACCCTTTTCATTACGCTTTTCAAAACAGTCGATACTGGTGTGACGACCAGCAATGAGCCATGCCTGAAGATAACTCTCCATGTTCTGACCACCACCGCCTCTTTCAATATAAATTGAAGTCAACCACTTATCAAGTTCTTCAGTTCCTGATTCGAACTGTCCGATTTGCAGTGGTGTCCTGTCACAATGATGGTCACCAATTGCACCGAAAAGAATTTGAGGGTCTGGAACACCATTATCAATAATTGTATTCATGAGCGCACCGAGTTTGTTTTTCACGATGTCTTCGGGAATACGACCCATACTACCAGTAACGTCTAAGAAGACCATTACTGCCAGAGATTCTGGATGTTCCTCACTGTCACGTGCTTCACGCACATCAACACCCTTTGGAAGCATGTCGCTTACAGCCGAATTTGAAAAAATATCGTCTGCGCTTTTACCCACATAACTGCGACTCAAGTTTGTGTAGGCATCTGATGACCAACCTGAATAACCCATTATTCTGTAGTTTTTTCGGTTGTAGGCTCTTCCACAACCTCATCTGTTGTTTCAGTAACCCCACCACCAGTGTCGGCAGTGACATCTTCAGTTGTTTCGGCAACTGTTTCCGTGGTTTCCTCTGCGGATTCCATTGCAGCCAATTCTTCGAATGACTGCGGATTTCCATACTTGTCTAATCCCATAATTACAATTTTAAATTAATAATATTTATTTCAAATGTTTCGAAGTACAATGATACAAAAAAATTTCGACTTTACAAGTCTAATGGATAAAATTTCTTTTCAAAATTTTCTTTCAATAATTTTCTGTATAATTCATAATCATCATATTCACATTGGTGCTTCGTCAGGAGGAAGGTCAGTATATCTTGATGTACTTCCTTATCTCGTTTCAGAATAGTACCTGCTGCTGACCTATCACCCAGCAAATATAATGCAATTTTTTTGCAGAGTTCCAAATCAATGTCTTGTGTGGCAATCTTTTTCGTAAATAAAGTGGTGGGATACCACATCTTATATTTCGCACTGATTGTCTTGGCTTTCTTACCAACCGGGTTCATATGATAGAACGAAGTAATTATAATACCGTGAGTTTCAGGCACTACCAGTACGGTTGTGGGATTCATACCCATGTGAGATATCTCGTTTTGTCTCAACCACAAACAAAATTCGAACATCCTACTAAACAGCCAATTAACGTGAATCTGCGGTAATTGTTGTCCGGTAAGTGGAACTGCCCGGTCCTTCAGATTCACTGTTAACGAATCTTTTTCAAGTACCATACTTTCTGGCAGATAACGGTGGAAACCAACTGACGCTTTGTCAGTCTTTGACTTAAGTCGCTTGTAATTCTCCACGGACTTCGTGAGTAACCTGCGATTTTTATCGGTGACCACATATATAATCTTCTTATCGAAGAATCTAAATTCACCGCTTTCATCGACATATTTAATACCGTTTTCCAGAAGGTCTTTGTAATAATTTATCTGAGCCATTGCTTCAGGAGCTTTTGGCTGATGACAGGCATCTGGATGAATTAACCTACTATAACTGCGATACGTGGCTTTCCAGTCACCATTAAATATGTCTGATGGTTTTTTTGATTTGAGTACCTTCTCAATTACATCAATGTCTGTCATGTTGTTGTTTTATTATATTCCACCCAAAGTTCATATTCATCAAGAGTGGTTGATGCTTTACAGTCTTTATTATCGCACATGTATTTTTGAAAATGACTGTTCCAGTAACTCAACTTATTACATGTTGGGCACAAGATAATACTTTCTTTTGGTAAGCTGTCTGTCATGTCGCTTCATTAACTATGTTGTCATAATGTTTCATTTCGTCTTCATTCAGATATTCCGGTTTGACATCTGAAGGCATTGCTGGCACAAACACACCACTTACCGGGTAACCCTTTTCAATCATGTCCTTGCGCCAGAGTGCTGATGCCAATGCCATCATGTGTCCATATCCGATTGATGCGCCAAGTGCTTTAGCAGCTTGTGCTTCTCTTTTAAGTCCTATATTCATTATATAAATCTTTTTTTTCTAATTTTATTCTGATAAGTTTCCCAATTCTCAATACAGCTTTTAATGTATTTCTTGACTGCTGTCTCATCATTTTCCAAGAAAGTGAAATCACTATAAAACGACTTAATCAGGTCATCGACCTTAATATAGACATCCCCATTGTCTCTCCTTATTGCATTAACTTCTGTCCCATCCATAAC
>Ga0307377_10004559_pt1 | contig 15118 bp, 12 predicted proteins | sample TR3MG_FD_202535 | JGI IMG/M metagenome (GOLD analysis project Ga0307377, IMG submission 202535) | Soil microbial communities from Risofladan, Vaasa, Finland - TR-3 | ecosystem: Environmental > Terrestrial > Soil > Coastal area > Acid sulfate soil | place: Finland: Risofladan, Vaasa | collected... | reverse complement strand
TCATTGCATGGTGGAGAGCAGGTATTGGAGGATTTATTTCACTTTTTGGATTCATCATAGCAGAAGTCCTTTCTCTAATTGACCCTAAGTTTATTTTCCCCCTTCTCATGTTTGCTATCTCATTATTGCCATCGATACTGTATTTAGTATACTGGTGGAAGTTAAAAAAATCATCATCCGAAAATTCTAAATTGTAAAGAATAGTAAAATAATCTGATACCTGTAATAAATTGATTACGTGCATGTTGTAAAATTCGACAACAATTCCGTCACCAGGAAATTTAAAGAGATTGATTCCTTAATAGTGAATCCTATTTTGCTAGTGCAACAACAATTACCTGAAGTGCGTTTGTCAAGTAGTGTGCAAATATAAGTGGAAGTACGCGACCAAACCGAAAGTAGTAGAAGGCCATTATCAAGCCGTAGATAGTCGTCCATGCAACATGGATTGGCCCCCGATAAACATGTATTAAACCAAATAGACATGCCGAGATAACTACAATGATTAACTTGGCTATAGTTGAAGGCCATACCTTCCATAGACGACTCAGCAGGAACACTCTGATAAGTTCCTCAGAAGCTGCTCCTAAGAATACTAGTGGACCAACAAAAATAAACAACAATCCAGGACTAGTTGTCATTTCCTTGAAGAGATTTCTAATATTCGAGTCGGAGGTGGACGTTGTAAGTAACTCTGAAAGTAAGTATTGTGATATGACGTTGGTGACAAGGATCACAAAAGCGAGAATGAGTGTAGAAAGCAAATCTGAATACAATCTGCCAGGTTTCAAGTTTAGACCACTATAACTCTCCTTACAGAGATATCGTAGAAGCATTAATGCAATCACAATGCTCACAGGGCAAATTCCTGCTAAGTAGATAATAAATCCCTGATTAGAAGGCGGTTGCCCTTTTTGAATCTGATATATTATAAGACTTGAATAAAGTGGAAGAATGCCAATTAAAACGGCTAGTAGTTGAACCCACGTCTTAACCTGCTTAGGACCAGAAAGCTTGGATGACTGATTAGATAACACATTAAATCCTCCTCATAATTTTAAGATTACTACATACTATAAAGAAATTCATTGCAATACAAAGTTAGTGGTTATTTTACTTGTTGTTGTCTCGGATTGAACATAGCGGCCCGGTAATAAAGAGAGGTTGTGTTACCTGGCGGTCGCCCGTACAACCGTCCGGTCGGACGGGCAGCCATCCGGCCACCGTCACGATAAACGACCGATTGCATAATCCTTATCCAGACCATGATTAATATATAAGCCTAGAGCAGGGGTAATAAGTAATATTGGGTTTGTTATTTAATATTTGTCGCTATTTCAATCTCTGAAAATAATTCTGCTTTTCTTATTAAGTCAATTTCATGTTTCTCTTTCAGATATTTATTAAAAAAATTCAGAACCATAATATTCATGATCTCTATTACTTTATCTCCTTCAATAGATCCTAAAAGAGTTTTAGCTGCAGGAACAGGATAGATAGAATAATCAGTGAAATTCATGTGTTCTGAATTTTTGACAGAAAAAGAGTAACAATCCATTTTAGACCTTTTTGTGAAAATGTTACCGTACCCTAAATACCTATTACTATTAATAAACATAGTAGGTGTTTTAATCTCACTTTTTGATATTAAACCGTGAAATCCACCATCCATATTTACACATGCCCTGACCCTATTATCCAACATACTTACTTCATTTGACGCAAAACCACCCAAAGACATTCCGAAAACTCCAAGTTTTTCCAGGTTCAGTTTATTTTTAAAAAGTTTGTTTTCATTGTTTAATCCATTTAATTTATCAATGAAAAAAGAAATGTCTTCTGCCCAATACTTCGGACTTTCTGTAAGACCCGTAGGTAATACTTTTTCCATGTCTTTAAAGACCTGAAGACGTTCTTCGTCATTGCTTGCACTGGAAAACTTTTGTATCACTTCTGCAGCTTCAGGATTTGTCATTTCACCCATAATTTTTTGTAATCTTTGGCTATTCATATCAATATAGATGAATCGTCCATCAGGGAATGATGTAAATTTACATTCATAATGATGGGAAATGCTAAAAACAATATAACCATGACTTGCCATCTCCTCCATCAGAACTGAATTCTGGGAATAATGCTCACCCCAGCCATGAGAAAATATTAGTATCGGGTATTTGCTTTCTTTAGAAGATATGGGTACATCACGGCTTGAATTTGATTTCAAGGTTCTGAATATTTCAGGAAATTGAAGATAATTAATTGCAAATTCTGATTCGGATTTTAATAAATATGGTTCAAAATCAGATTTGATATCAGAAGGATACCATGTCTTAACTGTGATTTCCCTGTTTTTTCCCTGATTATTATCAAATAACTCTTTTCGGTTATAATCAACAAAACTAAGGTAGGTTACTCCAACAAAATACTTTCCTGTTGGTTTCGGTAATGATTCTGTCTGGCTTTGACTGGTAGCCAGGAAGCTGCTCAGTAGCAATAAAATAAATATGCGTTTCATTTTAAATAAATTTTAATTATCCGTAAAGTACAGAAGATAAAAGGGCTTGCCAATTATAAGTGGTGTTTGGCAAAAAAATGTGGCAAGTTGCAGATAATTGCTTAGTTCAGGAAAATCCTCAGGGTATACAATAATCGATGACTTTGGGAAATTTTTAATCTTTAAATTAAATGATTAATCAATTTATGCCAAAAATATGCTTGAATTCCTGATGCAACTGACGTGAAACCGGTATGATTTCATTAACATTATCAAAATGAAGTTTTAGACCTTGAGCATTTCCGCTAACCTTTATTACTTTATCAAGGTTTACAATGTAGCTTTTATGGCAGTGGAAGAAATTAGGATATTCATGCAGGTCGTCTTTGGCTTTCTTTAGTGTTGTCCGGATTATTTCTTTTATATGATTCGAATCCTTAATGAAATGAATAACAACATAATTATCCAGTGCATGGAAAAACAAAATATCACTGCAATTGCAAGAAAAATCATTTCTCGGATTTAGGGCCGAAATGAGAACTACTTTATCCTTCCTGTTATCAGAAAATTCCCCGCTTGCCTTCCTGTTAATTTCTTCCGCTTCCCTTATATGTCTTTTAAGCAGAATATTTTGTCTTAATAATGTAATAAGGGAAATAGGAATAAAACTAACGACCAGCGCTTCTAATTGAAATTCTATTAGTTCAACCAAAATAAGTGTTTGAGAAGAATAGATTGAATGATATAAATAATTGCAAAATCCGATCATTGCAATTATTATTAGAGTATTTAATATTTCTTTCCCGACAGTCCAATTTTTCTCATGAAGAATAGTGACCATTATAAACGAATGAATCGTTAGGTATCCTGTTGTAACCAAACCATAGCCACTTGTAATTGTAATTAAGGCTTTACCTGATAATACCTGCAATCCGAATGGCTTAAAAATAATAAGAAAGAAAAAGACAAAAGCACCAAAAGTTATTGAACCAATAATATTATTTACTATATTAAGGTTAAGAGGAAGTGGTTGTTTAAGTATTTCACTTAATTTTGACTCGTCCTAAAATAGGTTTACACAAAGAAGTCCTGCCAGGCAGATTATTAACGCTCGTCCCTAAATATAAAACAACCACCATGCTGGCGCATGGTTATTTAGATCAAATGTTTGTTTCTGAAGGCAATGAAAGATCTCAATTTAGTTTATCAGGTTTCGGCAACTTCTGGCTCTCTACAATTTTCCTGCGTGTCATGATCATCAATTTTACTACGTATTAATCTACGTATTTTAATATGTAGGGTAGATTTGTCAGTGCTTACTCTGACTCTGTTTCTGCGCGTTGTCCTCATCAATAAATAGCTATCTTTGGGATTTTTATTAAAAGTGGATATAACTGAAAGGCTGACATACCGGAGGATTTTTCTATTCTGGGGGCCGCTGGCGCTTACCTGGCTGATGATGGCCATTGAGCAGCCATTCCTCATTGCCTTTATCGCCCGCCTGCATGATGCAAAATACAACCTTGCTGCATTTGGTATAGCAGGATCATTTGCCCTGATAATCGAATCTCCCATAATAATGCTGATGAGCGCCTCCACAGCCCTTGTCACGGGGCGCAACTCTTATAAGAAGCTAAAAAGCTTTACAGATATCCTTAATGCCGGCATTACCGGTATCCAGCTTATCATACTTATTCCGCCGGTATTCAACTACATTGTAGTAGATCTTATGGAAGTGCCCGAAGAGATTGCAAGGATTGCACACATTGCACTTATTATTTTTATTCCCTGGGCTGCATCAATTGGTTACAGACGGTTCTACCAGGGTATCCTTATCAGGAATAACCTTACAAGACGGGTAACTTATGGGACTATGGTGAGGCTATCAGTTATTGTGATTGTAGGATTGCTTCTTTATGCTGCAGGAGTTAAAGGGGCATATGTTGGTGCGGGGGCAATGTCACTTGCCGTCGTCTGTGAAGCAATAGCAACCAGGATTATGGTTTCCGGGACTCTGAAGACTCTGATCCAAAAGGAAGATACTGAGAACGGCAATCTTAACTTAAGATCAATTACTAAGTTCTATTATCCACTTGCACTAACCTCAATACTATCGCTTGGTGTGCATCCCTTCGTTACTTTCTTCCTAGGCAGGAGCTATATGGCCGTGGAGTCGCTGGCTGTTCTCCCCGTTGTGAGTTCGCTGGTATTTATTTTCAGGAGTATGGGATTATCATACCAGGAGGTGAATATTGCCCTTATAGGAAAGGAAAAACAGAACTACAAGATATTAAGGAATTTTGCCATTTACCTTGGATCACTGGTAACAGTTCTGATATCAGTGCTGGCTTTCACTCCCCTGGCTGATTTATGGTTTGCAAAGGTCTCCGGACTGAGTATGGAACTTGCTGATCTGTCATATCTTCCACTTAAAATTATGATACTTCTGCCGGCGCTTACGGTCCTTCTTAACTTCCAGCGATCCTCCCTTATAATAAACGGTACTACTGGCCCAATCTCAAAGGCAACAGCCGTAGAGCTTATCGGGATAATTGTGGTATTGCTCATTTGTGTGGTATTCCTGAACCTTACCGGCGTGGTTGCTGCCTCAATCGCTTTTTTAGTCGGTAAAAGTATGTCAAACATCTACCTGACACCCAAACAGGTGGCTGCTGTAAAAGGATGGAATAGGAATTAAGTAGTCAATATTTTTCAAGTTACTTTTGATTTAGATATCATTGCCTAATATTTCTGTAAGCCCAGCAGGTTTCAAGGTCATAAAACCGGAACGGGCAATATTCCCGGGGGGTGAGATTAAGTGTATAGCGTGAATTATGTAACTCTATTCGATAATTATGTAACACATGAAGAATTACTTAGCCTTACCTTTATACCAATAATAAAAACAAAATACTATGAAAACAGAAGAGCCAGGTAAAACCAATCCTGATAATAAAAATGTGGAGACCAGCCAAAATGAGAAGGCTAAAATTGAAAAGGCAAAACTTGAAAAGGCAAAACTTGAAAATGAAAAAGAGATCAGGGCCGGAGGCGTTAAAAAAGGTGCTGTTTCAGCTTCAATATTTGGTTTAGTAATATTGATAGTTGCCGGGATAATTATGTATACACTATACAAACGCGAGCAGAATAAACTTCTTGATCAGATGGAGACTCAGAATATTACTTTTGCAGATCAGGTAATTGAACGCGATTCTGTAATAAGTGAGTGGATTGTGACTTTTGACGATATTGAAAAAAATATCGCAATGATAAAGGAAAAAGAAAAATTGATAACTGTTAATTTAGCCAATGCTGAAATATCTAAAGACAGGAAACAAAAAGTTCTGGATGACATCAGTCTGATAAATACACTTCTCGAACAGAACAAAAAGAAAATTGCCTCTCTCACTTCACAGCTAAAGAAGTCAGGTGGCTCGATGAAGGTTCTTCAGAATAAAATTGCTGAACTTGAGGCTAATATGAAACAGAATGAATTTGATATTGCTGAACTAAAGAGTTCACTTGTTGTAAAGAAATTTGAGGTAGAACAGCTTAACACACAAATGACATATTTGCAGGATACTATTGCACAGAAGGATATGACAATCAGTACCCAGACTTATATCATGAACAAGGCATTTTATGTATCTGGAACATTTAAAGAACTGAAAGCCAAGGGTCTTTTAACAAAAGAAGGTGGATTTATCGGACTCGGCAGAACTGAATCTTTAACCGGAAACTTTTCAGATGATTCATTCGTCCAGATAGACCTCAGTCAGACAATTTCTATTCCTGTTAATTCAAAAAGTGCAAAACTTATCTCTGAGCATCCATTGGGTTCGTATGAGTTTATGCTTGACGATGACAAAAATGTCATGTCAGTCGCAATAAATGATCCGGCGGAGTTTTGGAAAATTTCAAAATATGCTGTCGTAGAGAAATCTAAATAAAGTCAGAACAATTAATATTTAAACCCCGTATGATAATGAATCTGCGGGGTTTTTTACATTACAGTAAAAGTAATGAACCAGGTATACTATAATTTCATGTTATTTATGGAATACAGTTATTAACGTCTTTTGTTAATAATTTATCTGTTTTGTAACCATTGGTGTCTGATAAAAAACAGGAATAATGACTATTTTTAAAAAATATAAAAAGCCTATAATTCTCCATACGAAATAGTATTAATTTTTAACTGAATATAAAATGGCGCAACAATATTTAGATCATTCAAAGGCAATTTTAACTTCTAATCGTTCAAATTTTAAAGGAGGAAGCAAAGGATCCGGGATTATCTCCTTATTTGGATATCAAGACGAATATGATCTCAGAGAAGGGTATCCATTATTGACTACTAAAAAGATGGCTACAAGATCTATGTTTCATGAAACAATATGGTTTCTGAGAGGGGATACAAATATTAAATATCTTGAAGACAATAACGCCCCTATCTGGAGACCTGATGCTTTTCAGTCCAATCTTCCCGGGATGCAAAAAGAAGGAATTATTCCTGAAGGTATTGCAAAGTATTCTCCTGACTGGGACAAAGCAATGGAAGAATATGGTCAGAGAATAAAAGAAGATGCTGAGTTTGCAGAAAGATGGGGCGATGCCGGACCAATTTACGGGAAGCAATGGAGAAGATGGGAATATTATGATCATGAAAAAGAGAAGTTTGTAGAAATAGATCAGTTACAAAACCTGATAGATGGTCTGAGAAAGAAACCAACAGGGAAGAAACATATTGTTGATTCATGGAATCCGGGAGACACTCCAAGAATGTCTTTACCTCCATGTCATGTACTATATCAGGCAACTGCTAATGAAGAAGGCGAGATGGAATTGCAACTTTTCCAGAGAAGTTGTGATCAATTTCTGGGTGTTCCTTTTAATATAGCCAGTTATGCTGCTCTTACCCAGGTAATTGCCCAGGAAGCAGGGATGGTTCCAAAAACATTTATCCATACTTTTGGAGATTCACATTTTTATGCCGGTATTGGTAAGAGAACTCAATGGCATAAAGAGAATTTCAGGGAAGTACAAAAAAGAATAAGAAGTGTTACTGCAAGAGAAGAATATCTGGAAGTTGCTGAATGGATTAATCTTAATGCTCCCAGTGACGGCAATGAAGAAAAATATGATCACGTAACTGCTATTCTGGAACAATTGTCAAGGGAACCCAAACCTTTACCTAAATTACACATTACAAAAAAACCCTTTTATCAACTAACTATTGATGATTTTGTTGTAGAAGATTATAATCCTCATCCTGCAATCAGAAGGAGTATGGCTGTATAATATAAATTTCGGATTTCGGATTGTGGATTGCGGTCTTGAATCGCCTTTGCGCCCTCGGTTCTTCGTTTACCCCGGCCCCAAGGGGAGCGAAGAACCGAGTTCAGCTTTACTGGCGAGCTCGGCGCAGCCAAAATCAATTATTTGTAACGCCTTTTTATAAATTATGAATAAAATGAAGGAGTTGGTATTTGCATTTCCAACAGATGAGTTTTGGAAACTATTGCCCTATAAAAAAAAAGGTTTAATAAAGGGAAACAGTGAGGTATTAAAAAGGATTGTACAAAATGGTCTGTTTCTCAGAAGAAGTGAATTAGAAGAAGACCCTTCTTTTAAACAAATTATTCCGTATGCAGTTATCTCTAATAAAGAACCGGAGCCCCGCGCCTGGCGGGATAAACTCCGCGGAGTTCGGCAAAGCCAATCATTTTATTTATTCAGGAGGACAGCCGGGCAGACAGAAAAAAGACTACACAATAAATTCTCTTTAGGAGTAGGAGGTCATATGAACCCTAACGACTCTATGGAATCGGAAGAACAATATTTAATTGATGAATTAAAAAGAGAATTATATGAAGAAGTCAAATCACTAAATGGATGTTTGATAAAGGATATTGAATTTATTGGCTTTATAAATGATGATACAATTCCGGTTAGCAGAGTTCATATCGGACTTTTGTATAACATCCATGTATCAAATAAAGAGGTATATATTAATGAAACGGATAAAATGACGGCAGACTGGATAGCTAAATCCAGGTTAGCTGAATTTTATAAAGGAATGGAAACATGGACTAAAATAATATTTGATTTTTATATTCAGGACTTTTAAGATTCATTAGTTGTCTTCAGGTAATCCGGTATTGCATGATTTTTAAATTCATCAAACATTACCCTTCCCTTAAGGATTCGTGACAAGGCTTCTGCTTCGAATCTTGCCCCGGTAAGTGCTCTGTGCGGTTTTGGCTCGGATGGTAATCCGACATAATTCATTATTGTATCACTATTCAAATTTGAGAATCCATCTTTTAAAGGAGGCCTGATATTTCTTTTTAGAAAATGAGCATAGACAATTGAATGCTGATCAACTTTTCTTTTTCCAGGACTAAAGTTTAGTCCGCATCTTTTGGAACTTTCGTTAAGGAAGTTTATATCAAAGTCTACATTTTGACCTGCAATTGTCTTATCTTCTATATGATCTGTCCAATTCATGAACCTGGATATTAATTCCTTTTGAGTAAGAATTGTCTGATCCTGAATTTCATTAAGTGTTAATCCATTTATTTCTAATGCTTTAAAATCTATTTCAGCCCCATCCCATATCTGGCATCTTTCATTAAAATAATTTCCCGGAGAATCAAAATCAATGGCTCCAACTTCAATTATCGAATGACGTCCGGGATCAAGACCGGTAGTTTCTATATCCAATACTATCATAAATTCTGTTATTTATGTAAATCTAAGTTCTTCAGAAACCTGAAGCTAATATCTGAGACAATTTACTTAAAATCCCTCAATAGCCTGGCAACAAACAAAAAATCACCTACAAATAAAATTGTAAGTGATAGAATGTCAGGCTATCCCGTCCAGTCCCGATAGCTATTGGGAACTATCGGGAGCCTGACGCCTGATGCCATTTTTTTCATTACATTAGTGGTTCAATCATAACCCTATGAACGACATTCAAATACTAATCAACGAACTCGAAAAATTCCGTGATGCCCGTCACTGGGATCAGTTCCATAACACAAAAGACCTTGCACTGGCAATCTCTATTGAGGCTGCTGAGCTGAATGAGCTCTTCCTGTGGAAAACGACAGAGGATTGTGAAAAGGTTGACCAGAATAAACTTAAGGAAGAACTTGCAGATGTTTTTGCATTCAGTCTCTTACTTGCCGGTAAGCATGGCTTCGATGTGAAGGAGATAGTTCTTGATAAGATAAAAAAGAACGGGGAGAAATATCCTGTTGAGAAATCGAAGGGGACAGCGAAGAAGTATGATGAGCTGTAATCATCGGTACGCGGTACGAGGAAGAAAATCAAATACCACAAGCCGGATGCCGCACACCCAAAATTTTAACATTATATATCACCCTAATGCTAATATATCAGGCCCCCTCCGAACGATTCATTGATGATGTCAGGGAAAATACAATTTCCGATATCATGTCTGAGAACTATAAGGCAAGACTGGGGAGGCTGCCGGGGACACCTGAGTTTGTATCGTGGCAGAACAGCCTCTCAAGGGTGAGGGATCTACTTGAAATAGGCGATATACATGACACTTTTGTGGCTCTTGAATATGAAGTTCCCTATAATCAGAGCCGGCTTGACTGTCTTCTCTTTGGGAAAGGGAGTAATGATGTTTCTAATGTTGTCCTTATAGAACTTAAGCAATGGTCTTCTGTGAAATCATTAACAGAAGAGGGTAATTTTGTTGAGACATATACAGGTGGGAGGGAAAGAGTTGTTCCTCACCCTTCGCAACAGGTAAAAGGATACCATAATTACATGCTGGGTTTCGTGGAGGAGTTTGAGAAAGAGCCGACCCTGACTCTGTACAGTTGTGCATACTGTCATAATTACTCAAGAACGGACGGGAAAGGTCTGCATAATCCGGTTTATAAGGAGCTTATTGCAGAGTTCCCACTCTTTTCCAAAGAGGATACAAAGTTGCTTGGGATAAAAGTCAGAGAGCTGCTTGAGAATGGAAGCGGACTTGAGATCTTCAACCGTTTCATGCAGAGTCGACTACACCCGTCGAAAAAGCTACTTGAGAATGTGCATAAGGTAATTAAGAATGATGTTGTCTTCTCCCTGCTAAATGAACAGCTTGTTGCAAAGAACCTGATCTGGGCCAGGTACAGAATGGCGGAGAAGAAGAAAGAAAAATCAGTCATCATAGTTCATGGCGGACCGGGGACAGGAAAATCGGTTATTGCTCTGAACATACTTGCCGAAGCGGCGGTGAGGAAGAAGAATGTACTGTATGGCTGCAAATCGAAACCATTTATTGAAGGATTAAGAAAATTGGTTGGTACAGATAATAGAATAATTTTCTCGAACCTATATCGTTTTGTCCCAAATAAAATAGGTGAAAATGAGCTTGATATACTCCTGATTGATGAAGCCCACAGGGTGGAAAAGAAAAGTAACCATCAGTATACAAGACCCGAAGACAGGAGTGAAATGCCACAGATGGAGCAGCTTATAAGGTGTTCCAAAACGACTGTGTTTTTCATCGATGACAGGCAGAATGTAAGGTCATCGGAGGTTGGAAATTCTGATCTGATAAGGGAAGCTGCTTTAGAATACGGGGCCGGTATTCATGAGGTTACCCTCGAAACACAGTACAGGTGCATGGGATCGAACGATTACCTTTTATGGCTCGAATCAGTTTTGGGCTATACTGAAGAAGAACGTTTCTTCAGGAAGGATGACCAATTCGATTTCAGAATATTCTCCTCTCCACAGGAGATAATGGATAAACTGAAGGAAAAGGAGAACGAGAAGCCAAACTCGGCACGAATGACAGCAGGATTCTGCTGGTCATGGAGCAGTAAAACAGACGAAAACGGAGAGCTTGTAAAGGATGTGAGGATAGGCGATTTTGCAATGCCCTGGGAGACACACGATAAAATAGGTAGAATACCAAAAGGCTATGTGAGGTGGTATGAGTGGGCCTATCGCCCTGAAGGAATAAAACAGGTGGGATGCATCTATACAGCCCAGGGATTTGAATTCGACTATATAGGTGTTATCATTGGCAATGACCTGTGTGTGGATAAGACTACCGGGAAATTAGCTGCAGATATAAGTGCCACTAAAGACCCGATGCTGAGAAGGAGTCCGGAGAATTTTGAGAAGCATGTGAAGAATATCTACCGGACACTACTGACCAGGGGCATGAAAGGTTGCTATGTGTATTTTACTGACAAAGAGACGGAGGAGTATTTCAGTAAGAGGATGGAGATTGTTTAAGAGGATCTAATTTATAATTGCGGTGCAAGAAGATTATCTATATTTCGCAATAGGGTATATTACAAAAAAAATAGCTCAAATGATCTAAAAGAAGTCATAAATGTCAATTTAGAGGAGCACCTTGTCCCGTGCTCTATTACAGGTCACCTGAACCTACACCCCATAGTGATTTTATGTTATTTGAATCAAAAGGTCAATAAAAATAATCTCCCCAATTGATGTTATTGAGATTTTTTCCTTCAATCCCATCAAGTGATATATGATACCAGATAGATGATACATTTGCATTTATTGGCTCTTTCAGCATATCTGAAGTAAGTTTTGGAAACCTATCATTAACCGTATAAATAGTTGATTCCAATATTTCCACATTAAACCTTCTATATTCTTCCGCATGAACAGGATTATATCCTACACTAGCAAGCAATTCATTAAATATGATTATTAAGGCTGGTTTATTCTTAAAATGAAATTTGATCACAGTATCGATAAGCCCAGGTAAATTAATGGAATTATCATTAGTTGATTCAGTAATTTGAAATGATATAAATGCCAGATTTTTTTTTGCTATAGGTTTTAACTGGTCTAAACCATTAACTATATGTGTTCTTTTCAACTTTCTTGTTCCCTTCACCTCCAATGTCCAATCTGTAAAATTGAAATCTTGTTTTTCACCTAATGGCCCTTTCCAAGTTTTCAAAGCATTTTGAGGATTTATTTTGCACAAATTATTCAACACGATCAACTCACAGATAAGACCTATTTGGTTTTCTTCAGACAAAATTTCATCTCTTTTATTTGCCCAAAATGAAATCCAGTTACTAATTATCTGATTAACAGCACTCAATGATCGATCTCCATTTTCGAGAATGCATCTTGCAATTTCCTTTACTATTTCAGTGAATTCTTCAAGATAGCTTGCAAGGTTGCACGTTAAATCAATAAACTGACTTATTCTGCCATTTTCAAATTTATATGAATACAATGCAATTTTAAGACCATTTACATTAGGATCCTCAATATCCGTTTTAACTACATCAATTGACTCAATAGCAAAATGGTGTATATAAAACAGATGCGAGGTTCCGAATCGAAATTGAATTTGCGGACCCGCCCCCCCTTAAAAAAGTAATCTAATCATTTGTTTTACCTATTTCAAAGTTACACTATGTAAGATTGTAAACTAAATACAATTCTTTCTCTCGCACTGATGATCAGGTCCTGAAACAAGATAATTTCTATTAATCATTTGGAGTTGGAAGGTCTCGACCTTAATACACTAATGTGCTGTAATTTAATGAATTGTTGGCATTACTATCTACGAAGTATCCGATTTAGGGTCCTATAAATATATGTTTTAACTCTGCTTCAAAACTTCACCTAATATTCTCATGTTTACTTGGCTTTATATAACGATAGTAGTCAGTGGTATGCTTAGTGCCGCTGTCCGATCCTTGGTTAAGTTATAGTTTTTATTCTTTCAAATCTTTATTGTCTTACTTTCAGTTTAGCACTTGCTTTTGTTTGATGTAAAATGTTCAATATTAGCACTATTCCGCCATTAACTATATACATTGTTGTAGCTAGTTATCCGATTATTGCTTTATACAATTCTTCTTTGTAATCTTCTTTCCCCAATTGATTTCCAATTCTTTCACTTCTCTCTTTGAAACTTTTATTGTTAAGTAGTTCTAGAACTTTCGGTTCGAGGTTTTTATTGGTTATTCTACTTATTTTGATACCTTTTGGTCCAAGACCCAACTCCGAAATAATTTCATCCCAAATAAATTGGTCAATAAAATGTGGAATTATTAATGTTGCACAGCCATATTTAAGGGCTAAATGTGTTGTTCCGGATCCACCATGATGAATAACGGCATACATTTTTGGGAAAACCCAATCATAAGGAATATGTGATACAAAATAAATCAATTCTGAATTGAAATTACCGGGTTTAACTAAGCCTCCTGATGCTGTATTTATGATAGTCGCTATTTTATTTCTTTCAAGAATTTCAAGAATTATTTTTGTTTTTCGTTCAGGCTCAGGATTAGTCATTGAGCCAAAAGTGATAAATAATATTTTCTCATTTTTATCTATGAATTCAGTCAGTTCTTTTTTGGGTTTCCAATCTGTTTCTTTCATTAATGCATGATGACCTAAAACTTTAATGTTACTTTCCCAATAATCAGGTCGTGGGAACAACCTTGGCGAAATGGTATAAATAAATTTTCTGTTGTGAACTATTTTCTTTAATTCTGTTCGTTTGATTTTATCCTGTATATGTAGCCACTTTTTTGTAGTTAAGGCTGCAGTAGCTGCCCCAAAATCATATAGTTTGAATGTAAGTTTGTTAAAAAAATCTCCGTAATTTTTACCAAAAACAAGTAATGAATGTCCTTTTACATAGTGCAAATATGGGAAAGGACTTAAAAAAGTTGTTTTTCCACTATTTTTATACTCCCAAATTATTGGGCAAATTGTTTTTGAATTATAAAGTACTCTATCCGGTCTTTCTTGTTTAATAAGCTCGTAAAGCTTAGTTTCTTTTTCTTTATTCGGGCCTGTTTGTTTCATGGCAAGTTTGATGAAAGCGAAGGTTTTTTTTAATCCCTTTCCTCCTCCCATTGCTATTTTACCTGCATCACTATTGTGTAAATCAAATAATTTGCTCCCCAAAGAAGCGAATTCAATCTCATTACTTTCTGCCAATTCTCTAAATTGTTCTGAAAATGCACAAATGACTTGATGTCCTTTTTCCTTCAGAATTTTCCCAACTGCTAAAAAAGGTTCAATATCTCCTTGGGTTCCTATTGCAGTTAAAATGATTTTCATTAGCTGCTTCTTCAATTGGCTACAACTCTTTTTTATGTGAACTCGTTACACTTATATCCCTTATATTCTTAAAATTGTTGTGTATATACAACTCATAAATTGAGTGATATGGCTACAATCAGTAGTAATTATATTACAATCACTAAGGTAAGTAATAATCTCCTTTCAAAAAAGAAGCAATTGATGAGTGTCTTTAAGTGTATAATAACTGTTTTCATCATTCCGCAACGAACAGTTTACAACAAAACTTGAAGGAATCAATGAATTAAGCAAAGTGGGTCTCTGTCTGCAATCAATGTTTAGAAACAGGCTTGCCTGTGCAAATCCGAAAATCAAATTGCGGACCCGCCCCCCCTCAAAAGATCAAACTTTTGCATTTGTTGTACAAATTTCAAAGTAACACTATGTAAGAATGTAAACTAGAAACAATTGTTTCTCGTACTTATGATCAGGTCCTGAACCAATATAATTTCTTTTAATTTTTTGGAGTTTGCAGGAATCGAACCCGAC
>Ga0307377_10004558_pt1 | contig 15120 bp, 14 predicted proteins | sample TR3MG_FD_202535 | JGI IMG/M metagenome (GOLD analysis project Ga0307377, IMG submission 202535) | Soil microbial communities from Risofladan, Vaasa, Finland - TR-3 | ecosystem: Environmental > Terrestrial > Soil > Coastal area > Acid sulfate soil | place: Finland: Risofladan, Vaasa | collected... | reverse complement strand
TCAGATAAGTCAAACAAATGCGATAAAGGGCTCAGAGACCCGGGTATTGGTGTTTTCTGAGCCCTTTGGCTTTATTCGGCAGTTGTGTCGCGAGTGGGCCCTGCCGGGGGAAACCAGGGTGCTGGGGGCAACTCCTGAACCCACCAGCTTAATTATCACCTCCTCCCCTCCCGTGACCGGAGCCCTCGGGCAATCGGGCTTGCGGCAGGGCCCGCCAGCCGAATCACGAGAGTCAGCTACACGACAGGATACTGATCATGGACGGAGGTGCGTTATGTGAGAGAGCGAACATGAACGGTGAAGAGCATTAGGAACAAAGACAGGAGGTAAGAAATGAAAAGGCGAGTAGTATGGATCATCTTCAGTTGCCTGATGGTGGTAGCGATGGTGCTGGCATCTTGTGCGCCGGCTCCGGTGGCTGAAGAAGAGGGAAAGACAGTTGTAGGGGAAGTGACGGAGAAAGAAGGAGCAGCAGTAGAAGAAGAGGAGGAGGAGGAAGTTTTTACTGAGGTCAAGGAAGGCCCGCAATACGGCGGCACACTGACCCTGCTTAGCGGATGGGCCGTGGAGCCGGACAAGTGGGACCCCATTGAATACTCATCGGCACAGGAGAGCGCTTTTACCGGGTATTATCTGGAGAATCTGTTGACCGGAGACCTGTCCAAGGGAGCGCGGGGCACAAATGAATACTGGTTCAATGACACATACTGGGTCCCTGATCAGTACATAACCGGGCAGCTTGCGGAAAGCTGGGAATTCACCGACCCTCTCACTCTTAGATTTCATCTCCGTCCTGGAATCTATTGGCCGGATAAGCCGGGTGTAATGTCAAGCCGGGAGATGATCTCCGCCGATGTTGTCTTCAGCTTTAAGCGGTTGATTGAAGCTAAGGCCACTTTGGGAACACGTTATGAATGGATGGAGTCGGTATCTGCTCCAGATAAATACACGGTGGACCTCAAGCTGAGTAAGTTCAGCGCTGACTGGTTGTATAGGATGATGGCCCGTGGTACCCATATTATTCCTCCAGAACTGGTGCAGGCAGGCGTCGCAGACGTTAAGAAACAGGTCGGCACTGGACCATTCATGCTGGTCGATTATGTCAAAGGAAGTGCCCTCACCTATGACAGGAACCCCAACTACTGGGGCAAGACCACCATCGGTGACAAGGAGTACAGCCTGCCCTTCATCGACCGGCTAATAGTACCGTTCATTGCTGAGCCGTCAACCCAACTGGCTGCCCTGCGCACCGGTAAGGCCGATATACTGGGAGGCGTAGAGTGGCAGTTCAGGGAGAGCCTCAAGGCAACCAATCCAGAGCTGAAGGAATATGTAACTCTCGCTGGTGGTGCCGGATTGGTCTGTATGCGCGAGGATATACCACCCTTTAACGATATCAGAGTGCGCAAAGCCATGAATATGGCGGTTGACCGGAAAGCCTTCATTGATTCCCAATTCGGTGGTGAGGCAGTGCTGCTGAGCTGGCCCTTCTCCGCTGCTTGGCCCAAGGACTTGTTTACGCCGCTTGAGGACTACCCCGCGTCAACACAAGAAAACTTCGCGTACAATCCAGAGAAAGCCAAACAACTCTTGACTGAGGCTGGCTATCCCAACGGCTTCAAGATAGGGCTTATCTACTCATCCATCGCCCCAGCCACTGCTGATGTCTGCTCCATGCTCGCCTCTCACTGGGCAGATATCGGTGTTGAGGTTGAGCTCAAACCAATGGAGCAGGGCGCTTTTGTTGGCGTGAGCTACGGCAAGAAGTACACGGATATGATCTACTATGGCGGTAGCAATAGCTCCCCGTTCTCCATCTTGCGTAACGCGGGTGAGCCAGGGGACTTCTATAATTTAACCATGTTTAACTACCCTGACTGGTACGCTAAATTCACCCAAGCTAAGGGGGAAAGGGAATATGCTGGTCAGAACAAGCTCCTTAAGGAGCTGAATGCAGAGGTGGTGAGCACGGCTGATTATGTAATCTGCCCCACTAGATATGTTTACCGTTATGCCCAGCCCTGGGTGAATAACTACTACGGTGAGACCAACTCGGCGAGCTTTAACCTCAGCCAGGTAATGGCGGCTACCGTGTGGCTGGACATTGGCCTGAAAGCCCAGAAATAGAAGGTTTCTCTCTTTTGGGGAGGTACAGCTGGTAAGAGTGCCCGACTTGGTCTTTGGCTCCGTCAGGGCGCATCTTTGAATGCCTTAGATCGGCAAAAGCTAAAGGAAATGCGTAACTACATTATCAGAAGACTGCTACTGGTGATACCCACTCTGCTCATCGCCAGCCTGATAGTCTTTTTCATGGTCCGACTCATCCCGGGCGACATTATTGCTCAGATGCTCCAGGAGCGGGAAAGCACCAACCTAGAGGTGGACCGGGTGATGATTGAGCGCTCCCTGGGGCTGGATGTACCCGTCTATGTTCAGTACTTCCGGTGGATGGGCGGGATCATCCTGCATGGCGACCTAGGGAAGTCCCTCTGGGAAGGAACCCCGGTAGCTGAAGACATCGCCGCCAAGCTACCGGTAACCTTTGAACTCGGCTTGTTCTCGCTGATAATCGGACTGCTGATTTCTCTGCCGGTGGGTATATTCTCAGCAGTCCGCCAGGATACTATCGGCGACTATATTGCCCGGAGCTTTGCCATACTCTGCATCGCCGTCCCTAGCTTCTGGCTGGGGATAATGGTCATGGTCTTTCCATCGATCTGGTGGGGCTGGTCGCCACCAATAACGCTCGTTCGCTTCGCTGAAGACCCAGCGGGCAACTTGGTGCAGTTTGTTGTGCCAGCGGTCATCTTGGGCATGTCTCTGGCAGGTGTGACCATGAGGATGACGCGCTCCATGATGCTGGAGGTTCTGAGACAGGACTATGTACGGACTGCCTGGTCAAAGGGGCTCAAGGAGAGGACGGTAGTTGTCCAGCACGCCATGAAGAATGCGCTGATTCCGGTAGTCACCATCATCGGCCTGCAACTGCCCATCTTGGTGGGCGGCACCGTTATCATAGAAAAGATATTTGCCCTGCCCGGGATAGGGCGCCTGATGCTGGACGCCATTGTCCAGAGAGATTACACCATCGTTTCCGGGCTCATGCTGGTGATAGCCAGCTTTGTCCTGTTGTGCAATATTGCCGTCGATCTCACCTACGGTTTTCTTGACCCCAGAGTTCAGTACAAGTGAACGGAGCTGAAATGAGCACTGACAGGGAAGCATCGGTAGAAATGCTGGCAGAGCGGCGGAAGCACTCCTCCATAACTGACCTCTTGCTCCGGCTGGTCAGAGAGAAACCGCTGGGCATGGTCGGGGGAGTGATTACCCTGCTGCTTCTCCTCACGGGTATTTTCGCCAATTTTCTCGCTCCCTATGGGATGAATGAGACCAGCGGGGCTTTCCTGGCTTCCCCCTCAGCGGAACATATTCTGGGTGCGGATAACTTGGGGCGAGACCTGCTCAGCCGAATCATCTATGGCGCGCGCGTCTCGGTAATTGTCGGGTTTACCGCCACTGCCCTTTCCATCGTTATCTCCACATTGATCGGTCTCTTCTCCGGCTTCATCGGCGGTGCATTTGACGTGGTAGTGCAGAGGCTGGTTGATGCCTGGATGTGTTTCCCTGGGCTTATCCTGCTCCTCGTGCTGGTCTCACTGATGGGACCCGGCATGTGGCAGATAATCATTATTCTGGCGCTGTCCTTCGGCATCACCGGCTCCCGGGTGGTCAGGAGCGCTGTCATCGTTATCAAGCAAAATATATATGTTCAGGCGGCGGTAGCCATTGGCTGTTCCCGCACGGAACTGCTTGTCCGGCATATCCTGCCCAACATTATGGCGCCGATAATCATCCTCTTCTCCACTCGCATACCTGGGATAATCATGACTGAAGCCAGCCTGAGCTTCCTGGGGCTGGGGATACCGCCCCCCACCCCTAGCTGGGGAGGTATGCTCAGTGGCGCCGCCCAACGCTACATGTTCCTGGCTCCGTGGATGGCAATATGGCCCGGCGTTGCCCTCAGCGTTGTTGTCTACGGCGTGAATATGTTCGGGGATGCCCTGCGCGACCTGCTGGACCCCAGGCTCAGGGGCGGTATGGGCCGTTACTCAGGTGCAAAAGTGAAAAGTATAAAAGTGAAAAGTATAAAGGAGAAAAAAAGAAATGGCTATGGCTCTTGAAGGTATCAAGGTTGTCGAAGTAGCCCAAGCGGCCGCCGCACCTATGGGGGGTCGTCTCCTTGCTGATTTGGGAGCAGACGTAATCCATTGCGACAGCATAAAACCATAACAGCCGTTCGGAAAATAATATGGAGGTTAGACACCGCCTATGAGTACCGTTAAACCGGTGAGTAGAAAACAGGTACCGATTGTTCCTTATCTCATATTGACGGCATCGGGCAATGAGAAAGCGTATTTCCAGGGGTGCCAGTGCCAAAAATGTGGCGAAGTCTACCTGGGAACACGCGCCATCTGCATCAAGTGTTACACGGCGGATAAGCTGGAGGAAATCAAACTGAGCAGCCGGGGCGAAGTCTTCACATTCACGGTAATTCACCAGTCAGTGCCGTGGGTCAAGGTGCCTTATGTGGCCGGGGTGGTCAGACTACCCGAGGGTCCGGTAGTCAGGGCATCCTTCACCGGTATTGAGGCAGATCCGGAAGCCATCAAGGTGGGTGCGTCTGTGGAGATGGTCACGGAAGTGGTGCGCCAAGACGCGGAAGGTAATGACCTGGTGGCTTACAAATTCCGCCCGGTGGCAAAGTAGAAGAATGGCAGGAGGAAGAACATGAGAGAAGTGGTTGTCATTGGCGTGGGGATGACCAAATTCGGCCGGTTCCCGGAAAAGACCATCCTCGACCTCGGAAGGGAAGCGATTGTCGACGCTATGAAGGATGCCGGCATTGATATCAGGGATGTGCAGGTCATGTACTCCGGCTCACAATACCAGCCCAATATGACCGGGCAGTATCTGCTGAAGCAGGTGGGGATGACGATGATACCGGTGGTAAATGTCGTCAACGCTTGCGCCACGGGTTCCACAGCGGTAAGGGAAGCGTATTTCGCCGTAGCTTCTGGCGCCTATGATATCGCTATGGCTGTCGGCGCGGAACAGATGGGCAAGATGGGTTTACTGGGCGTGGGAGAATCCCGTGCCGAGGTCTCACCGGAAGGTATCGTCGGGACATCCCTGATGCCCGGCATCTTTGCCGAGCTCGGGGTCAGGCATATGGGCCAATATGGCACACGTCCCGAGCACTTCGCTAAAGTTGCTGTCAAAAACCACAAGTACAGTGTCCATAATCCGCGTTCACAGTACCGGCAAGCCTACTCCCTCGAGGAAGTTATGAACGTCCGGATGGTCTGCTGGCCTAATACTCTCTATATGTGTTGTCCAACGGGGGACGGATCGGCGGCGGTCATCCTTTGCAGCGCCGAAAAGGCGAAGAAGTACACCCGAAAACCTATCAAGATAATTGCCTCGATTATGACCACACCCACCTACACGCCGGAAAGCCTCGGTTTTGTAGAAATCGCCACGATGACCAGGAAGGCGGCTGACGAAGCCTATGAAAAGGCAGGACTGGGACCGAAGGATCTGAACCTGATAGAATTGCATGATTGTTTTGCCACCGCCGAATTGCTCCACTACGAAAACCTGCACCTGTGCGAGTGGGGCGAGGGTGGCCGGATGATCGATGAAGGCAGGACAGAACTGGGCGGTGATATTCCGGTCAATATGAGCGGCGGATTGCTTTCCAAAGGTCATCCAATCGGGGCGACAGGGGTGGCTCAAATCTGCGAGCTTACCTGGCAATTGCGTGGAGAAACTCCCAACCAGGAGAGACAGGTCCCGAACGCCAAAGTGGGACTGGGGCATGTGCAGGGAGGCTTTGAGGTCTGCACTATCCATATCGTCGGGCGGTAAGAGGCACCAGCCCGGCTGAAGTAGGAAAAGATTATCCCGTAATAACAGTGAAAAGAAGGCTGAAATGAGCGGAAGCCTGGAGAACAAAGTAGCCATAGTAGTCGGAGCCGGTACCCGAGGCGAAGGAATAGGGAACGGAAAAGCTGCTGCGATTGAATTCGGCCGGGAAGGCGCGAAGGTGCTCTGCGTCGATATGGATGAGGCGGCGGCAAACACCACCAGAGATGAGATCAGGAAAGAAGGCGGCACAGCTGAAACCTACGTTGCCAATTTGATAGAAGCGGCGGACTGCGAACGCGCTGTCGCTGCCTGCATCCGACATTTCGGTAAAGTCAATGTCCTGCACAACAATGTGGGAATCGGTGGCGGTAATAACATTGTCGATTGTTCTGAAGAAGAATGGGACCGGATATTCGATATCAACGTGAAAGGCATGTTCCTGATGTGCAAATACTCCATCCCGAGGATGATTGAGGCGGGGGGCGGTTCAATCATCAATATCTCGTCGATTGCCGCAGTCCGCCCCTGGCCTTCAGTCACCTATACCACGACTAAAGGTGCGGTAAACCACCTTACGATTTACATCGCCAGACGGTATGGTCGTGACAATATCCGTGCCAACTGCTTGATGCTGGGCTATATGGACACGCCGCTGGTGGCTCCCGTGTGGAGCAACAAGGAGGTACGGGAAGCCAACATCAGGCAGGTGCCGATGCGCCGCTTCGGTACGCCACGGGAGGGTGCCAGCGTGGCGGCTTTTCTCGCCTCTGACGATGCTTCTTATGTCAACGGTGCGGTTATTCCCGTTGACGGCGGGCTCATTTTACGAATATAGGAATCGTCTGATTAAACTGAAGGGGATGAAATTGCCGTATTTTCTATCAGAAGGGATGAGGATTCACTACAATGTGGAAGGTAAAGGAATACCTTTCGTGATACCCTCATATGACTACGAGGGTCGGAGAGAAGGCCTGGGTTTGACAGACGACCTGATCAAGGCTGGTTACCAGGTCATCGGGTTTGACTTCCGCGGCTCCGGCCAGAGTCAGCCAGCCACAGATCCATCCCAGCTACGCGCGGGCTATGCCGTGAGAGATTGTGTGGCCCTGCTTGACTCTCTTGGTGTAAAGGAAAAAGCGTATTTCATGGGATATTCGCAGGGTTCCGGACATTCACTCTGCATGGCGCTGACCCATCCTGAGCGTGTGCGCGGGTTGGTCCTTGGTGGGACGGGTGTGGGCGCCCTGTCAATGGCGGGGTTGTTTTTCAAAAGCGCTCTGCTCACACGGCAACGTCTTGTGCCTTGGGGTGAAAACCTCACGCGAAATGCAAAGTCAGTCGGTGAGAAACAAGTAAAGTATTGGGAAACATATGTTGAAGCATTGCAGCAGGATGCGCTGGAATACGGGAACCTTGAAGCCGTAACTGTGCCTACCATTATTCTTGTCGGTGATGGGGACAGCACGACCGATTCTGCCGCCTTCTATGTAACGCAGATGCTGGAGAAACGGCTGCCCAATGCCTGGCGCATTGTGATAGAAGGGACAAATCACATGACATGCGCGGCAGACCCGAGGTTTAAAGAGGCGGTGCTTGCTTTTCTGAAGCAACAGTCTGGCAGAAAGACACACCAAGGAGGAAAAAGAAATGGCTCTTGCTCTTGAAGGTATTAAGATTGTAGAAGTAGCCCAGGCGGCTGCCGCACCTATGGGGGGTCGGCTTCTCGCTGATTTGGGAGCGGATGTTCTGCATATAGAGAATCCGACCTCAGGCGATTCCCACCGATATTTCCAGTCAAAACCCAGCGATGCCATCAAAGCCGGCCGTGGCGTACCATCTGAGGTCAACTATAACTTTGAGCTCTACAATATTAACAAAAGAAGCGTGACTCTTAACCTGGCCTCGGAACGCGGTCGGGAAATCTTTTACAAGTTAATAGAAAAGGCAGATGTCTTCACAAGCAACCTGAGACCGTTTGAGCTGGAGAAATTCAAGCTTGAGTATGAAATCCTGAGCAAGCTGAACCCCAGGCTTATTTTTGCCAGTTTAACTGGTTACGGCAGAAAGGGTCCTAACAAAGATTCACCCGGCTACGATATTGTCTCCTACTGGGCGAGGACAGCTATCCCCTATCTGATGGACGCACTCGGTTTTCGGCCAGCCTTCGGAGATAATCTCGGTGGTCTGATGCTGGCTTACGGAATAATGACCGCCTTATTCGTCCGTGAGAGAAGGGGAATAGGTCAGGAAGTGGATATGTCCCTATTTGGTCTCGGGATTTTCCAGATGTCCTTCGATATATCCGGGGCTCTCATCGAAAAGCGAGAATTTTCAGAATGGAGACCCGGAGGTAGGGAAGAATCGTATAACCCACTGGCAGGTATCTACGGGACAAAAGACCAGAGACAGTTACTCCTTATGTGCCTCCAGCCGGACCGTTACTGGGACAAGGTTTGTCAGGCTATAGAGTGTGAAGACCTGATAAATGACCCCAGGTTCAATACATTTGAAGGACGAGCTGAGAACCGCATGGAGCTATTTGCGATTCTTGACGAGGCTTTTCAGCGTAAGACTTTGGATGAGTGGAAGCCCCGTCTGGCCGGGATACCTTCGGGTCCAATCCAGAACCTTCTAGAGGTTATCAACGACCCTCAGGCCAGGGCAAATGACTTCTTTGTTCCCCTCGACCACCCTACCCACGGTCGGATAGAGGTAATAGCACCACCGGTTAAGTTCAGCAAGACCCCGGCAACCGTGAGGACAGCAGCTCCAGAGCTCGGTCAGCACACTGAAGAAGTTCTACTGGAGTATGGCTACACGTGGGAAGATATTACGCAGTTTAGGGAGCAGGGGATAATAGCTTAGGAGAAGCACTATTAGCCGTGAAGTTGGTGTATTGCTAACTCAGTAAACGTTGATTGTTCTCCAATGTATAGACAAAGAAAGGATTAACCATGCATAGCTCAATGCGAATAGAGAAAGATGTGCCGATGGAGATGCGCGATGGCGTTGTGCTGCGGGCTGACGTTTACCGACCGGATGATAATGAAAAGCACCCGGCTATTCTATTTCGCAGCGGATATAATAAGACACAGTCGGTACCCCGGCGCGATTTCATGTCTCCGGTTGATATGATATTGGCAGGATACGCTATTGTCATTCAGGATATCAGGGGCAGGTTCGCTTCGGACGGTGACTGGGGTGGTGGCTATAATGTGGAGTTCAAGGACGGTTATGACTCGGTGGAAGTGCTAGCTGCGGAACCGTGGTGCGATGGTAACATAGGTACGGCCGGCGGCTCTTATCTGGCAAACCTACAATGGATAACCGCCATTGAAAATCCTCCACATCTGAAGGCCATAGCTCCCTGGATTGGCCGGTCAGGCATGTACCTACGTGAGGATACTCAACTGGCCGGCGTTATGCTAATGTTTCTCGATATGCAGTGGACAGCATTGATGGCTGTTGATGTTGTCGATAGGCTGGAAAAGCAGGGCAAAGATGTAGCACAGGCACGACAGATGGCCAGGCAGGTTCTCTTCAATCCCGAAGAGGCCTGGTACTTTCTGCCATTAAAGGATGTCCCTCACTTCAAGTTTGAAGGTTTACAGGCAATCTGGGCATCAATGCTGCAGCAGGCTAATCCGACTCCTGAGATAGCCGGTGACTGGCCGTATAACAAGATAAACGTACCCTGCCTAAACGTGGGCGGCTGGTACGACGTCAATATCTACGGCACCTTTCGTAATTTCCTTGGCATGCGAGAGCAGGGGGGCACTGAGCTAGCGCGCCAGGGTCAACATGTAGTTGTCGGGCCCTGGGCTCACGGCGCAATACTGGGCAATTATCTGGGTGGTATTCATTTTGGTACTACCGCTGCTGGAGAAGCTGCTGGTGTAACCGCGACACATATTGCCTTTTACAACAAGTACCTCCGGGGGATGGATGTTAGTCTGCCAGCAGTTCGCTACTTCGTAATGGGCAAAGACAGGTGGCAAACGGCAGATACCTGGCCGCCACCGCAGGCTCAATGGGTAAGGTTTTTCCTGCTCAGCAGAGGTCAGGCCAATACCACGGGCGGCGATGGCTTACTGGGTCGGGACGAACCTGGTGCAGAGTCCCCCGATGTCTTCGTGTATAATCCGGCATTCCCGGTACCAACCACGGGTGGTCACTATACCGCTGCTGGTCTGGCACCTGGCCCGGCAGAGCAGGGCGCAGTTGAGAAGCGAAACGATGTACTCTGCTATACAACCCCTGTCCTTGAGGAGGATATCGAGATTACCGGGCCACTGGAGCTTCATCTTTTCGCGGCAACATCAGCCAGGGACACCGATTTTACCGCCAAGCTGGTGGATGTCTATCCGGGCGGCCGGGCATATAATATAGCCGATGGTATTATTAGAGCACGTTATCGGAAATCTGTTGCCCAACCAGAACTGGTCAATCCCGGGGAGGTGAATGAGTATGTGATCAATATGCGGAACACGAGCTGCATGTTCCGGAAGGGGCATCGAATTCGCATTGATATTTCAAGTAGCGATTTCCCGAGGTGGGACCGCAACATGAATACGGGCAATCTTATAGGAGAAGATGCTCAGGGTATTCCAGCGATGCAGACCATCTATCATCAGCCGGGATATGCCTCTTATATAGATTTACCAGTGATACCTAGCAGGTCTACCTAGAGGAGCGATATAATGTATAGATTATCAGACAACGCAGGAGGTAATTGATGACTATTGAGAAAAAGAGCATTGAAGTTGGTGGAATGAAGGTCAGCGTGACGGAGAACCCAGGTGAGCCGCTTCTTCTCCTGATAAGGATGGCAGCGCGCGAAATGGGCATGTGGGATAAGGTCTGGGAACCACTATCGCGGTACTACACGGTAGCCAATTTTGACCTGATTGCCCCAGATCTAGACAAATACGATTCGTCCGTTGCAGTTTTCCGGCATTATGCCCAACAGTGCGTTGATGTTGCCAAAGGGCTAGGCTATGATAGATTTCACATACTCGGTTGGACCGGCGGTGCCCAGGTAGCATTGAGGTTAATAATCGATTATCCCCAGCATATTGATTCCTGTATGCTGCTGGGAGCCAACTATGTTCCCATAGAAAAGAGGCCTACGGAAAAGTCTCTGGAGATATTGAGTGTGATACTGGGTCATGGTGACCTCGAACTATACACCTATTACTGGCTACTCAATAGTTTCACCCCTGATTACGCTGAAAAACACTTTGATGATATTGAGGCCTTAGTGGATGTCCGGATGAGGGCAGACAGAGGAAGGCTTGACACCGATCGCGTCATGAAATGGGTAAGGATGTTGCGTGAACAATCGGTTACTGAAGAAGAACTGGATTCGATACAAGTACCAACGCTCATTGTTGCACCAGCATATACCAACCTATCACCGCTAAGGAAGCTGAATGCCCTGATAAAAACCTCGGAACTAGCGATAGTGCCAGGCACCGGGATATTTGTTTTAATTGAGGAACCGGACAGTTTCATGACTGCCGTTGGGCCATTCACAAGAGCAGCAGCCAAAGGCAGACCGCCGGTTATCAGGCTGGCGCAGGAAAACAATATCACCATAATGAATAAAGGCAAGCGGGTAGACGTTCTAGAAAATCGCTCCGATGAAGCAGTGGTTTTCCTGCACGGCTGGCTGATGTCACCACAGATATGGGCTCACTCAATAGCTGCTCTATCGAGGAAAATACGCTGCGTTGCCCTCTGGCAGCCGGGGCACGGCAAGTCATCAGCACCTGATTACGAATTTACCATGGAGCTATGGTCGGAGCAACTGATAGATACGCTTGATTCCTTAAACATAAATGAGGCAGTTCTTGTTGGTCATTCTATGGGTGGTATGCTTAGCCTAGAGACAACATTCAAATACCCGGAAAGGGTTAAAGGCCTAGTGCTGGTTGATACACAGGATGAGGCATGGGATAAACCGCGTAATGACCAGTGGCTGCAGACGGTAGATACTATTGCCGCCGCCTGGGGTCCCGAAACTGCACCGCAGGTGGCCAACCTTCTCATGAGCCAGCAATTCCTGGACAACTATCCGGCCTGGACAGGAACTTGGACCAATGAGGTAGCCAAATACGACCTGGGGGGTCAGAGCAATTTGGCGCGGGCTATTGCCCGCAGAAAAGACTATTCTCAACAGGTCAATGAGATTAAGGTCCCGGTGCTGGTGGTGCATGGGGCGGCTGACCAGGCTATCATGATGGATGTCGCCAGAGCTATGACCGAACGTATTCCTGGAGCACAATTTGAGGAGATACCCGGGGCGGGTCACTGTCCACCCCTGGAAGCACCCGAAATTTTCACCGAGAAACTGGTCGGCTTCCTCAAAAAGAAGAAATTCATAAAATAAGTCTAGAAACCAGCACAAGGTCTGACTATATGGCACCCTTAGGTAAGGAGGTAGAAGTGGATGGTATATTGAAGGACAGGGTAGCGGTAGTTACTGGGGCAGGACGCGGTATCGGACGAGCGGTTGCTATCCTTATGGCCCAAGAGGGGGCTAAGGTAGTAGTTAATGACTACGGAGTCATTGTTGACGGGACCGGTAAAGCTCCTCCCGGTGCCGAAGAAGTCGCGGAGGAAATCAGAAAGGCGGGCGGGCAAGCTGTAGCCAATCTTGATACGGTTGCCACTGCAGAAGGCGGAGAGAACATCATTAAAACTGCTGTTGAACAGCTCGGGGGACTCCACATACTGGTTAATAATGCCGGCATTGTTCGTGACAGGATGATCTTCAACATGACGGAAAATGAGTGGGACTCAGTTATCAAGGTGCACCTCTACGGTCATTTTTACTGCACCAAGCCAGCTTCGGCAATAATGAGACAGCAGCAGTACGGCAGGATTGTTAATATTTCTTCGGGTGCTGGCCTGGGGCACGTTATGGGAAGCTCCAACTACGCTGCGGCCAAAGAGGGTATCGTTGGTTTTACTCGAGCCGTTGCCGCCGATATGTTCCGCTACAACGTAACCTGCAACGCCATCCGCCCCCTTGCGCTGACCCGTCACTTTGACCAAAAGCGTAAAGAAGCCTGGCTGAAGCAGGGGCGGACCGAGACAGTAGATATCATGGAAGCTTCGTTGCCAGAAGACCTAGCCCCTTTTATTGTCTACCTAACGAGCGAAGAAGCCGCTAACATCAGCGGGCGCACATTTTCTCTTGTAAGCGGAACGATAAGTTTACTGTCAGAGCCTGAAACCATTAGAACAATTTATAAAGAGGGAAGGTGGACGATTGAGGAACTGAGACGCGTCGTGCCAAAATCAGTAGCTGCCAGTTTGTTCTAGGGGGCAAGGGGGGTAGGATATGATAAAGAATTCCCGCCAGTTAGGGGACAGTGAAGGAGGCTAGAATGAAGAGACGTTTGGAAGACAAGGTGGCTATTGTAGTCGGAGCGGGTACTAGGGGAGAAGAAGTCGGCAATGGCAAGGCAGCAGCCATTCAGTTTGCCCGGGAGGGGGCAAAGGTCCTTTGCGTGGACTGTGATGAGGCCGCGGCTGATGCTACTAGGGACGTCATAAGGAGCGAGGGAGGGCAGGCCGAGACGTGCATAGCCGACATCGTCAACGCGAAAGATTGCCAGGTTGCCGTTGAGATGTGCTTGAAGCACTTCAGGAAACTCGATGTCTTACATAACAACGTGGGAGTTGGTGAAGGGAAGGAGATAGTCGATGCTACTGAGGAAGATTGGAACAAAGCTTTCGACATCAACGTTAAGGGGATGTTCCTGATGTGCAAGTACGCTATCCCCAAGATGATAGACGGGGGTGGGGGTTCAATCATCAACATCTCGTCCATAGCCTCAGTCCGGCCTATGTCTGGGGTTACCTATTCGACTACGAAAGGCGCGGTAAACACTCTCACCATCTATATTGCGCGTCGTTACGCCCGGTACAATATCAGAGCTAACGCCCTTATGCTGGGTTACATGGATACACCGCTGGTACGACCGGTATGGCAAGACGAGAGAATTCGCGAAATCAACCTGAACCAAGTCCCGCTGCGGCGTTTTGGCTCACCGTGGGAAGGAGCAACGGTCGCTGCTTTTCTTGCCTCGGACGAGGCATCGTATGTTACTGGGGTCGTTATACCCGTCGATGGTGGCCTTATCCTGAGGATTTGATAGCTGGCTCTGCCAGGGGAAACCAGGGTGCTGGGGTTTTCACATGGCCACCAGCTTAATTATCACCTCCTCCCCTCCCGTGACCGGAGCCCTGGGGGTAATCGGGCTTAGCGGTAGGGTTGTCCTTCTTCATCTTTCTTCTTTTCCTCCTTTTTACTGGGGGTCGGGGACACAGAGTTCTCGGCCCCCCTCGCCTGTCCCGCCTCAGGTTAAGGACTGAGATGGGGAAAGAAGAACTGACGGGCGTATGGTTTAAGGCTAAGATTTCAACAGTTCGAAATAGGAGGGGCATAGGATGGATTCACAAGCGACAGTGTCCCAGGAGCACACCAGTCAAACCAGTGGAGAGAAAGGCACTCCTCTAGTCTCGTTCCTTGAAGACATCATGCGTCGCCGGAAGCGCCTACCGTGTCAATCGGCGAAGGACATCGGTGTCAGCCAACCCACAGTTTTGCGCTGGCTGTCCGGTGAAGACATCCCCAGTACTTTGTCCTGCCGGAAACTGGCTGCATACAGCGGCGTACCCGTACAAAAAGTACTTGCGATAGCCGGTCATGTGCCCGCGGTGGCTCAGACGGTTCCTGATGAGTGGCCCCAATTCCGCGAGTACATGCGCGGTAAGTATCCCGCAGTCGACGAGGACCTGGTGTCAGCGTTTGAAGACTACATAGAGCGTCGCACAGGCCGGTAGAGCCGTCCGGGGAAACCTGAACACCCGACTACGCGGCTTCATCCGGGATATGTTGCTGTCAAGCCTCTTGACACCACCGGCGGCCGCGGTCTAAGATAGATTGCCGGTTTGGGCTACCGGCTCGGTTCACCCCCTTTCTGGCTCCCTCTGGCGCGGGATATCTTTACCGACGGGGGATATGTCACGCCGGAGGGCAAAAAAAGGGCCCCAGGGGGACAACCCCCCGGGGCTCTTTTCTATTGAATGTTCGTTGCCCGGCAAAGTAATCTCTTCCGGACCGTGGCGCTAGTGTCTGACTTTGGACACGGCGCCTCTTCCCCCCAGCCCTTCCAGATG
>Ga0307377_10004555_pt1 | contig 15124 bp, 13 predicted proteins | sample TR3MG_FD_202535 | JGI IMG/M metagenome (GOLD analysis project Ga0307377, IMG submission 202535) | Soil microbial communities from Risofladan, Vaasa, Finland - TR-3 | ecosystem: Environmental > Terrestrial > Soil > Coastal area > Acid sulfate soil | place: Finland: Risofladan, Vaasa | collected... | reverse complement strand
CCTCGCCGTCGCCCTGACAGGCGTGCGCGTCGCCGATGAACAGGCGCGCACCGACGGACCGCACCGGCAGGTAGGTGATGCTGCCGGGCCCCATGTCGGGCACATCCATGTTGCCGCCGTGGTTGTCGGGCGTGAGCGAGTTGATCGAGTCGATCTCGGGCGACAGGCTCAGCGTGCCGATGTGAGGGCGATACGGCAGCATCACGCGCCGGCTCCAGTACACGCCTTTTTCGTCGAGGTCGATCTTGCGCGTAATCTCGGGCAGGGGGTCGTTCAGCAGCGCGGTATAGTCGGTGCCGGTGAGCGCGCCAAAGCGCGGGATCAGGCAGCAGGTGCCGCGCGGATTGCTGCCGCGCGGCAGCATCGACTCGATGTACACCGCGACCACGTCGCCCTTCTCGGCACCTTCGACCATGATCGGCCCGCTTTGCGGATTCAGGAACGGCACGCGCAGCTTCTCGCTCGGCAGATCTTGCTCGGTGGCGATTTTGCCGTCGAACGCGTCGCGCGTGTCGACCACCACCCGGTCACCCGGCGCGATGTGCAGCACCGGCTGCGAATACGGGCCGATGGTGTAGTGGAAAGTCCCCTGCCGCGCCTCGCTCAGTTCGTGCGTGCTTCCCACCTGCCCGCGCGCCTCGCCGCGTGTGTGCATGATCGATTGTCTCAGCCAACTCATTTCTGTCTCCTTGAAGAACGCAAATACCTCATCACCACCCGGCACGCCGTTGCGCAGCGTGCCGGCCCAAAGCTCCAGTCAGACCGCGATCAATGGCCTGACGTTGTCGCGCGCCATGTCTGCACCGCTTCCGTGCGCCACCACCTGGCCCCGCACCAGCACCGCGTACTGGTCGGCCACCGCTTCGGCGAAATCGACGAACTGCTCGACCAGCAGGATCGCCAGCCGGCCCTTGAGCGACTGGATCACCGCCTCGATCTCCTTCACGATCGAAGGCTGAATGCCCTCGGTGGGTTCGTCCAGAATCAGCAGGGCGGGGTTTGTCAACAGCGCCCGTCCGATGGCGAGTTGCTGCTGCTGGCCCCCGGACAGGTTGCCGGCCAGCCGTGAGTTCATCGTCTTTAGCACCGGGAAAATGTTGACCACGTCGGCGTACGAAAAGCGCGTGCCGGCCTCGACGCGGCGCCGCTCTCCGGTCATCGCGCCGATGCGCAGGTTCTCGCCTACCGTCAGCTCGGGGAACACCTCGCGCCCCTGCGGCACGTAGCCCATGCCGGCCAATGCGCGCGCCTGCGGTGCGGCCGCGCTGATGTCGCGCCCGGCAAAATGGATCGTGCCGGAGCGGATCGGCAGCAGCCCCATCAGGCAGCGCAGCAGCGTCGTCTTGCCGACGCCGTTGCGGCCCAGCAGCACCATGCAGCCGCCGACGGGCACGTCGATCGACACGTCGCGCAGCACATGGCTGCTGCCGTAGAACTGGTTCAGAGAGGAGATGCGGAGCATGGCTTCAGCGCCCGAGATAGACCTGGATTACGCGCGGGTCGTTACGCACTTTATCCATCGACCCTTCGCCCAGCAGTTGGCCCTCGTGCAGCACGCTGACCAGATCGGCAATCCGGCCGACGAAATTCATGTCGTGCTCGACCACCACGATCGCGCGCTCGGGGGCGACCAGGCGGTCAATCAGCTCCGCCGTGCGTTCGGTTTCCTGGTCGGTCATGCCGGCGACCGGTTCGTCGAGCAGCAAGACCCGCGGGTTGGTAGCGAGCAGCATGCCGATTTCCAGCCACTGCTTCTGCCCGTGCGACAGCGTACCGGCCAGCCTGCCCCTGTTGTCCGCGAGGCCGATGGTCTCGAGCACATCGTCGATGCGGGCGCGCTGCTCGCCGCTCAAGCGCGACCCCAGCATCGCCGCGTAAGCCTGCCCCTTGCGCACGGCAAGCTCGAGATTGTGTTGCACCAGCAGCGCGTCGAAAACGCTGGGCTTTTGGAACTTGCGGCCGATGCCCTGGCGCACGATCGTGGCCTCGTCCAGAACCGACAGGTCGATCGATTTGTCGAGGAACACCTCGCCCTGCGTCGGGCGCGTCTTGCCGGTGATCACGTCCATCAGCGTGGTCTTGCCCGCGCCGTTGGGGCCGATGATGGCGCGGGTCTCGCCGTAGCGGATCTCGAGCGTCAGGTTGGTGATCGCCGCGAAGCCGCCGAACGACACGCTCAATCCGTTGACGTAGATGGCCGTGTTCGTCTTCATGACGATGTCTTTCTGGCCCGCAACAACAGCGTCGCACCGCTCCACAGGCCGTTGCTCAGGAACAGCGTGATCAGCAAAGTGATCCCGGCGAGGATGAACGGCCACACGCTGGGCGCCTTCGCGCTGAGCCAAAACTTCAGGCTATTCACCAGAATCGCGCCAAGCACCGCGCCAATCAGCGTGCCGCGCCCGCCGATCGCAACCCATACCGCGATCTCGACCGACAGCACCGGCGACACGATGGTCGGGTTGATGATGCCGACCTGCGGCACATAGAGCATGCCCGCGACGGCGGCGACAGCTGCCGACAGGCACCAGGTGAACAGCTTGATGCGATCCGTGCGGTAGCCCAGGAAGCGCAGCCGCGCCTCGTCGTCGCGCACCGCGACGAGCGTGTGGCCGAGGCTCGAATCAGCGATTGCCCGCAGCAGCAGGTAGGCGCCGGCCAGCGCAATGCATGAGGCGGTGGCGAGCCACACTTGCGTCGACACCTCGGCCAGCCGATAGCCGGCGATCGAAGTGAAGCCGGTCAACCCGTTATTGCCGCCCAAGCCGAGGTCGTTGTTGAACAGCAGCAGCATCAGCGCGTAGGTGAGCGCCTGCGTTATGATCGAAAAGTAGACGCCGTTGATGCGCGCGCGGAAGGTGGTTAAACCGAACACGCCGGCCGCCGCCACGGCCGCCGCGATGCCTAGCCCCAGCGCCGCTGGCAGATGCTCGAAGATTCTCAGCGCAGCGGGAAAGTCGTGCCATCCCATGAACAGCATGAAGTCGGGCAGCACCTTCGTCTCCGAATACGCCGCGTTAAGCAGGTAAAAGCCCATCACATAGCCGCCGATGCCGAAGAAGACGCCATGTCCGAGGCTCAGGATGCCGACCAGACCCCACACGAAGTCGAGCGCGAGCGCCAGCATCGCGAAGCAGACGATCTGGCCGATCAGATTGACGCCGAACAGCGACAGGTGAAAAGCGCTTTCCGCCGAGATCAGGAAGTTGGCCAAGGGCAGGTAGGCTGCGAGCGCGACGAAAAGCAGTGCAAAGGAATAGGGCCGCTGGCGCGGGAGCATCGGGGCGAGCTTGCTCATGGCGTCACACCCTCGTCTTCAGCGCGAACAGGCCCTGCGGCCGGCGCTGAATAATGAGCACGATCAGCACCAGCACCGCCACCTTCGCAGCCACCGCGCCGTACAGCGGCTCGATGACCTGGTTGATTTCGCCGAGCGCCAGCGAGGACACGGCGGTGCCGACCAGGCTGCCTGCGCCGCCGAGCACCACTACCATGAACGCGTCGACGACGAAGCTGGTACCCATCGACGGGTTGACGCTGGTGATCTGGGTCAACACGACCCCGGCCAAACCCGCCAGTCCGGCGCCCAGGCCAAAGGCCAGACGGTCGATGCGCTCTGCCGGCACGCCCAGGCTACGGGCGGTGTCGCGACGCTGCGTGGTGGCGCGTATCAGCAGTCCGAAGCGGGTGTGTCGGATCAGGCCATACGCCGTGGCGAAGATGCCCAGTGCAAGCACGATCGCGAAAATGCGGTTCCAGGTGATGAAGAAGCCGGCGAACATCTGCATGCCGCCGTTGAGGAAGGCGGGCGTGATGAACTCGACGTTCTGCGAGCCGAACGTGATCTGCACCAGCTTGATCAGGGCGATGCTTACCGCCCAGGTGGCCAGCAGGGTTTCCAGAGGGCGGCGGTAGAGGAATCGGATCACGCAAACCTCGAGCAGCATGCCGCAGATTGCGCACACGACAAAGGCCACCGGGATCGCGACGAAGATGTAGGCGTTGAACATGCCCGGGAGGTGCGCCTGCATCAGCCGCTCGACCACGAACGTGGTGTAGGCGCCGATCATGATGAACTCGCCGTGCGCCAGATTGATGACGCCGAGCAGCCCGAACACGATCGACAGGCCGAGCGCCGCGCACAACAGAATGCCGGCATAGCTCAAGCCGCTGAACAGCACCGAGCAGACCTTTCCGATAAGCAGCCATTCGTCGATCGTGCGCAGCGCAGCCTGTGTTGCGCGCACGGACGCCGGGTCGAGCGTGTCCTTGTGATCGGCAAGAAAGTTGGTGAGCAATGTGCGCGAAGTCTCGCTCGGCACCTGCGCCACCGCGGCGATCGCCTTCAGGCGCTCGGCCGGCAGCTCGCTGTTCAGCCCGCGCTTGGCCAAGGCCACCGACAAGGTGCGTTTGATGTCGGCATCGTGCTCGTTGGCGAGCGCTCGCTCCACCAACGCGGGGTTCAGCGCGGCGAACTTCCTGTCGACCTGCGCGGCGGCCGCTCGGCGCGTCTCCGTCTTGGGGCTGAACAGGTCGAGTTCGGCCGAAGCGACTGCCAGGGCGCGCATCATCACGATGCTGGGCACATAGGGGAGCTCGGCGGGCGCCTCGCCGACGGGCTGCAGCGTCGACGCGTCGAGCGCTACGCCGCTGCCGATGATCACCGGGCTGCCGCTCTGGCGACATACGAAGCCGCCGTTGCGCAGGGCCGTCATCACCCGGGCCGACCAGTCGTGGTCATCGGCCACGCCGACGCTCACGAGCCGATCGATCGCCGTGCGCTGCGCGGCGCCGCCGGCGCAGAAGTCCTGCATCAGCGCGAGCCGCTGTGGCGGGGTCAGCGGCGCGGCCGATGCCGCGGCCGCGCCGATCCAGATCGACACGGCAGCCCAAACACACCTGTACCAAAAGCCTGTCATTGACATCTTGCTCTCTGCGGGAAGACGGAGCCGGGCGCGTGCGGCGTGCACGCGCCCGAGCCTGCGGCACTCGACGATCAGGCCTTGCCGATGTACGGGCTGAACGGAATCGGCTTCACGATGTCCTTGGACTTCCACAAGATGTCGAAACCTTGCTTGGCATTGATCGAGCCGATCATGTCGCCGCGCCACAGGTACTGGTTGCTCGCGTCCATCTTCGCGGTGTAGCCGGCGGGATCGGCTACCGTCATGCCGGCCAGCGCCTTGCGCACCGCCGTCGGCGCGACCGATTTCGCCTTCTTCGCCGCCTGCGCCCACAGGTTCAGCCCCATGTAGGTGCTGACCATCGGGTCGATCACCATGTCCGGCCGGTGCTTGAGTTTGTTGGTCTGCACGTACTTGCTCCAGTCGGACTTCAACTGCGTGTTCAGCGGCGTGGCGACGTTCTGGAAATAGCACCAGCAGCTCAGATGCCCGACCAGGGGCTTGGTATCCAGTCCCTCGAGGTCGCTATCGACGACGTCCAGGCCGAGGATCGGGATATCGGTGGCGCGGATGCCCTGGTTGATGGCTTCCTTGAACATCGCCGGGATCGAATCGCCGACCACGGTGAGCACCACGATGGCCTGGCCGCCCGGCTGCGCCGCGAAGGCCTTGATTTCGCGCACGAGGGTCTGAAAGTTCGAGTAGCCAAACGGCACGTAATGCTCGCGCAGCGCCGAGTCGGGAATGCCCTTGGTCTTCAGATAGCCTTTGAGCATCTTGTTGATCGTGCGCGGCCACACATAGTCGCTGCCGAGCATGAAGAACCGCTTGGCTTCACCGCCTTGCTCGCTCATCAGGTATTCCACCGCCGGCAGCACCGAACTGCTCGGTGGCGAGTTCAGATAGACGATATTTTTCGACTGCTCCTGGCCCTCGAAGTGCAAGGGATAGAACAGCAGATTGTCCTGCGCCTCGACCACGGGCAGCACCGACTTGCGCGAAACCGAAGTCCAGCAGCCGAATATCGCCGCGACCTTGTCGCTCAGAATCAGCTGCTTGCCGAGTTGCGCGTACATCGGCCAGTCCGACCCCGGGTCGACCACCACGCCATGGAGCTTGCGTCCGAGCACGCCGCCTTTGGCGTTGATCTGGTCGATGGTCATAAGCGCGATGTCCTTGAGCAGCGACTCGTTGTTCGCCATCGTTCCCGATTGCGAGAACAGCAAGCCGATGTTCACCGGGTCGGCTTTTGCGCCAGCGAACGCTGTCTTCGGCAGCGAGGTGGTAGAGGCAGCCACGACGGCCGATCCGACAGCAGACAGAAAATTACGTCTATTCATTTATTTGCTCCAACTGAATGAATTAGCCAAAAAAAAAGCCCACACCAGTGGACCTGGTCGCGGGCTTTTTTGCCGTTGTCGCTGTCGACGCCTTTGTCTTGAGCAACGCGCCCATTGCAAACTCATCTGCAGTGCAGTTAGCGAGGGCAAGCAAGACTAAGCAATCGTCGTGCCAACCGATTCACGGGCCGCCGAGGTGGCCGCGTATCCGGATACGCAGTGCGAATGATCCGGCCGCACCGAGACTGCGAAACCCTCTCTCACGACGTATGGTTAGTGTTGCGCACCGCTCGCGGCACGCTTTTTGCTCGCGATGTGGACGGTAATGCCGTCATGCACTCGGGCCGGATCGCGCTGCACGGTCAAGGTGCGGAGTTGGAACATTACGCATCTCGGTGGTGCATGATCCAGTCCGACTGAAAGCAATTTCCTTCTTTCCGAACTGCTCAATATCGATGAACGATTCGCGACCGATCAAAATTGGTGTTCTTTACTCGAGTACCGGCGTCACCTCGGCGGTCGAACTGACGCAGCAGCGCGCGACAATGCTGGCCGTTGAAGAGGTGAACGCCGGCGGCGGCGTACTCGGGCGCGAATTGCAGCTTGTCTGCCTGGACCCGGCCTGCACCCCGCAGCTCTACGCCAGCCTGACCGAGAAACTGGTCCTCGAACACGGGGTGCGGCTGGTCATGGGCTGCTACATGTCGAGCACGCGCAAGGCGGTGATTCCGATCGTCGAACGCCACAATGCCCTATTATTTTACGCAACACCGTATGAAGGTTTCGAGTACAGCCACAATGTTTTCTATGCCGGCGCAGCGCCGAACCAAAACATTTTGCCGCTGGCGGATTTCATGCTGTCGAAGTACGGCTCGCGCGTCGCCATGGTCGGGTCTGGCTATATTTGCCCGTACGAGGCGAACCGCGTCTTGAGCGATCTGCTCTACGAGCGTGGCGGCGCGAAAGTATCGGAAATATACCTGCCGCTGGATGCCGGATTGGAGGGTTTCGAGGACGTGGCGGCCCGGATCAAGGCGAAGCAACCTGACTTTATATTCTCTACGGTCGTCGGCGATGGCATCCTGCACCTGCACCGTGCTCTCGCCCGCGCCGGCCTCGATCCGTACGCCATGCCTATCGCTAGCCATATGACGGGCGAAGCCGAGGTTGCTGCGATGGGCGCTGATCTGGCCGAAGGGCTCATCACCTGCGCCAGCTATTTCCAATCTGTCGACACCGCAGCGAACCACCGCAGCGTGCGCTGCTACAAGGCCCGCTTCGGCGATGAGCTTGTCACCAACACGTGTTGGGAAGCCGCGTACTTCCAGATGCATTTGCTCGCCGATGCGATAGGTCGTGCCGGCAGCGACGACCCTACGCTGGTTGCGCGCGTACTGCCCGGGCTCGAGTTCGATGCGCCCCAAGGCCGCGTGCGCATCGACGAGCACAACAACCACACCTACCTTCACCCGCGCATCGGGCAGTGCGACAGCAATGGCCAGTTCAAGGTGATCGCCAGCGCACCGGGACGCGTGAAGGCGGATCCTTACGTCGTCTCGCACAGCCCTCCGGGCTGGACCACGCGCGTCGAGGGTACAGCAGCTCCACTGGAGTGGTCGTGAGCGGGGTCGATGTCACACACGCGATGCTCAAGAACATCCGCGCGCTGAGCGTGGTCGTCGTGCATCCTCAAGACCAGGACGGCGATGAACTGGGCGCTCAACTGCAGCGCATCGGCTGCAAGTTTCAGATGTTCTGGCCGGAGCTCGACGCGCTGCCGCTTGGCACCGACCTGGTCTTGCTTGCTGTGCGTCCCGAGACGCTGTCGTTGAAGTACCCGTGGATGCATAGGATGGTGACTCCGCCGGTTATCCCTGTGCTGACCTTCGAGAACCCGATCACGCTGGCCGCGGTACTGCAGCTCGATGCGTTCACCACGATCGCCTCCCCAGTGCGCTCGGCTGGGCTGCTCACCGCGATAGCCCTGACGATGCATCAGAGCAAGGCGCGGCGTGCGCGTGAACGCTACATCGAACGGCTCGAGCAAAAGTCGGTACACCACCGCGTCATTCAGCAGGCCACGCAGATTGTGATGGAGAGCCGCGGGCTCGCGGAAGCCGAAGCCTACCAACTGTTGCGCTCGCAGGCGATGCTAAAGCGCGAAAGCATCGAGAGTATCGCCAGCGGCATCGTGAAGGCCCGGGCCGCACTGAGTTTTTGAGGGGTCGCTGTGCTTGTGCGCGCGACCTTAGAGCCGCCGGGCGCCAGAACCGCTTTGCCCGTAGCCGCGCGCGTTCATCCCATCGGGTTGGTGGGATTGCGCTCCTGCAGGATGTCTTCCATGCGCCACTGGATCGAGGGTTTGATTTTCGGGTGCGTCAGGATGTAGAAGCGTTCGTCGTGCACCGCCTCGTACACCTTCTGCGCCACGTCGGCGGCCGTGAGCTTGCCCGATTGCACCGCTTTTTTCAGGCTGGCGTCGAGCGCGAGGTCGGCGGCGCTCTTGTGCCGTGTTTCGCTCAGCGCGGCGGGGCGGTTGCGCCCGGAATCCGCGATCCCCGTAGGCACGTAGGCCGGGCACAACACCGAGCATTTGACTTTGGCCGCCTTCTGCGCGAGGTCCTGGTGCAGGCATTCGGAAAGCGCCACCACCGCATGCTTGGACACGCTGTAGATGCCCATGCCGGGCGGCGAGAGCAGTCCGGCGACCGAGGCCGTGTTGATGATATGGCCTTCGCTTTGCTGCTGCAGCATGATAGGCGTGAATACGCGCACGCCGTGGATCACGCCCCAGAGGTTGACGCCCAGCACCCACTCCCAGTCGGCGACGGTGTTGTCCCAGACATTGCCGCCCTCGGCCACGCCGGCATTGTTGGCTACGAGGTGCACGCCGCCGAAGGTCGCAAGCGTCTTTTGCGCCAGCGCCTCGACCTCGGCCGCCTTGGAAACGTCGGTGCGCACGCCGATGACTTTCGCCCCTGCTGCCTTCATTTCGGCCTCGGCTTGCGCGAGCGCATTGGGCTCCACGTCGGCGAGCACGATGCGCATGCCCTCGCGCGCGAAGCGCTCGGCCATGGCGCGCCCGAGGCCGCTCGCGCCGCCGGTGATGACTGCGACCTTGTCTCGAAATTCTTTCATGGGATAAGCGCTCCGCTGTCAAAGGGAAAACAGCATCATACTGAATTGCCGCGCGCGGCGGCGCGCATGCATCCGCCGACCGTGCAGGTGCGCGGGACCGGTCCTTATGTTTTCGGGTGCAGCGGCGGCACCGGGCGCGGCTTGCGGTTCTTGTCGGTCGCGACGTAGGTGAGCGTCGCCTCGGTCACCTTGACGACCTCGATTTCCTCGGGGTTGCGCTGCGCGTACACCTCGACGTTGATGGTGATCGAAGTGTTGCCCACGCGCACGATATCGGCGTAGAAGGACAGCAGGTCGCCGATCTGCACCGCCTGCTTGAACTGGAAGGAATTCACCGCCACCGTGGCCACGCGGCCGCGCGCATGGCGTCCGGCGAGGATGCCGCCGGCGAGGTCGACTTGCGCCATGATCCAGCCGCCGAAAATGTCGCCGTGATGGTTGGCGTCGGCCGGCATGGGCATTACGCGCAGCACTGGCTCCTTGCCTTCGGGGAGTTTCGCCGGTTCGGTCATGATGTTGAATGTTACCTCGAATAGTCTTCACGGTCTTCCTCGATTGGCACGCGTGGTAGCAGCGCCGAAATGATCGAGAGCCGCGTCGATGCCGGTGCGCCAACAATATATTTCGCGCTATGTGCGCTACCGCCCGGACCGCGCGGACACCGTAGCCGCAGAATGCGCTCATTGCCAGTCAGTTTCTCTTGCCGTGATTCGCGGCCCCGGGATATGGGGACGGAGGCTGCAGGCGGAATCACGTAATCAACCAGGAGAAACACCATGAACAAACCATTCAACAAGAAGCAAATCGGGTTCGTCGTCGCATGCGCCCTGAGTTTGGGCATGCTCTCCGGAGCCGCGCGCGCGCAAAATCCGGACGGCAGGGCCTACCTGCACGACGACAGCGGCAGCGGCTCAATAGTCAAGAGCGGCACCGGCCTGTGCTGGCACACCGGCTTTGGCCCGGCCCCGGCGCCCAGCGCCGAATGCGACCCCAACTACGTGGCTGCGGTCGCGCCGGCGGTGCAGCCCGCACCGGCGCCCGAGCAGCTTGCGGCGATAGCGCCGCCTCCCGCTCCCATGCCGGTGGCAGAAAAGCTGACGCTGGACGCAGATACGCTGTTCGACTTTAACAAGGCGACGCTGCGACCCGCAGGGCGCGAGGCGCTGGACGACTTCGTTGGCAAGCTCAAGAACATCAGTCCCGAGACTATCATGGCCATCGGCCACGCAGACCGCATCGGCAACACGCGCTACAACCAGGCCCTGTCCGAGCATCGCGCGACAACAGTGAAGGACTACATGATAAGCAAGGGCGTCGAGTCGAATCGCATTTATAGCGAAGGCAAGGGCGAAACCCAGCCGGTCACCAAAGCCGACGACTGCACCGGCCGCAAGAGCGCGAAAGTAATCGCCTGCCTGCAGCCTGACCGTCGCGTCGATATCGAAGTGATCGGCACCAGGATCGGCGGCTAGGCTAGCCGCAGTCCTGCCATGACATGGAGGCCCTGCGCGTGCAGGGCCCGAGTGGCCGGCGATGTGTTACAGCGAAGTTCGACCTCGGCGCCGCGGGTGCGGCCACTTCGGATACGGCGCGCGACGTCGGCAGGAAAATGTAGTTTGCCTCGAGGCGAACGGCATTCTCCCGTCCGGGCAGCGACGCCGGCGTCGTACAGCATGGCTTAATTCAGAAGGAAATCCGCATGGAAACGCAAGTCAACAAAACTGAGCCGCAATCCGGCAAATTTCCGCAAGCGATAGTCTGGATCGCAGGCATCGCCTTGACCTTGTTCTGCGCCGTAGGCATTGCCGCAGTGATGGGCTGGATACCAAACTCCATGGGTGGGGCTGGCGACAAGTCCGTAGTCGGCCAGCAGGCGGCGAGCGCCGCGGCGCCCGCCGTTCCGAAGGCGGTTCCGAAGGAGCATAGGGCCGTTGCATCCCATCCCGCCCCCGCGTACGTCGCGGCCGTCGCGACCTGCGCCGAATGCGGCGTGATCGAATCGGTGCGCGAAGTCGACACCAAGGGCGCCGGCAGTGGTATTGGTGCAGTAGGCGGAGGGGTCATCGGCGGCCTGCTCGGCAACCAGGTCGGGGCGGGTCGCGGCAAGGACGTCATGACCGTGGTCGGCGTGGTCGGCGGCGCAGTGGCCGGCAACGAAGTCGAGAAGCGGGTTAAAAGCACCAAGAGTTACGAGGTTACCGTGCGCCTGAACGATGGTACGCGCCGCGTCATCACTGAAGCGAGCGTGCCGGCCTGGCGCAATGGCGACAAAGTCAGGATCGTCGACGGCGCAATCCGCTCGAACGCCTAACGCGGCGGTCGAACGCCTGACGCGGGCTAGTGTTTCGGCTTGTTCCCGCCCTTCTTGCCGAACACGTTTTCGACCCAGCCTCCGATTTTCGCACCCACCGTAGTGCCCAGCCCCGGGCCCAGAATGGCGGTGCCGGCCGCCGCGCCCGCGATAAAGCCGGCAGTGGGATAGAGTAGCGGCGCGGCTAGCGTCCCCCCGACGTCGAGCGGCACATTGGCGCTGGTGCCCGCCAGTTTGACCTGGGCGTTGATGCGCCCCGACAGTTCCTTCGTCCGCGAGATGTTCACATTGCCGTCGGCGGCCAGCGCGCCCGAGGCGATCTTGAGTTGCGTGAAATGGTAGCTGCCGCGCTCCATGACCAGGTGTCCCGACAACTGGTCGAAACGCGTTTCTCCGCCGCTCGTTCCCTGCTTGATCAGACTCGTGGCGGCTTTATGTATGTCGACGCCGCCGAGCACGCCGTTCTGCACGTTAAAAGGCGTCCCCAGCCGCAATGCATGCATCAGCTGATTTGCCGATGCCGCCGAGGCGGAGAATACGGGTCTGGCATCGAGTTTGCCGCTGACGTGGGTGCCCGGTGACAGCAGCGTGGCGACTTGCTGCAACTCCACGCGGCGAATGTCGAGATTGCCTTTGAGCCGCAAGCCCTTGCGCCAATCGATGGTCGCTTTGCCGGTGGCTGTGCCGCCATAGAGCCTGGCGCTCACCTTGCCCAGCCTGGCATCGTTGGTCGTCGCTTCCCCTTTGATTATCAGCTCGTCGAACACCAACGCCGGCCCGAACGGCAAAGTCCAGGATCTTGCGCTGACGTCGAACAGGTATTTCGCTTTGTCCGGCTTGATCAGCACTTTGAGCTTGCCGTCCCGCGTGGCAATTGCCGCGTCCTCGGGTGCGCCTTTGCTGTCCAGGTTGACGCGCGCATCGAACGGTCCAAAGCGCGCCTTGCCGAAATCGACCAATGCGGCCTTGAAACGGATGCTTTCGATCCGCATTTGCGGCGGCTGTTGCGGCGGCGTGGCGGTTTCCGACTTGGTCCAGGCCGGAATTTTGTCGATCGCCTTGCGCCTCAGAACCAGAGAGTCGACCTCGATGCGCTTGATGACCTTGGTCGAAGCCAGCAGCGACATGAGCTCAGGCGTCACCGTCACTTTCCCGAGCCTGGTGTCATCCGTCTTGCCGATCGTGACGCCTCGAATCGTGACATGCGGCAGCGGCAAGGCATTGAGCCTGATGCTCTTTATCGTTACCGGCTCCTTGAGCCTGGCCGACACCTCTTTTTCGATCTGCGGAATGCAACTGTCGAGCGGGATCAAGAACGGCAATGCCAACGCCGCCACGAGCAGCAGCACGAGCGCGATCAGTAAGCGCTTAAGCCATTTCATGCTTGGAAAGTTGTGAGAATTGGGCTTAGGGAAGGAATGGCCCTGCCTTGTCCTTGGCGCCTTTATATCCCGCGAATCGGGGGCTGTCAAAAGACGCGCTTTCCTCTGGCACGCCAGCCGCCGCCACCGACCCGCTCGCCTGTGGAGATCTTTTCACCCGGCGGCATTCGTCGTGATTGGCTGCGCGCAGGTGGGCGCGCAAATTACCCCGCCTATGTACGCCAGCGCACAGAACACCTTGCGCTGGCGCCGCATACTCCCATGCGTGAAGTCTTGCGCGAAAACGATTGCGCAGAACCGCAGCGTGCGCGTCGACGTTCGGCCAGTCGAGTGCATCGATGGTTGTGTGGACCAGATAAAGAGGGTAATCAAATGAAGACAACGAGCGAATTCGACAGCTATGCCAAATTTCTGAGGTGGTTCACGGCCTTGATGCTGGGCGCCGTGTTGGCCGGATGCGGAGGCGGAGGGCAAAGTCCGATCCTGGGCGGAGGCGGCAATGTCGCGCCCGCGGGGACCGCGAAGGCCATTACCGCCTATTCGCTTGACGGAGTCAGCGCGACTATAAACGAGGCGGCGAAGACGATAGCGGTAAACGTGCCGAACGGGACAGATGTAACGGCCCAGGTTGCGACCTTCACCACCACGGGAACCGGGGTGAAGGTTGGCACGGTGGCGCAGGTGAGCGGCACAACGCCGAATGACTTTACCGCCCCGGTGGCCTATATCGTAAGCGCGGCAGACGGCTCGACGGCGACCTACGCCGTCACCGTAACCGTGAGTTCGGTCACTGCCAAGGCCCTTACGACGTTTTCCCTTGGCGGCGTTGCGGGCGTTGTAGATGAGGCGACAAAGACCGTCGCGGTGGCCCTGCCGGCCGGGACGAACGTAACGGCCCAGGTCGCGACCTTCACTACCACGGGAACAACTGTAAAGGTAGGCGGGGTGGCGCAGACAAGCGGCGTCACGCCGAATAATTTCACCGCTCCTGTGGCGTACACCGTGACCGCGGCCGACGCCTCGACGGCGACGTATACGGTAACGGCGGCCGTGAATTCGGCCACCGCCAAGGCCATTACCGCGTATTCGTTTGCCGGTTACCCCGGTGTCGCGGGAGCGATCAACGAAGCGGCGAAGACCATCGTGGTGACCCTGCCGATTGGGACAGATGTGACGGCACTGGTTGCGAATTTCACGACCACGGGGACCGGCGTAAAAGTGGGTCCGACGGCACAGACGAGCGGCACTACGGCGAATGACTTCAGCGCTCCGGTGGCGTACGTAGTAAGCGCGGGAGACGGCTCGACAGCGACTTATACGGTAAGCGTAACCCTGGCCGCGAACTCCGCCAAGGCCATCACGGCGTTCTCGATTGCCGGCTTTCCCGCAGTTGCAGGAACGATCAATGAAGCGGCCAAGACCATTGCGGTGACTATGCCGAATGGGACGGACTTGACTGCCCTCGTTGCGACATTCGCGACTACGGGAGTCAGCGTAAAGGTAGGAACCACGGTTCAGACGAGCACTGCAACGCCGAATAACTTCACCAATCCGGTGACTTACACGGTAACCGCAGCGGATGCCTCGACAGCGGATTATGCGGTAAGCGTAAGCGTGGCGCCGAGCTCCGCGAAGGCCATTACCGCTTATTCGTTTGCGGGATATGCGGGAGCTACGGGGACGATCAATGAAGCAGCCAAGACCATCGCGGTGACCGTGCCGAACGGTACCGACGTAAGCGCTTTGGTAGCGACCTTCACGACCACGGGAGCCGCCGTAAAAGTAGGCGCGACGGTTCAGACGAGCACTGCAACGCCGAATGACTTCACCAATCCGGTGACTTACACGGTAAGCGCAGCGGATGCTTCGACGGCAAGCTACGCAGTAACCGTAACCGTAGGGGCACCGACGGCCGTCCTTCCTGGCCCCGCCGGCAGTCTGGGTGCCGCGGCCACCAATCCCACGGTGATCTCGTCGAACCCGAGCAACGGCGACATAAACGTGCCGACCAAAGTCCATAACGGCACTACTAACGTCGTGTCCGTCAAG
>Ga0307377_10004553_pt1 | contig 15129 bp, 6 predicted proteins | sample TR3MG_FD_202535 | JGI IMG/M metagenome (GOLD analysis project Ga0307377, IMG submission 202535) | Soil microbial communities from Risofladan, Vaasa, Finland - TR-3 | ecosystem: Environmental > Terrestrial > Soil > Coastal area > Acid sulfate soil | place: Finland: Risofladan, Vaasa | collected... | reverse complement strand
CGACGACGGCGACACCATCCAGGGCAGCGTGCTGGCGGATTATCAGGCGCTGGCGAAACCGCTGGCCTGCAATCGGGAACTGGCGATCTATCGCGCGATGGATGCACTCGGCTATGACGGTGGCACGGTCGGCAACCACGAGTTCAACTACGGCCTGACGTTCCTGTCGCAGGTCACCGGCACGCCGATGAATGTCGACGGCGGCATGCAGCGGCATTGCGCCGGACCACACTTTCCGCTGGTGCTGGCCAATGTCTACAGCGCGCGCGACGGTGTACCGATCTTCCGACCGTGGACCATCGTGAGCAAGACCATCGCCGCCTACACGCCCGATGGAAGCCGGCTCGAAGTGCCGCTGCGCATCGCCATCATCGGCTTCACCCCGCCGCCGATCATGCTCTGGGACAAGCAGCATCTGGCCGGCAAGGTCACCGTCAGCGGCGTGGTCGAGGCCGCCCGGAAATATCTGCCCCGAATCAGGGCGCAGCATCCGGACCTGGTGGTGGCGCTCCTGCACGGCGGCCTGAATACCGCACCGTATGACGCCAGCATGGAAAACGGCGGCTGGTATCTGGCCGCCGTGCCGGGCATCGACGTGCTGCTGCTCGGTCACTCGCACACCGAGTTCCCCGGCCCGCACTACGCAGGCATGCGGGATGTCGACGCCACGCGCGGCTTCGTGCGCGGCGTGCCGGCGGTGATGGGCGGCTTCTTCGGCAAGGACCTGGGCGTGATCCAGCTGGTGCTGAATCGCAAGCATGGCCGCTGGGTGGTCGATCGCGATGAAACCCACAGCGAGGTCCGCCCGATCTGCAGCAAATCAGGCGCGCACTCTGCCGTATGCGTGCCGGCCGACCCGGAAATCGCCCCGCTGGTCGAAAAGACGCACGAGGCCACCATCGCCTACGTCAACACGCCGATCGGCAGAAGTACACTGCGCATGAGCAGCTACTTCGCCGACGAGGGCAACATGACCGCGCTGGCGCCGGTCAATGCCGCCCAGGCCGATTACGTGCGCAGCGAGCTGCCGCGGCTGCATCCGGAGCTGGCGAACATTCCGGTACTGTCGGCCGCGGCCGCCTTTCGCACCGGCTTCGGCGGCCCCGACGACTACACCGATGTCGCGCCCGGCCCGCTCACCCTGCGTAGCGCCGCCGACCTGTACTTCTATCCGAACACGCTCGCCGCGGTGAAGGTCGACGGTGCCGGCCTCAAGGCATGGCTGGAGAAGTCCGCCCAGCGCTTCAACCGCATCGACCCGGCCAGAACCGGCGAGCAGCCGCTGATCAACGCCCGCTACGTCGGCTACAACTTCGACCAGATCCAGGGCGGCATCCACTACGTCATCGACGTGTCGCGCCCGGTCGGCCAGCGCATCACGACACTGACGTATCACGGCAAGCCGGTGACGCCGGATCAATCGTTCATCGTGGTCACCAACAACTACCGCGCGAACGGCGGCGGCCATTTCCCCGGCCTCGACGGCAGCAACATCGTGCTGGCCGCGCCGGACGGCACCCGCGAGATCCTGGCGCAGTGGCTGCAACGCCACCGGCGCCTGCGCGCAGCGGATCTCGAACCGACCTCGTGGCGCTTCGCGCCGCTGAAGCCGCGCGGCGCGGTGGTGTTCACCGGCGCCAGCAACAAGCTCGCTGTGGCCCGCGCCGCCGGCCTCGACAACATCCGCCAGGTGCGGGACCACGGCGATGGCACGGCGACCTACGCGATCGATCTGTCGCACTGACCGTCGTCGATGCATGACCGAGCGATTTTCGCCGGGGCATGCCAGCAACGACTGGCCGCAAGCGCCGGGAGCAAGCGGGCAACTGTTGTTCGCTCCTCGCGCCTGGACCATTTGCGGTGCTCCCTGCCGACAGGCTGCTAGCATGGGCAACCGCTTTTTTCTCACCCCCATGCCCATCCCACGCGCAGCCTGATGACCCACACGCCAGAGCTCTCCGTCAACGCGGCGCAAACCTCGCCCCCTCCGTTGCTCGGGCTATCCGCGCTTTTGCGCGCCGCCTTCCAGGACGAAGACCTGACCGTTCACGTGCCGGCACTGATGGCGCGCGCCGAAAACGCTGGCGATGCCTACGCCATGCTGGACCTGGCCCTGATCCTGCAGTTGCGCTTCCAGAAGGAGAGCGGGCTTGCTGTGCTCGGCGAGGCGCTGAAGATTCGGCAGCTTTTCCGCATCGCCCGCGGCAATGAAAACGCCCTGCACCTGCTGGTGATCAAGACCGCGGGCGACCTGATGGCGAACACGCCGCTGGAGTGCCTGCTCGACGATGCCGGCATCACCATCGACGTGCTTTACGTCGGTCCCGGGCTGCCGTGGCCGGAGTTGTTGCCGCCGCACGACCTGGTGTTCGTGGCGATCAGCGAGGCAGATGCGCACCGCCCCCTGCTGGCCCGGCTGGCGACGTACCTGCAGCACTGGCCTCGCCCGGTGCTCAACCTGCCGCAGCGCATTCCGCAGCTGTCGCGTGACGAGGCCTTCGAGGTACTGCGTGACGTGCCGGGCATCTGCATGACCACCACTTCCCGCATCGGTCGCCGGGAACTGCAGCAGCTGGCGACCAACGGTTCGGTCGATCAACCGGTGATGCCCGGCATCCGGTTTCCGATCATTCTGCGGCCACTGGGTTCGCATGCCGGCACCGACCTGTGCCGGATCGATGGTGCGGGAGATATCGCCGCGTATCTGCAGCGCGTCGAGGCAGCGCAGTTCTTTGTCGCCAATTTCATCGATTACGCGTCGGCCGACGGTCTGTTCCGCAAGTTTCGTGTAGTGCAGATCGACGGCCGCGCCTTCGTCTGCCACATGGGCATTTCCGGACACTGGATGGTTCATTATCCCTACGAGGAGATGAAGGCCGACGCCAGCCGGCGCCAGGAAGAAGCCGCGATGATGGCGAGTTTCGACGAGGACTTCGCCGTTCGCCATCGCGATGCGCTGGCCGCGATCCACGCGCGGTTCGGGCTGGACTACGTGGGCTTCGACTGCGCACAAACCCGGGACGGCAAGCTGCTGATCTTCGAGATGGCCAATGCACTGGTGATCCACGCGATCGACGATCCCGGGCTGTTCCCCTGCAAGGCCGCGCAGATGCACAAGGTGTTCGCCGCCTTCCTCGACATGCTGCAACGCAAGGCCCTTCCCTGCACCTGATCCCCGGAATACTCCTCCCATCATGCTATCGAACCTGCTCAACTTTTCCGGTGGCCCGGGTGCCTTGCCGCCCTCGGTGCTGGACCAGACCCAGCGCGCGATTTCGGCCCTGCCCGACACCGGCATCTCGATCCTCGGCATGAGCCATCGCTCAAGCTGGTTCAAGGCGCTGCTGCAGGAGGCGCAGGACAATATCCGCAGCTTTCTGGGCGTGCCCGAGCGCTATCACATCCTGTTTCTGCAGGGCGGCAGCAGCCTGCAGTTCTCGATGATCCCGATGAATTTCGCCGCCGCGCCCAAGGCGCCTGCGGAGTTCGTAGCCTCGGGCTACTGGAGTCGCAAGGCGATCGGCGAGGCGGCGGCCGTGACGCCCGCGCGCATCGTCTGGGATGGCGTGGATAGCGGCTACCGCCGTTTGCCAGTCTGGTCGACGCTGGAGCGTTCGGCCCAATCGCCATTTCTGCATTACATCAGCAACGAGACCGTCGAGGGGCTGCAGTTTCGCGACGCGCCGTCGGACATCGGCGTGCCGCTGATCGCGGACATGTCCTCGGACTTCCTGTCGCGCCGCTTCGACATCAACGACTACGCCATGGTCTATGCGCATGCACAGAAAAACCTTGGCCCGGCCGGGGTCACCCTGACCCTGATTGATGATGGCATGCTGTCGCGGATTCCTGCCGGCCTGCCGCCGATGCTCGATTACCGCACCCATGTCGAGCATGGCTCCAACTACAACACGCCGCCGGTATTCTCGATCTACGTGCTCAACCTGGTCAGTCGCTGGCTGCGCGACGAGATCGGTGGCGTGGATGCGATGGAGGCGATCAACCGGCGCAAGGCGCGGACCTTGTACCAGGCACTGGAAAGGCATGCAGGCATGACCGAGATCCACGCCGACCCCGCGGCGCGTTCGGCAATGAACGTGGCCTTTCGCTTCCGCGACCCGACCTTGCACGGCGTGTTTCTGACCGAGGCGCACGAGGCCGGCTTCTCCGGACTGGAAGGCCATCGTTCCATCGGCGGCCTACGCGCTTCGCTCTACAACGCCGTCAGCGAGCAGGCGGTGCAGCAACTGGCCGGGCTGATCGACGATTTCGCGCGGCGCCACGGCTGATACCGGTCAACCTGGTCGCCAGCCACTACGCGCCAGCGGCGGGCGTTTCCCCGGCCTTGACGACAGCAGCATCGTGCTGGCCGCAGCGGACGGCATCTTCGACGCGGCCGCGGGCAACCAGCCGGTGGCAGCTGAAACCGGGCTGACCGGCGGCATCCACCAGCTCAGGGGTCACGGCGACGGCACCGCCTGCGGCATCGACCCGTCGCACTGATCCGGGGCAGGTCTCCGGCAGCCTGCCGGGTAGGGTGGCTGGGGCCTGCTTGCGTTTAACGGGTTGCAGGGTGGCATCCGCGCGGCGACTGGTTCCCGCCGGCGGGCGCCGCCCTGCCGGTGGTCCGGTCGTGCCGGCCCGGTTCCCTGCTTGAACGCCAGGATGCGGCTCAAATTCTCCCGCACGGATGCGGGGGTTCCTTTGGCAACACCACCACTTGCGGTCAATGCGATAATGTGAACACCATCACGCTGATCAACTCATGGTGTCGCCGCATGGAACTACAATCGGTCGAGCGCGGGCAGTCTGTGCCCATGCTGGACGACCCTTCCGATTTCGATGCATTCGTTCGCGGGCAGCGCGAGGGGCTGGTGCGCTTCCTGCGTCGGCGTACCCCGCTGGAGGAAGACGCCCAGGACCTCGCGCAGGAAAGCCTGATCCGCCTGATGCGTTACCGGGGACACGCGCCCACGGCATGGGCTTCGCTGCTGTACCGCATCGCGATCAATGCCCTCAATGATCGCCTGCGTCGAGCCCACACCCACCGCGAAGCCCAGCACAGCAGCCTGGACATCGACTTTGCCGAACTGGCTTCGCCGGAACCGTCGCACGAGCAGCAGGTCGCCACCCGGCAGGAGCTGGCGGTGCTGCAACGCGTGCTGCTCGGCTTGCCGCTGCGCTGCCGCCAGATCTATCTGTTGAACCGGATCGAGGGCATGAGCTATATCGAGATCGCCGACCACTGCGGCATCGGTGTCAAAGCCGTGGAGAAGCACATCAGCAAGGCACTCAAACTGCTGCGCGAACGCCTGGTGCCACTCAACCGGGAGCCCACCCAGCCATGACCCGCCATCCATCTTCCCGCGGTTCGACAGACGCTCCGCTGAGTGCCGAGGAATGGCTGGCGCGTCTGCTCTCGCCGGACAACGGCGCCGATGACAGCGAGGTCTTCGAGCGCTGGCGCGTGGCGGATCCCGAGCACGCGGCGGCGTATGCCGAGGCCGAACGCATCCACCGCAACGCGGCGCTGCTGTCGGACGATCCGCTGTTGCGCGCGGCCGCCCGTGCGGCCCGTCGCGACACCGCCCATCGACGCACCTCACCCCAGCGCCACATGTGGCTGCTGGCCGCCGGGATCGCCGCCAGCCTGTTGCTGACGATCGGGCTGGTTCGGCATGGCGGGGGCGGGGGCGACACCGGCACGGAACAGCATTACGCCAACGCCGTCGGCCTGCCGCGGACCCTGCAACTCGCGGACGGCACCCGGCTGCGGCTGGATGCCGAGTCGGCACTCACGGTTCGCCTCGGCCCGGGGCAACGCGTGGCCACCCTCGAACATGGTCGCGTCGAATTCACCGTGGCACATGACCCGCAGCGGCCGTTTCTGGTGCGCGCGGGCAACAACACGATTCGCGATATCGGCACCATCTTCCAGGTCAGCCGTGACGAGGATGGCGTGACCGTCGGACTGCTCAAGGGCAAGGTCGCGGTCAGCGGCCGCAACGGCAACCGGCGGTGGAGCAGCGAGCTCAAACCGGCGCAGCAGCTCCACATCGACGACAGCGGTGTGGCCGGCGCCATCGCCCCGCTCGATCTGTCCGTGGCGCAGGGCTGGACGCACGGCGAGCTGGCGTTCCGCGAGCGCCGGCTGGACGATCTGCTCAGCGAAATGAACCGCTACTCGAAAACCCAGCTGCGTCTGGGCGACCCGTCGCTGGCCGGGCTGGAAGTAAGCGGCAGCTTCCATGCCGGCGATCAGGATGCCCTGGCCAAGGCACTGGCACGCGGCTGGCAACTGCGCGTGGTACGCACCGCCGCGAACGAGCTCACCCTGCTGCCGGCCGACACCGAACGGCAACGCTGAACCTGGATGAGCCGAACAGGTACCTGCCAGCCTTCACGCGCCCGACATCGACGGGTGCCGCTGCCTTGGCTCGCGCTGTGCCTGCTGGGACTTTACACGGGCCTGCATGCCGCCGACCAGCGCTCGAACTACCACATCGCCGCCGGCTCACTCAACGACGTACTGCGGGTGTTCGTGCAGCAGAGCGGCACCCAGCTGTTGTACCCGCCCGAACAGACTGCCCGTCGCCGCAGCAAGGGGCTGGAAGGCCACTTCAATCCGCCACAGGCGCTGGACATCCTGTTGCGCGACAGTGGCCTGCACGCCGAGGCGGTCGCACCGGACACCTATGTGCTGCGGCGTACCCGACAACCCACGCGACAGATTGCCCGGATCCCGCGGATACCCGTGGAACATCGTCCCACCCAACTGGGCATGATCGAAGTCACCGGCACGCATATTCGCCGTACCGTGCTGGAGACGGCAGCGCCGTTGACCGTCATCGACCGCGCCCAGATCGAGCACAGCGGCTACCAGACCCTGTTCGAACTGCTGCGCGCGCAGCCTGGCATCCGCGTCAACAACACGCCGGTCGCGATGACCGACGGCACTGCCTATCAGAACAACGGCCTGTCCGGCGCGATCGGCGCCGCCGCCGTGGACCTGCATGGCCTGGGCCCGACCGCCACGCTGTTCCTGATCGACGGCCAGCGCATGGCCGGTTACGGACTGGCGCAGGGCGAGTTCGGCCTGGTCAACGATCTGGACAGCATTCCACTGGCCCTGATCGAGCGGATCGAGGTGCTGCGCGATGGTGCCTCGGCGGTCTATGGCTCCGACGCCATGGCGGGGGTGGTCAACATCATCCTGCGCAAGAAGTTCGATGGCGTCGCGCTGGGTGTAATGACCGGCATCTCGTCGCATGGCGACGCCAGCCAGCATCGCGGCACGGTGACCTTCGGCACCACCACGGCCGGCGGCAGCCACCTGCTGCTCAGCCTTGATTATCTCAGCCGATTGCCGTTGCTCGGACGCCAGCGCGCATGGGTGGCGGACGCGGCACGTGCCGCTACGACGCCAGCGGACGCCAACACCGACTTCTTCTATTTCGACAACGGCCAGATCAACCATGCCGGCGGGCAGACCTGCAGCCAGTTCCTTCCGGATGGCCCGTGCACCAGCAATGCGGCCGGTCAGACCAACCTGCAGACCGGGCTGGAAAGCCGCTCCATCCTGGGTCATTTCGATCACCCCGTGGGCCCGCTCTCGTTCTACCTGGGCTTTCGCTGGACGATGCTTCGACAGCGCCAGCAGATGGCACCGGCCACGGAGCAGTTGCTGCTCACCGACCCCAGCCAGGTCGGTGGTTCCCGGCAATTGACCTATGCCTTCGACGATATCGGCCCGGTGAGTGACGTTACCCAGTCGAGCAGCAATCAGCTGACCCTGGGGTTGCGTGGCTCGCCGGGTGCATGGCACTGGGATGTGCACCTGGACGGCCAGCGCAATGCGGGCACCGACCGCGTCCACGGCCTGTTGCGCACCAGCGTGCTCGATCAGGCACTGAGCGATGGCAGCTACCAGCTCGGCTCCTATGACAACCGGCCCGGGCTGCTGGCCCAGCTGTCCCCCACCTTGCTGCGCACCGGCCATACCAGCCAGACCGGTTTCAGCGCGCATATCAGCGGCCCGCTCGGGGACTGGCGCAGCGGCACGCCATCGGTCGCCGTGGGCGTCGAGGGTTACCGCGAGCGGTTCGTGGACCATCCCGACCCGCTACTGATCCACAACGATGTCTTCCAGTTCCAGTCACCGTATACGCGCCGCGGCGACCGCTGGATCTCGGCCGCCTACCTCGAGCTGGAGGCGCCACTGGGCCGACGGGTAACCGTGAACCTGGCCGGCCGTGTCGACCACAGCAGCGGGTTCGGCTGGGCCGCCTCACCCAAGCTCGGGCTGAAGTGGGACATCTCCGACAGCATCAGTCTGCGTGGCACCGTGGCACGCGGCTATCGCGCGCCGACCCTGCCGGAACTCGACCGCCCGCAGGCACTGACCCCGAGCGGCGTGGTGGTCGAGGTTCCCAATGCACTGCTGCCCTGCCTTGATCCGACGCCAGCAAGCAGCAGCACCACGTTTTGCACGTTGCGACTGGACAGCGTGGGCAACCCGGGGCTGCGGCCGGAACGCTCGCGCAGCGTCACCCTGGGACTGGTGCTGGCACCGACACCCGCGCTGGGCATTGCACTGGACGTCTTCCAGATCCGCCGCACGAACGAGATCAATCCACTGCCGGTCTCCTACGCGCTGGAGCATCCGGACGTGTATCCGCAGCTGTTCCAGCGCGATGCCGCGGGCGTACTCAATGCATTCGACCAGCAGCTGGTGAACCTGGGCCACACCACCGTGCGCTCGTACGACCTCGATGTGCACTACCGCCTGGAAACCGGCCGGTTCGGGCGTTTCGGCTTCAACCTGAGCGTGGACTGGCTGGCCGAGCTGCGACGGCAGACCCACCCCGGCGCCGCACTGGAGTCGTTCGCCGGCTACGCCAACCAGCCGCGCACCACCGCGCTGGCGGGGCTGGTATGGGCAAAAGGCAACTGGAGCAGCACCGCGAATCTGCGCTACACCGGCCACTATGCCTTTGCCCCCAGCTCGAACAGCCTGGTCACCTGCCCCGCCGTCCAGCAACAGGCCGGCCACTGCACCACGCCCGCCTTCAGCCTGCTGGATCTCGACCTGGAGTACGCCGGCATCCGGCACTGGCGCTTCGGCCTCAACGTGCACAACGCACTCGACCATCATCCGGTCTATTACGGCAACCCCGTCGTCGGCTACAACCCCGCGTTCGACGACGTGGTCGGGCGTTATTTCCTGCTGAGCTTCCGTTACCGCAGCCAGCCGCCCGGTTGAGCCAGGTAGGGTAAACGCGCGCCGCCGCGTCTATGTCTTTGGAATGTTTGCCTGCGCGGCCCGGAATCTGGATGCCAGAATTCGGGGCCGTGCTTTTGTCCACCACAAGTTCATCGTGTTCGATCCATCAGGGGGAGTCATGAAACAACGCAGTACCCGCCGGTTCGCCGGTCGTCAGGGCGCACCGAAACTGTTGACGGCGATGATCGCCCTGGCCCTTGCCACACCGTGGCTGAGCCATGCGCAGAGCTTCGTGTCCGCCGGGCCGGGTACCGAGACGGGACCGTACTTCTTCCTGAACGGCGCCGACAGTCCGCAAGCGGGGCAGCCCACGGACACGGTGCCTTATTTCGCGACGCAGTCCGGCGCGATCCAGTCGATCGCGGTCGATCCGTTCAACGCCAACCTCATGTTGGCCAGTTCGCCCAGCGGCGGCATTTTCCGCAGCACGGACGGTGGCCAGAGCTGGACCGCCGTCACGGACAAACAGGGTTCGCTGGCCGTCTCCGATGTCAGTTTCGACCCGACCGATCCCACCGGCATGACCGTCGTGGCCAGCATCGGCAGCACGACGAACGGCGCGACCGGCACCCATTTCGACCGCGGCGGCCTGACCAATCAGGGCCTGCTGTATTCCACCGACGGCGGCAGGACCTGGAGCGCGATCGGCCAGAACGCCTTGCCGGACGTGAGCATGCTCAACGTGGTGGCGCGCGGCCAGACGATCATGGCGGCCGGCTTCGAGGAAGAAGGCGAGAAGCCGAACGGCCCAGGCTCCGGCCTCTATCGCAGCACCGACGGCGGCAAGACGTTCACCCAGGTCGCGCAGATTGCCGGCTCCGGGCTGCCGCCCGGCCCCACCTCGGCGTTGGTTGGCGATCCCACGAATCCGAACCGCTTCTACGTCGGTGTCACCGGCACCAGCGATACGGCGGTCTATGCCAGCGACGACGGCGGCCAGACCTGGAGCAAGATCTTCAGCGCCGCCAACGCCAACGGCGCGATCAACGCCAACACGCCCACCATGTTGCGTGTGGCAGCCGGACCCAATGGCTCAGTGGTGGTCGGCGTGGTTGACATGGCGCAGGGCCAGCTGAACAACGCCTTCCTGTCGCAGAACGACGGTCAGAGCTGGGTCGACCTAAGCCCCTCGCTGGCCGCCGGCACGGTGTCGAACGCGCCGGCAACCAGCACCTCACGCGGCGCCGCCGCCTACCAGCTCAAGCGCTACGGCGAGGTGATCCCCGGCCTGGCGATCAACCAGGGCGGGCAGGCGGCGACCAACTCGCTCGTGGCGATCGACCCCAACCATCCCAACGTGGTCTATATCGCGGGCGACGGCCGCTACGACAGCGCCACCGGCAGCACCATCGAGGGCGTATCGGCAATACGCGTGGCGGTGAATGCCGACGGCTCGATCACGTATGCGCCGCTGACCGACAACTTCACCAGCGATCACTCCACTGTGCATCCGGACGCCCGCGCCTTTGCCTTCGACGCGCAGGGCAATCTGCTGATGGGCACGGACGGCGGCCTGTATTACCGCACCAACCCCACCAGCGACAACGGCGTCTGGCGCGGATTGAACAACGGCCGCCAGGCGCTGGAGATCTACAGCCTCGGGCTGGATCCCAACACCGGACAGATCGCCGTGGCGGCGCAGGACAACGGCTCGGCCCGGCAGATGCCGACGAACCGTTCCATCTACCAGCAGATCGGCGGCGGCGACGGCACGCTGGCCCTGATCAACGGCCAGAGCACGCCGGGCTTCAGCTACACCTACGTGGCCAGCCAGTACCTGGGCGGCCTGACCCGCTACAAGACCGACGCGCAGGGCAACTATGTCGACACGGTGCCGTGGACGGATGCGAGCGGCAACCTGATCAGCAACCTCCCGTTGAGCACGGACATCTACTTCGCGCCGGACAGCACGGGCCAGTTCTACACGGTGGCCGGACCCGGCGGCAGTGACGTCGTCGAGCTCGACTACTACACGATCAACTTCGTCAATCCGTTCGTCCTCAACAACGTCGACAAGAGCCTGATGGCAACCGGCGTGTCGCCGGGCGTGCTGGTGTCGCAGGACAACTTCAACGTGGCGCCGACGCCCTACGTCGCCGGCGACACCGGGTGCACACAATACTGCTACCAGATCCTGCCATCGACCTTCGCCGGCGCCACGGGTTTCGTTTCCGCGCTCGATTTCGGCACCCGCGACAACACCTACGCCCTGCTGGCCGGCACCTACCTTTACCAGGATCCGCAGACCGGCAATTTCGCGCGGCTGTTCCGCAGCACCGGCACCTCGCTTGGCGGCATCGACCTGCAACCGGTGTTTTCCTATCCGGTGGCGATGTTTGCGCCCAATGCAGTGCTGTTCGACCCGCGCAGCGAAAACCGCTTCTTCGCCGCCGCGCCCGGAACCAGCGGCAACGGTTTCCTGTGGGGCACGGTCGACGGCGGTGCCACCGGCACGGACCTGACGGCCAACCTGCCGGCGAACTTCATCCGTCCGGACGTACTCGGCTTCATCAGCAGCAACGGCGTCAATGCGCTGCTGGTCGGCGGCATGAACTCGGCGGCCAATGCCGGCGACCCGCTGGTGTCGGCCGACAGCGACGCCAGCGGCAGCCTCGGCAACTGGCGCCGGCTGGGCAACGGGCTGCCCAACGCGCAGATCACCGCGATCGACTACCAGCCCAGCCTCGACGCGCTGGCCATCGGCACCTATGGCCGCGGCGCCTGGATGCTGTACGACGTCACCAGCAACTACGCGGACGCCACGGTGCTGCAGTTCGGCCTGGCCAACAACGATTCCAACCCGGACACGTCGCTGCTCACGGGCAACCGCCCGCTGATCAAGTACGGCACCGGCACACTGACCATCGCCGGCGACGCCACCTACACCGGCGGCACCACCATCGACAAGGGTGGCGTGGTGCTGAACGGCTCCGTGCTCAACGGCGTCAAGCTGGCGGCGGCGGCGACGCTGGCCGGCAGCGGCTCGGCGTCGGGTCAGCTCGATGTGCAAGGCGGCCTGGTGGCGCCGGGCAGCGCCAGCGGCACTACGCTGACGGTGGGCAGCCTGAGCAATCAGGGCGGCACCCTGCTGTTCGCCTATGACCCGGCCAGCGGACGGAATACGCACTTGACGGTGAACGGCCATGCGGACATCAGCGGGATGCAGCTGATGCTGACACCGACGTCCGCAACGATACCGTTCTACGCCGACTACAACCTGCTGAGCGCAGGCAGCCTGAGCGGCCAATTCGCCAACGCTGCCAGCACGTCGAGCACGACGGCCTGGCTCAATCTCGCCTCGCTGAAACCGGTCGCCAGCAGCTTCACGCCGGTCCCGACGGCGGTGCCGCCCAGTCAGCTGGCGCGGCTTGATTACCTCAACAACATCTCGCTGGAAATCCTCAATCCGGTGAACTGGACGGCCGGCGCGAGCAACAGCAACCAGAACGCGGTCGGCCAGGCGCTGAACGGCCTGCAGTACACCGCTTCCGGCAACTTGCTCGGCGCGCTCAACAAGGTGGCCAGCGGCAACCTGCCGTCGAATCTGGAGGCCATCTCCGGCGAGAGCAGCGTGGCGTCGGCGCGCGCGATCAACCTGGCCGGCGATCGCTTCCTCGCCATGATCGGCGAGCAGATGCTGGACGCACCGGGCTGTCGCGACGGCCTGGGCGATCATCACGGCTGCCACGGCCTCGGCCAGGATGTGGGCGACCACCGCTTCTGGGCGCAAACCTCAAGCATCACCACGCGTCTGAATGGCGAGTTCCAGAGCAACCGCTTCGACGGCGGCGGCATCGCCATCGGCGGCGAGATCGCACTAGGTGAGCAGGCCAAGGCAGGTGTCGCGTTGGGCCACAGCGATATCACGACCCGCACCCCGGCGCTGTCGTCGAACGTGCGGTCGCAATACGACATGCTGGCAGCCTATGGCGACTATCAGCGCGGGCGCTGGTTCATCGGCGGTGTGCTGAGCTACGTCAATGGCTGGAGCTATGCCGATCACACCATCAATCTCGGTGCGTCCGGCGAGCAGACGGCCAGCGGCAAGCCCAGCACGTCGTCCACCGCGTTGCAGCTGACCACGGGGCTCAACTTCCGGCTGGCCCGCAGCTGGTTCGTGCAGCCTTACGCCGATGCGATGGCGGCGAAGTCCTCGCAGGAGGCCTACAGCGAGTACGGCGCCGGAGCGCTGTCGTTGCGGTACGGCAAGATCGATCAGACCCGTTACCAGGGCGATCTGGGCGTGAAGCTGGGCACCTCGTTCGAAAAGGGCACGACAACCTTCCAGCCCTACGTGGGACTGGCGGAAGCGGCCGCATGGGGCGATCGCCAGCCGCAGGCGCAAGTGGGTTTCGTCAGCGCGCCGGGCACCAGCTTCCAGATCCGCGGCAACAGCGTGCCACGCTCCTGGCTGAATGGGCAGGCGGGCGTGCACATCGCCTTCGGCAAGTCCGTGCTGTTCGACGTGAGCTACCAGGGCGCGCTGACCGGTCGTCTGCACGACGACTTCTTCAACGCCGGCCTGTCGTGGCGATTCTGAGAGAAGTCTCCCGCTGGTAATGGATGCACGAGAAGGGCCAGCGTCGAGCTGCTGGCCCTTCGACTTTGCTGCCGGCGTTGATCAGTCGGCTCGCAACGCACCGAAGTGTAGGAGCGCACCCTGTGCGCGAATGCTTTTCGTCGACGCTCCGGCAAAAGCATTCGCGCACAGGGTGCGCTCCTACCCATCGGGGTTATTCAAGGTGCCCTCTCCTTCAGGACGCCCCCGGCTGGCCGACAAAGTGACTGCCGCTAATCCATGGCCGTCCAGAAGTTACAAATGAATCTGTTGACCGCAGCGCAGCAATCCCTCTAAGGTTGGTTCCATGTCGCATCTTTCCGCACCAGCACGCAGACACTACGCCCCGGTTTTCGCCGGGCGTGCGCTGCGCTGCGGATCCGGCTGCGGCACGCTTTCCCTCGCCACCACGATTACCACCACGACCACGATTACCACTCGGTCGGGGTGGGTGTCCGTGCGCGAATAGGTTCTTCAACTACGCAACGGCCCCGCCCTCGACAAGGCGGGGCGTCGCACTCCGACACCGCCAGCGAGCACGGGCCTCATCCGGAGGCTATCGTGAATACCTGTGCATCCCAACTCGCCGAACACCCGCTGCCGCCACGGCTCCTGCCGGTCCAGCCGGCACAGGCCGCGCGTCGCCGTGTGCTGGCGGTGGGGCTGATCGGACCGGGCCGGGTCGGCAGTGCCCTGCTCGACCAGCTGCGCGCCGCACAACCGCGCCTGGCCCGCGACAGCGGACTGGACCTGAAACTGTGCGGGGTAGTGGCCAGCAAACGTATGTGGCTGGACTGCGACGATGCCGAACTCAATGGCCGCCACGGCGGCGCGCAGATCTGGCGACCGAACGACCTCGACGCCTTTGCCGCACACGTGCGCGGCAACGACGGTCGCCACGCGCTGCTGATCGACTGCAGCGCCAGCGACGACGTGGCCGCGCACTACGCCCACTGGCTGGCTGCCGGCACCCATGTGGTGACCCCGAACAAGCTCGCCGGCAGTGGCCCGCTGGCCCGCTGGCAGGCGATTCGCGCGGCCAGCGCAGGCGGTGCGCGTTTCCGCTACGAGGCCACCGTGTGTGCCGGCCTGCCGGTGGTGCAGACGTTGCGCGACCTGCTCGACACCGGCGACGAACTGCTCGCGGTGGAAGGCATGTTCTCCGGCACGCTGGCCTGGCTGTGCAACCGCCACGACGGTCGCCAGCCCTTCTCCGCGCTGGTGCGCGAGGCGCATGCGCTGGGCTATACCGAGCCCGATCCGCGCGACGACCTGTCGGGCCTCGACG
>Ga0307377_10004552_pt1 | contig 15129 bp, 13 predicted proteins | sample TR3MG_FD_202535 | JGI IMG/M metagenome (GOLD analysis project Ga0307377, IMG submission 202535) | Soil microbial communities from Risofladan, Vaasa, Finland - TR-3 | ecosystem: Environmental > Terrestrial > Soil > Coastal area > Acid sulfate soil | place: Finland: Risofladan, Vaasa | collected... | reverse complement strand
GATCGACGATGCGTGCCGCGCCATCGATGATGTCCAGCGGCGGGTGGAAGCGTTCCTGCTCCACCTTGCGTGCCGCCAGTGCCGCCGGATCTTCATCGGTCACCCAGCCGGTGTCGACGCTGTTCATGTGGATGCCGTCGTTGTGGTAATCGGTGGCCGAGGTGCGTGTCATCATGTTCAGCGCGGCCTTGGCCATGTTGGTGTGCGGGTGGCGGGTGGTCTTGAAGTTGCGATAGAACTGCCCCTCCATCGCCGACACGTTGACGATGTGCTTGTCGCGCTCGGGCGTGCGCAGCATCAACGGCTTCAGTCGCGCATTGATGATGAATGGCGCGATCGCGTTGACCAGTTGCACCTCCAGCAACTCCACCGATGGCACCTCGGCCATCAGCAGGCGCCAGGAGTTGCGTTCGCGCAGGTCGACTTGCTGCAGGTCCTGGTCGAGTTGGCCTTCGGGGAACAGGTGACTTTGCGCCAGCAGTTCTTCCGGCAGCAGCGGCAGTTGCGACAGCTCGGCGGCGCGGGTCAGGCCCGGTACCTTTGCGTCGCCCCGATGGGCCAACGAGGAGGCACCTGACTCCGGCAGGATGTTGGAGCCGCGCAGGCCTTCATAGTGGCCGACCAGCTTGCGAAGATCCTCGGGCATGTCGTGCAGCGCGGCGGTTTCGCCTTCCATCATGTGCGCGTAGAAGTCCGGTGGCCGGCGCACGGTCTGGCAGGCGTTGTTGATGATGAAGTCCAGCCTGGGCCGGGTGGCGACCAGCTCGTGGCAGAACGCCTCCACGCTGGGTGTGTGGCGCAGGTCGAGGCCGTAGATCTGCAGGCGGTCGCCCCATTCGGCGAAGTCAGGCTCTTCCGCGTAGCGCGCGGCCGAGTCACGCGGAAAGCGCGTGGTCACGATCAGCGCTGCACCGGCACGCAGCAGTTTCAGGCCGGCCTGGTAGCCGATCTTCACGCGGCCACCGGTCAGCAGCGCCACCCGTCCGCGCAGGTCAGCCAGTTCGGTGCGCTTGGCGTAGTTGAACGCCGCGCAGTCCGGGCACAGCTGGTCGTAGAAGAAATGGATCGATGAGTATTTCTGCTTGCACACGTAGCAATGCTGCGGCTCGATCGACTCGCGTGGCTGGGTCGCATCCAGCTCGGGCGGAATATCGCCGGGCTCGAAGTCCTGTGGCACAAAGGCGTTCGGCGTGGTGAACACGGCTCGCCGGCGCAAGGCGCGGATACCGGTGTTGTTGAGCACGGCATCCTCGGTCTGGATCTTGGCCGTGTGGCGCGCCTTTTCTGCGGCCTTCAGCTTGATCCGGCGTGCTCCCGGGTCGGGGTGGTAGAGCTGCGCGACGGCTTGGTGCAGGCGTGAGCGCTCCTCCGCCGGCAGCCCATCAAGCAACTGCCGGTCGGCAGCGACCGCTTCGAGCAGGTTGGCGGCGGCGCGCAGGCGCTCCAGCAAGGGGGTGTCGCCGTCTTCCGGCAGGGGCGTGGTGGTCAAGTGCTTGTCCATGGTCAAGGGGGCAGGGCAATTGCCGGGGCCGCCGTGAAAGGCGGGGTCGCGTATTGCCAGCCGCCTATTTTGCCTTTTTTACACCGGGTTCGGCGCAATTGGCCTGCCGGCACCCGTCTCCTCCGGATCACGTCCGGCGAGTATCAGGCCGAACCGGGCAGGTGCGGGAGTTCAGAATTGCCGGTTGGCGCACAGTTGCAGCCTACCGTTTGTGACAACGTGCAATCGGGCCTTTCCAGATGGGACGGGCAACAGCAGTATCCGGGCGGGGCGCAATGCTGGCGGAGTCGAGCGTTGCGATGGCCCACAGCGAGAAGGTTTCTTTGTGCGTGCGAACGATCCAGTAACAGCAGGTTTGCAGGAAGCGGCTCAGATCGAGCCTGTTGTTGTTTTGACTACCTCCATTGAACGCATGTTGAGCAATATGCCGACAGCCCACGGCGCGCCGCCCATCGGCCGCCGCATCGTTGGCCACGGATGCCATGGCGAGACACAGGGCCAGCTGGCTTCCTCATCGCGTGCATGCGCCACGTCGGCACGTACCCGGATTCGCTTCGTCTACGTCCCGGCACAAGACAGCACGGATCACCAGGCTCCCTACCATCAGCACCTGGTCAACGCCGAGATGCTGCTCGATCGCGTACTGGCGGCCCGTGCCGCCGGCTTGCGACCGATGGCGCCGACACTGGATTACGCCGCGGAGGCCCGCGCCACCGTGCAGCCGCCGCGGGGCTTGTTTCATACGAGCACGTTGGAACACCGTCGCTGGCATGACGACAAAGGCAAGGTGCGGGAACAGCCGCTGACCCAGGAAGCACTTGCGGCCGAACTGAGCGCTGAAGGCCTGTCCATCGATCAGGCACGGGATCGCGCCTGCCATCGTTCGCACGCCTTGCCTGGCGCCGACCAAGCCTGGCTGATCGATCGGCGCAATACGCCGTTGGCATGTCGTCCGTTGAACCAGGCCGAGTTCCGCAGCTTGGTCGCTGCGGTGGAAGGCGCCTATCAGACACCAGCCCTTGCACGACATGTGATGCAGGCCAATCGCCGGATCGCGATGCAGGTAGCGGAGCTGCTGGGCAGCCTGCTGGACGAATACGTGGCCTCTCCGTTCTCTGTCGCCGCGCTGAGCGATGCTTTCAGTGCGCGTCACCTGTCCCATCTGCGCCAGACCATCGTGGCTTCGCGTCAGGCCGAGTCGGATTCGCGCGTGCTGGCCGGCCCACGCGCCTGGTTCGTCGCCAAGGCGGCGCGGATGCGGGCCGAACACCAGTTGGGTCTGGCCAATTCGCCGGCGGTGTCGCAGTCGATGCGCCTGACGGGTCGCCCAGTGGTGACCATGGTGGGTGGCAAACTACGCACCTTCGTCGATGGCTGGAGCCGAGGGCGACTGGGCTCATCCATCGCCGGCGCCGTACCCAAGTCAGTCAAGATGGCTTGAGTCGTACCCAGGCCGACCTGCCTTGTCATGAGGACATTGCCTCCTCGAGACGGGTTCTTGTCGGGTGCCTCGCCCGTATCCTGGACGTGTCGCTGCGCATCTGGGCCGGGTTGATCGCGGCAAAAAACGGGTTGCCGCTCACGATACTTTCCCCCCCAGCGTGGGCAGGGCGAACTGAAACGCACAGTTACAATGGTCAAGCTGCCAGGCGAACACCTAGCCAAACCCTAGTTCGACTGTGTCATAAATCATGGCATGATCACGCCATCTTCGAGCAACACGCAAGGAGGTGGGTCATGGGCACGAGTCTGGAAACACGCTTTGAGCGATATGGCGAGGCGATAGTGGCCGCCTTGGGGCACGCGGATCGGGCGGCGCCGGCAAGATGGTACCTGCAAGGGTTGATGCTGCCCGGAGGGCGCAAGAGCGTGGAGCCGATGGCGGCGCGGGTGCGGCCGCAGGAGGTGCGGTCGACCCATCAGTCGATGCATCACCTGGTGTCGGTCGCGCCATGGAGCGACGACGCCTTGCTGAGCACGGTCGCCGAGCAGGTGCTGCCGGTGCTGACGCGCGGTGGAGATGAGCCGTGCTTCTGGATCATCGATGACACCGGCTTTCCGAAGAAAGGCACGCATTCGGTGGGCGTGGCCCGCCAGTACTGCGGGCAGACCGGCAAGACCGACAACTGCCGGGTCGCGGTGAGCCTGTCGCTGGCGACGGACGCGAACAGCCTACCCGTGGCTTGGCAGCTCTACCTGCCGGCCGAGTGGACCGATGATCCGAAGCGATGCGCCGAGGCCGGGGTGCCCGCGTCGGTGAGCTTCCTGACCAAGAACCAGATCGCCGCCGCGCAGATCCGCACCGCCGTCGCTGACGAGGTGCCCCGGGGCGTGGTGCTGGGCGATGCGGCGTACGGCGATGACTGTGCACTGCGCGATGAGCTGAGCGAGCAGGGTCTGATCTATGCGCTGGGCATCCGGCCGCTCACCACCGTGTGGTGGGGCGCGCACCAACCGGCCACCCCGCCGCAGCCCTCGGCCACGGGCCGCCCCCGCGTGCGGGTGGTGCGCGATGCAGCGCATTCACCGATCAGCGTGCGTGCCCTGGCGCAGGCGCTGCCGGCACGCGCGTATCGCACCGTCACCTGGCGGCAGGGCGCCGCGGAAAAGCTGTCCGGCCGCTTTGCCCGCGTGCGCGTGGTCATCGCCCATGACGACCGCGCCCGCGCCCCCGAATGGCTGGTCATCGAATGGCCTCGCGGCGACGCCGAACCGACGCGCTACTGGCTGTCGACGCTGCCTGAAGAATCGACCTTCAAGGCACTCGTCGACACCATCAAAGGCCGTTGGCGCATCGAGCGGGATTACCTGGAACTCAAGCAGGAACTCGGCCTGGGTCACTACGAAGGACGCAACTGGCGCGGCTTTCATCACCACGCCAGCCTGTGCATCGCCGCCTATGGCTTCTTGACGCTGGAGCGCTTGCGCGGCCGTAAAAAAAACCGTGCTCGATTCAAAACACCTGCCGTACCCGAAGGCTTCCGCCCGCGCGGGGCTGGGACCGATGCAGCGCCACCTGCCGTGGTCGATCGCGACCTTGCGCTTCCGCCTCGCCCGCGTCATCGCGCGCCATCTGTCACGCTGTCCGTGCTGCGGCAGGCCACACCGATGCATCAGACGCGTTTAGTAACACAGTAGAATTAGAGGCCTATTACTCTTGGCAAATCGACCAGATCATTCCAGCAGGAGGCAACACGCCAGAGAACTGCGCTCTGGCGTGTCGTACATGCAATCATCTCAAGCATGCACGAAAGCCTGAAGGCACCAACCGAAAAGAGCAGATCGCTGATGCCGGGGCAGTTCGTCGGGTACCTCGGGCTTGCATGGCGGGCTCATGGTGTCTCCGGGCCAGGGGCAGTCTCCTGCCTGTGGCCCGGTTACCCCAAATTTAGGACACGCTCATGCGGCAATCTGTCTGGAGACCACGTCCGGCGAGTGACTCCGGCCAGTGGCTATGCGGTTTTCGCTAGCGAAGAGCCTTCCGACTTTAGCGACACGATGACGCTGCCGCGGTTGTCAAAGTCAGAGCCGAGGCCCATGATTTCGCCCACGATGCAGCGCATGTCGCCGTCACGGACTGTAGATTTGTTATGAGTGAGCTTTCCAGCGTGGGCGAAGCGGATCAGCGCATTCGCGCCCGTATGCCCACCTTCGGCAGCGAACGCTTGCCGTTGGATGCGGTCATGGGCCGGGTATTGCGCCAGGATGTGTACGCCGAGCGCGATCAGCCACCTTTTGACCGGGTGATGATGGACGGCATCGCCATTATCCTGGGCAATGGCGCGTTGCGCGTGTTCAGGCTCGCAGGGTCGCAACTGGCGGGTATGAGCGGGCAGGCGCTGGACGATCCGCGCGGGTGTATCGAGGTGACCACCGGCGCCATGCTGCCGTGCGGCTGTGATTGCGTCATCCCGATCGAGCAGACGCGGCGCGATGGCGAGCAGTACGTGCTGCTCGAGGGTGGTGCACCCACACGTCACCAATGCATTCATCCGCAAGGCTCCGATTGCCGCGAGGGTGAGGCCCTGCTGACGCCGGGGGTACGCATCCGGGCACCGGAAATGGCCGTGCTTGCCGCCAACGGCGTGGCCGAAGTCGAGGTGGCCAGGGTGCCCTCGGTGGCGATCATCGCCACCGGCGACGAGCTGGCCGGCGTCGATCAGCCACTGGCGCGAGGGCAGATCCGCCGATCCAACGACCGTGCCTTGGCGACGGCGCTGGCGGCGCGCGGCTTCGGTGACGTGGTGCTGACCCAGGTAGCGGACGATCTCGCGGCGACCAAGGCGAAGCTTGCCGGTCTGCTGGCGACCAAACAGGTGCTGGTGCTTTCCGGTGGGGTATCGGTGGGTCAGCGTGACTACGTACCCGAGGCGCTGCATGCGCTGGGCGTGGAAAAGGTACTGCACCGCATTGCCCAGCGGCCGGGCAAGCCGATGTGGTTCGGCATCGGGCCCCAGGGGCAGGTGGTCTTCGCCTTGCCAGGCAACCCGCTATCGGCCCTGGTCTGTGCGGTGCGCTACATGCTGCCGGCGTTGGAGCAGGCGATCGGACTGGTTTCGGCGGCGCCCCCACAGGTAGCGTTGGCAGCCGGGACCATCACGCACCCCAGCTTGACCTGCTTTGTACCTGTGCGGGTGCATCATGATGCGGCTGGCCGCGCATGGGCGCAGCCGGTGCCATCCCCTACGTCGGGCGATTTTTCCTCGCTGCCGCGGACGCACGGCATAGTCGAATTGGCCCCTGCCGAGACGGCCGCTCCCGCCGGTACGGTGGCTGTTTTTCATAGTTGGTGACATGACCGATCCGAATGCGATCACTGACATCCCCTGCGTGGCCTTGCTGCCGCTGGATCAGCTCGGCCGTCCACTGCACGATCTGCGAATTTCGGTCATGGACCGCTGCAATTTCCGCTGTCCGTATTGCATGCCGGAGTCGACCTACGGCGAGCATTTCAATTTCCTGAGCAAGGACGAACGACTCAGCTTCGACGAGATCGAGCGGGTATGTCGTATGGCTGCCCAACTCGGCGTGAGCAAGTTGCGCCTGACCGGTGGTGAGCCGCTGCTGCGTCCCGAGCTGCACGAATTGGTGGCGCGCCTGCGGAAAATTGACGGCATTACCGACCTGGCCATGACCACCAATGGCGTGCTGCTGCGGCGTCAGGTTGTGGCGTTGCGAGAGGCGGGGCTGGATCGTGTCACGGTGAGCCTGGATACGCTCGATCCGGCCCTGTTCCACCGCATGAGCGGCGGACGTGGTGCGCTTGAGGATGTGCTTGACGGCATCGAGGCGGCACAGGCCGCTGGCTTTCCGCAGGGCATCAAGCTCAATACCGTGGTGCAGCGTGGCGTCAACGAACACACCGTGATCGAGCTGGTGGAACGATTCCGTGGCACGGGCATCATCCCGCGCCTGATCGAGTACATGGATGTCGGCAACCGCAACGACTGGAACCGCGAGGCGGTGGTGCCGTCGCGCGAGCTGATTGCCGCCATCGACGCACGCTGGCCGCTGGATGCGCTGCCACCCAGATATGAGGGCGAGGTGGCCACGCGCTTCCGTTTTCGCGACGGGCAGGGCGAAGTTGGCGTGATCTCCTCGGTCAGCGAGCCGTTCTGCGGCGACTGTTCCCGGGCGAGGCTGTCATCGGAAGGCACGCTCTACACCTGTTTGTTCGCGGTGCAGGGGACCGACCTGCGCACCGTGCTGCGTGATGGCAGCGACGACCACGCCGTGCGCGAGATACTGCGCCAGGTCTGGCTTCGCCGCGGCGATCGTTACAGCGAACAGCGTGAGGAGCGTCGCCAGCGCTCACGGCGCAAGATCGAGATGCATTACATCGGCGGCTGATCGCCGCATTATGGAATTCCAGAACGACCCATGACAACCGTACCGGGCAAACTTTCCCACCTCGATGACGCTGACCAGCCGCACATGGTCGACGTGGGCGCCAAGGCTGTGACCCGGCGTACCGCGCAGGCGCAGGCGCGGGTGACCTTTCCCGCCGATGTGGCGGCGCAACTGCATGGCGCTGGCTATGTCACCCCCAAGGGCGCGGTGTTCACGGTGGCTCATATTGCCGGCGTGATGGGCGCCAAGGCCACCGCGCAGCTGATCCCGCTGTGCCATCCGCTGGCGCTGGACACGTGCCACATCGATATCAGCATGCACGGCGACCATGCGCTGATCACCTGCACCGTGTCCTGCCGGGGCCGTACCGGCGTGGAAATGGAAGCGCTCACCGGTGCCAGCGTCGCCGCACTCACGATCTACGATATGTGCAAGGCGATGTCGCACGATATCGTCATCAGCGACGTGCGTCTGCTGACCAAGACCGGTGGCAAGAGCGATCTCGACTACACCGCGCGGGTGCCTGCATGAGTGCGGCCCCGATCTACGGTCTGCTGCTGTCCGGCGGTGCCAGCCGCCGCATGCAACGAGACAAGGCGCAACTGAGCTACGCCGGTGAGCCGCAATTGCTGCGCGCATGGCGACTGTTGAGCTTGGTCACCGAGCGGGCCTTCGTCTCGGTGCGCGATACCCAGTGCGGCGACCCACTGCGTGCGGGTTTGCCCCAGCTGGTGGATACCTATGACGCGATCGGCCCGGCGGCCGGCATCCTTTCGGCACAGGATGCGCATCCCGATGCCGCCTGGCTGGTGATGGCCTGCGACTTGCCGTTGCTGGATGAAACGACCTTGCGCGCGCTGATGGCCGCACGCGATCCGCGCACGGATGCCACTGCCTTCAGCAGCCGCTTCGATGGCCTGCCCGAGCCGCTGTGTGCGTTGTGGGAACCGTCCAGCCACGGCCTGCTCAAGCAGCGCTACGAGGCCGGCAGCTTCTGTCCGCGCAAGGCGCTGATGCAGTCGAGTGTCACGCTGCTTCCGGCGCCGGGGGCCGCGCTGGACAACATCAACACCCCCGAGGAATTCGAACAGATGCAACGCCAGCTGGGAGTCGCAGCCATGATCGAAGTCACCCTGCAGTACTACGCGCAATTGCGCGAGCAGGCCGGAGTCAGCTCCGAGCAGGTAAGCACTCGCGCGGCGAATCTGCGTGAGCTCTACGACGAGCTGTCCACGCGGCACGGATTCTCGCTGCCCATCGAGGCGCTCAAGGTGGCGGTGAACGCACAGTTCAGCGACTGGAATCGCCTGCTGGGGGAGGGCGACACGATTGTCTTCATTCCGCCGGTGGCCGGCGGATGATGCGCTTCACGATCACCGGCGAAGATGTCGATCTCGCCCAGCTGCGCGATGGACTCCAGCACCCCGGCAGCGGCGGCTTCTGTTCGTTCGAGGGCTGGGTCCGCAACAACAACGAAGGGCGCGATGTCAGCGGTCTGGAGTACGAGGCCTACACCGAGCTGGCCCTCGCCGAGGGCGAGCGCATCGTGGCCGAGGCAATGGATCGCCATGGCGTGCTTGCCGCGCACTGCCTTCACCGCGTGGGGGATTTGAAGATCGGTGACCTCGCGGTCTGGATCGGCGTGTCCGCCGCCCATCGCGACGAGGCGTTTCGTGCCTGCCGTTACATCATCGATGAGATCAAGCATCGCCTGCCGATCTGGAAGAAAGAGCATTACCTCGAGGGTGACACCGCCTGGGTGGCCTGCTCGCATACCGAGCGTGCGCATGAGATGGAGCCGCCGCATCGGCATGATCATCATCAGGGCCATTCGCCTACCTGGGAGCATCGCCACGGCCGCGGCACGCCGGTGGCGTTCAGGCCCGACTACTCGCGCCAGACGCGCCTGCGCGATGTCGGCGACGCCGGCCAGGCGAAACTCGCCGCCGCCCGGGTACTGGTGATCGGCGCAGGCGGACTCGGTTGCCCGGTGATCAGCTATCTCGCCGGAGCGGGTGTGGGCACGCTGGGGATCGTCGACGGTGACGTGCTCGATGCCAGCAACCTGCATCGCCAGGTGATGTATGACGCTGGTGACGTGGGACAGCGCAAGGTGGATCTGGCCGCTCGCCGGGTCGCCGCGCTCAATCCCACGATCGCGGTGCAGACCTGGGCCGAGCCGCTGCATGCCGGCAATATCGCCGACGTGTTCGCGCATTACGACCTGGTGGTCGAATGTACCGACGACCTGGCCAGCCGTTATCTCGCCAACGATGCGGCCGTGCTCACCGGTACGCCGCTGGTCCTGGCCAGCGTTTATCAATACGAGGGCCAGTTGCAGGTGGTCAGCTCGATCCCCGGCGAACCGTGCCTGCGCTGCCTGTGGCCGGTGCAGCCGGCGCCGGGTCTGGCTGGCAGTTGTGTGGAATCAGGCGTACTCGGCCCGGTGCCCGGCGTGCTGGGCACCATGCAGGCGATGGAGGCACTGAAGCTGCTGCTGGGCTTGCCGTGTGCCGACGATCATGCGCTGCACCTGGTCAACCTGCTCGATGGCAGCAGCCAGCGCCTGCCGATCGATGCGGCCAGCGGTTGCGTGTTGCATGGCGGTTGCGTGGAGGTAGCGCGTCGAGCCATCGAGTCCGTGCAGGGCCATCTGGCTATCGATCGCACGTTTGATCGTCTGCATGACGCCATCGCTGCGGGCTACGCGATCATCGACGTGCGCGAACCGGGGGAGATTGCCGTGCAGCCGCTGCCCGTCAACTCGCGGTGCGTGCCTGCCGGTTGGGTGGCGGCAGGCACGGTCGAGATCATCGAGGGCCGGGTGCTGCTGGTGTGCGCCAGCGGCAAGCGCAGCAGTCATGCGGCGCGCCTGTTGCGCCAGCGTGGCGTCGATGCGTACTCGTTGGCTGGTGGGCTGACGGCGTTGCCCCTCGGTTTGGACGCCTGATGCGCGCCCTGTTTGGAGCCGGCGTGTGACCCTGATTTCCTATCGCGAAGCCATCGACCGACTGCTCGCGCCGCTGACCGCGCTGCCTCCCCAGTCGTGTGCCGTGGCCGATGCGCTCGGCCGTATCCTCACCCAGCCGGTCAGCAGTTCCGTCGCGCTGCCATCGTTCGATCACGCCGCGATGGACGGCTATGCGCTCCATGCGCCGGAGCCGCTTGAACCCGGTTCCGAGCATCTTGTGCACGGTTCACAGGCTGCCGGCGACGAGGCCCGGGCCGCCCACGGCGGCGCCTGGGAGATCATGACCGGGGCACGGCTGCCCGCCGGGCTCGATAGCGTCGTGGCGGTCGAGCGCACGGAACTGCTGGAGACGCTGCCCGACGGAACGCCACGCCGCATCCGGCTTCGCGATGAAGTGCGCGAAGGGCAGAACGTCCGTTATGCCGGTACGGATATGGCGCTCGGCGCCCGTGTGCTGGCGGTTGGTGAACGCATCGAGGCGCCGCAGATCATGTTGCTGGCGGCGCTCGGTGTGGCACGCGTCGAGGTGGTTCGCCGTCCGCGGGTAGCGATCATCTGCACCGGCAAGGAGTTGCAGACCGACCCCTTGCAGCCGCTGGGCGACGGTCAGATATATAGCTCCAACGGCCCCTACCTGGTGGCAGCGCTCAGGCGAGCCGGTGCCGACGTACTGTCCTGTGAGACGGTGGACGACACCGCCGTCACCTACGGCCACGCCCTGCAGCGTGCGGTCGCGGCCGGTGCCGATCTGGTGATCAGCACCGGGGCGGTGTCGATGGGGCGCTACGACTTTGTGCCCGACGCGCTGCGCCAGTTCAACGCGCAGTTGCTGTTTCACAAGGTGGCGATGCGCCCGGGCAAGCCGTTGCTCGCCGCCCGGTTGCCCGAGGGGCCGATGATTCTGGCCTTGCCCGGCACGCCGATGGCGGTGGCAGCGGGGTCCCGCTTCGTCGTCGCGCCGGTGCTGCGCGCGCTGGCGGGGCAGGGCTGCGAACCTGTCATGCATGCCGCGCTGGCCACGGCGCAGAGTCCCAAGCCCGGGCTTCGCCATTTTCTGCACGCCACCTTGCAGCTTGATGGCACGGGCCGGTTGCAGGCACACGTGAACCGGCAGCAGCAGCCCTTTCGTATCCAGCCCTTCGCCGAGTCCGATGCGTGGGTGGTGTTGGGCGAGGACGCCGGGGACTGCCCGGCCGGAAGTCCGGTCGAGATCGCCAGCCTGGAGCTGGCCTCGCCGCTTCGGATCGGCAACGCGTGGTAAACCCGACATTCGTCACGGAGCACCCCATGAAATTGCAGATCGACGACCAGCACCTGCGGGTACGCATCAACGAAGACGAACTCGCGCAGTTGCTTGCCGGAGCATCGGTGACGTCGCGCACACAGTTCGCGGATGCCTTCGCACTGCAGTGCCAACTGTCCCTCGGCGCGCTTGGGGTCGCCTCCCTGACCGGGCCGCCCGCCGCCTGGCAGATCCTGCTTCCCGAGGACGCCGTGCGAGACCTGGCCAGTCGCCTGCCGGCCCGTGATGGTCTGCGTTTCGAGCTCGGCGGCCCCAGCGAATCCGACACGCTGACCCTGCTGTTCGATGTCGATGTACGCGACAGCGCACGCCGGCTCAAGGCGTCCCGTGAGGCCTGACTTGCCGCCGGATGGCTGATTGTGGCGGCAACCTGCGACAAGCATCGGTTGCCGGAGGGCACAGCGGCAGCCCATGAGCATGGGGAACGGCGTTGTTGCGAACGACATGATGACGCGGCGGTGTGGGCAGCGGCTCGCTAAACTCGGTCAGGTCGCGCCAAGGCGCATCGAGCGAGCGCACCGATGTTTGAACTCAAGGGCACGCTGTCGCTCCACGCGGGCGAGCGGCATCTGGGTGGACTGGATCGCATCGAGCTGCTCGCCAGCATCGGCGAAACCGGCAGCATCAGCGCGGCCGCGCGTGCCGTGGGCATGAGTTACAAGGGGGCGTGGGACGCGATCGATGCGATGAACAATCTCTCCGACGAGCCGTTGGTGACCCGCGCGGCCGGCGGCAAGCGCGGCGGTGGCACCCAGCTCACGGTGCGTGGACAGCGGCTGGTGGATTCGTTCCGCGCGATCGATGCCGAGCATCAGCGTTTCGTGCAGAACCTCGGCGCACGGGGCGGCGCACCCCTGCAGGATCTTCAACTGATGAGGCGATTCATGCTCAAGACCAGTGCGCGCAACCATCTCTCCGGCATGGTCGTTGCGGTGCATCGCGGCGCCGTGAATGACACGATCGAACTGGACCTGGCGGGCGGCCAGCGCATCATCGCCAGCATCACCTGCGAGAGCACGCGCAACCTGGGTCTTGGTCCCGGACGGACGGCGATCGCGTTGATCAAGGCCTCATCGGTGCTGGTGGCCGTACCGGACCCGGCGATGAAGCTCTCCGCGCGCAACCAGCTGGCGGGCACGGTGACCGCGGTGCACCGCGGCGCCGTGAATGCGGAGGTGAGTATCGAGCTTGCCGGCGGCGGTGTCATCGTGGCCATCGTCACCCTGGGCAGCGTCGATGCGCTGGGGCTGACGGAAGGGCAGGCCGCGCTCGCGATCATCAAGGCGTCGAGCATCATCCTGGGTACCACCGACTGAGAGCCTTATGCCGCGGCGCTCGCCGCCACCGCGTCAGTATGAATGCGGCCGGCCCGAATCTCCAGCACATGCTCGCCCAGCGCTTCGACGTCGGCCGGGTCATGCGTGATCACCAGCAACTGCAGCCCAAGCTCGGCCTGCAACGCCATCAGGCCTTCGCGCATGCGTGCACGTAGCGGCGGATCCAGTGCGGCGAAGGGTTCATCCAGCAGCAGCAACTGCGGTTCCGGTGCCAACGCCCGGGCCAGTGCGACACGCTGCTGCTGGCCGCCGGAAATCTGCGCGGGGTAGCGATTGGCCAGGCCATCCAGCTCCAGTGCATCGATCCAGCGTCGAGCGGCCTCGGGCAACTTCCGCCGGGACGGATTGCGCCAGCCCGAGCCAAGCCCGAACGCCACGTTCTGCGCCACGGTCAGATGTGGAAACAACGCGCAATTCTGGAATCGGCGTACTGGGGGGCAGCAGGTAAATGCCTCGATCGGCATCAGACTGGGCCTGACGCCCAAGCCGCTTCGAGCGGCCCACATAACCTATTGATTCAGCACATTGAAAGTTGAACTTCGAGCGAACGGTTGATGTGCCATTGTCATGGACAAAGAAGACGCGAGATACCAAACGTTGGAGCAGTTGCACGAGCGCCGCAAGCAGGTGGTTCGCTTGCATCGAAAGGGCTACGGCGTGATGCGCATCGTGGAGTTGAGTGGCCTGTCGTATCCCACAGTGCGTGGGGTCATCGACCGGTATGAAGTGGGGGTGCTGCGTCGATCAAGCCGACAGCACGCGGTCATCGTGTGAATCAATAGCAGCACTTCGATCCGCTTGCCCTTGCGGGTCAAACTGTCTTCAAAGGCATGACCGTGGCGGTGGGACTTGAGATCCCGGAAAGACAGTTCGATCTGCATGCGCCGCGAGTACAACGCCACCATCTGTCGGGCGCTCAAGTGACTCAGTGCAGGTGAGGTGACGAGTAGCCAGGGCTCCCGCTCGCGTGCCGCGTTTTGCTGGCTCTTCTTGGTGCGCGATGGCACGCCCTGACGGTTGCGTTGTTTACGCCCCTTCGGGGGCTTGGCATGTACCATCACGCGACTGCGCCAAGGCTTGGCACGCACCGTATCCATCAGCCCCAAGTCGCGTGGTGCAGCGACTGCCAGCTCATAAAGTGCTCGGCACGGCACCCATGCATCCGGCGTGTCCGCTGCATCGGCGTGCTTGACCAGCGTGCGGTGGCGCAGCCGTCCAAGCCAATGCCAGCCCATGGCATCGATGGCGCGAAACCATGGCGCACGAAACCGGCATCGGTCACCAGGATCGGCCGCATATCCTTGGGAATCAGCGTGGCCAATCGCTGCAGGAACTGTTTCTCCGCCGCTGGCGAACCTTGTTGTCCATCGGGGAACAACCATGTCCAGGATCGTCAGGGTGCGGCCACCGACGGGGACCGCGGCGCGCAATAGATGCCAGCGCTGATCGGCCTTCAGGTTGCACCAATCCGGCACGATCACCGGATGCGGGCCGCGCAGAAGCCAGCGGGCCATGGCGGCGTGCACCTGTGCACGCTCAGCGTGAAGATGCGGGTTGCCCAGCAGTCGATTCAGCGCTTTCAGCGGCGCACGGATGCGCTCCGCACCGGGCCACGCGCGAACCACGTCAATCCAAGGTCAGGCGACGACCGCCTATCAACGCCTCCACCGCTCGCAACAGCACGCGACGGCGTAATGCGTGCATCGGCTTCAGTGCATCGCTTAGACACTTTTGCAATACTTCGGTGGCGCGCATGGTGGGGTCTCCTCTGGCTTCGCAACCCGTGCGGAATGACCGCATCATGCGTGCACTGTTCCTTCAATCAGCTCGCAACCTACTGATTGGACGAGGAGAATCGTGGGGAAACCTCAGGCTCGGTTGCCATTTCCTTTTTCGGGTCACGGCGTTGTTATCTTCGATGGTTGGCCTTTCTTCGAAAGTGAACTTACTGTGGCAGGATGACGCATCTGCATCCGTCCGGTTGCACGAGCCTCGGCTTCGCTCCAACGTCCATGTGTGGTTTAAACGTAAGCGGAATAGCGACTACGCTCGTTTTCGTAGTCGAGATCATGCCAAAACTCTTGAATGGGGACCATTCTGGTCCTGATTCACCTGGTTGATCAGGATCAATGATGCTGCGGTATCGCTCATCTACGCTCCGGTCAAC
>Ga0307377_10004550_pt1 | contig 15130 bp, 5 predicted proteins | sample TR3MG_FD_202535 | JGI IMG/M metagenome (GOLD analysis project Ga0307377, IMG submission 202535) | Soil microbial communities from Risofladan, Vaasa, Finland - TR-3 | ecosystem: Environmental > Terrestrial > Soil > Coastal area > Acid sulfate soil | place: Finland: Risofladan, Vaasa | collected... | reverse complement strand
GGGTAAGCCCACCGGCCTTGATCCAACCTTGCTGGTCCGGCAACAGCAGACCCGACAGGGACATGTTTTCGAGGTCCAACAGCGAACGCTCCGTGGCGCTCTCCGTGTAGAGGAGGGTGGCCAACCGCACCTCACGGAGCCCGTCTTTGACACTGTAAAGGAGGTCTCCCGCTCCCAGAACTCCGCTGTCCACCTGGAAAGTGGTGTCGACATCAATAGCGAGACGGCGCGTCAGAAAAGGCTCGATACGGGCGTACCCGATAGATAGATCGAGCCCTTCAACCCCAAGCTGGTTGTCCGCGGAGGTCGCTTTGAGGAGAACCTGGTCCCCCGTCGAATCGATGATCCGTGAACCAAATTCCTGGGTGAGGAACCAAATGTTGTTGGGGTCATCCTCCGGCAGCGAGTTCATCTCCGCCGCGACCACAATCTGACGGAAATTCTGTGTGGTGACGCCGGGGTCAAGACCGTATCGAACAAAATGCCAGTTGCTCAGGTTGTTCGCACGTCGATCCAACGATCCCCAGAAGACTTCGCCTTCTTCTCCGGTGGGGTACAACAACACCCCGTCTGGCGGAATCGCAAAAGACGGAGCTCCTTCAAGTTGAAGGGCCGAGCCTGAAAACGAGCTGCCGACATGCAGCTCGGCGAACCCCTTCGGAAGGAGTTTGATGTCGTTTTTGACCACCAGACGGTAGGTGACCGGCCGGTTCGGCTGACCATCACCATCCCAACGGGCTTCAAACACCGCTGTGAAATCTCGGTTCCCGAAGACCTGGGGATTCGCTGAGAAAGGGGAGGAGGGGTCGATGGAGACGGTGCTCGTGCCATCGGTTTGATCGATGATCTGGAGGATCTCGTAGACCCCAGCCTGGGTCCCCTCCAAAATCTGGAACCGCACCAAGTCATCGGAGATGAGACGCTCACGAATGAGCTGAGGAAGCGCATCACTGTCGGCCACGAACGTCGTCGCATCCTGAACTTCGATGGCCGTTTGGTACGCAAGTTGCCAGGACTCCTCGAGTTCAGGAAACGCGGGGTCGACGAGCATCCCAATGTGCTGCACCTCGTTGATGAGTAGGGCACCCACCAAATAGAGGTGGTCGTTGGTATGGCATCCAAAGCCAACACCGATGAACACGCCATCGGGTTGGGGCATGGGAGTGGTGGGCTCGAATTGACCCAAGGTTGTAGACGGCAACACCTGGAAGCGCGCAACAAGGACAATCGAGCTCGGAAAATCCGTCTCGATGGCTTGCGTGTAGAAAGCTACGGTGCCTTCACCAAAGGGCCCCGTGGTCGTCTTGTAGACCTGATAGACCCCAGCATCCTCGGAATCGAGGTCGATATTCGGAGGAAGGGAAAAGTTCAGGTCACCCGGCTGGATGTTGACGATCTCGTTTTCACCGACAAGAGCCCAGGCTGGATCTGCCGAAAGCGGCGATTCCGTGCCCTCGTAGAAGACCACGGAACCTTCCGAATCTCGCTCCTCATCTGACAACGCAACCTGATGCGGGTTGCGGTTCAAGACCATTGTCGTAGGGCTGTTCAGCGACGCCGTATACGGTTTTTGGAACGCGACGAACCGAGGGCTCCGGAGCAACGGCTTGCGGATGTCAGGGCCCCCAGGGCCCAAGACAAGCCCCATAGGAAACCGGGAGAACTCAAGACCGTTAGTGCCTCCGCCTGGGAGCCCAACCCCGTTAGAGTTGCCCCCTGTCGGACACCGTGGTTTGCAGTCGTACTTGTTGAGAACGACCCCCAAAGTGTTGAGACCCCCCATCGCCATGATGGGAGACGGAAACCAGATGTAGTCCACGTCCACATCCATCGTGCCCGGAGGCATCAACGGAATCGGAATGACGAGGAAAATCTTGGCGTAGTACGGGTTGACCGACTCGATCTCGATCGCGGTCCCGTTCACGTAAACCACTACGTCCTGCTTCGTCGCCGGTGTGGCGTCTCCCCACCCCTTTACGAGCGGACCTTTGGCGGTCAGGAGGAAGTTCTTGGCGTTCGCTGCGGACCCTACGAAAGGGGCTCCCTGGTTGTGAAGGAAATTCCACGCTGCCGAGAAAACCGTCTGCGTTGCAGTGAACAGAATATCCTGCAACGGGAAACCGATGATGTCGTAAACCCCATCGGGGTTGAGGAGGAACTGGATACCTGCGGGGAACCCTGGAGCTCCAGTGAAGTTGGCGGTGAGACCCGAAACAATGGGTTCACCGTTGACGACAACGGCGTAGGTGTCTGCCTTCTGGTTGCGCACCAATGACACCGTGACCGCTTGGCTCGTCCAATCGATGCTCGAACTTGCGGTGAACAGGCCCGAGCTGATCTCCAACGTGTCGATGCCCGCGACACGTTTGAACGACAAATCGACCTGAACCGCTCCGTCATTGATCAGAAGCAGGAGGACGGTATCCGAACCGGGGACCGGGTCGAGCTTCACTGCCGCCGACGCATCGAACGTCACATCCGCGCGGTAGCTCGACCCCGGGATGAGTCTCCCGCTGGTGTCGAGGAATCTCCAGCCATACCCGAACCCGATGGGCACCGTGAGCAACACCTCATCGGTGCCCTGCGTCGTCGTCCCGCTGCCAATCTCCTGAGAGTTGAAATCCGCTTGGGGGCCATTCGGCAAAAAGGTCGCATCGTAGTCGAACGCGGTCGCCGGGCTGACGATGCCCGTGTACTGGGCCGAAGTCATACCGATGACATCGACCTTCACTTGCTTTAGGTCAGCGTTGTACGGGTGCGTGACTGCTTGCGGGATGATGTTCTGCGGGAACGTGGTCTCGTACCCGTAAGCGTCGAGCTGCAAAATGCCGGGGCTGAACCCAGCCTCGTCCAACATGTCTTGCTCGAAATCATAACGGAGCTCGGTTCCAGACTCAGGAGTGATCGTGAACGGAGGCGGTTCGCCTTTGCACAGCACGTCCGCTTGGTTTAACGGAGCGTACGCAGCGATGGCGGTCCCACCGATGTCCCGAGGCCCCACCACGACCACGCGATAGAGACCGCCGAGTGTTGTTCCGGTGTGGTTCAGAATGACGGAGGTGGGACCCCACACTCCAGAGACGCCTTCTTGAACACTGATGACGGTAACCGGGGCGGCTCCAGTGATGTCGAGGATCGTGTAACTCGCCGGATCGAACAGGTCCGCATCCGGCGACATCTCGTTCGAGAAAAAGACCTCGATAATGAATCCCGTGATGGAGATCGCTGAGATGACCTCCGGGGGATTCGCCAACGAATCTATGCAGCCGTACGCACCGGTGCCGTAGGCACACCCCCCGTAGCCCCCAGTGATAGCGATCGTTGGCTTTCCGAAGCCTCCAAGAGCTCCGTACGGACTCGTACCGTAGCTGTACCCCCCGTATCCTCCAAGTGGAGGAACTGTGGGAGGGAGCATGACGCCCCCCAGGCCCCCGTAGGGTCCTGTTCCGTAGGGCTCAAGTCCGTAGCCGTAAACGCTCATCTACCACAGCACAAAGTTGGGGGGTGCGAGTTACACAGTACCGGTGAGGGAGACAGTCAGGCCGTCCGTTCCGACAGGTTGAAGTCCTGGATGGGTGAGTTGAAACAGAAGCATGTGGGGGACACCGGGAGGCACCACGAACCCAAGCTGCGCCAGCGGCTGGACAATGAAAGCACCAACCGGCACACCAGGAGCGATGGGGCCACCTAGAGTGCTCAGATCGAACCCTGCGCCTGCGATAAGAGCGGTGATAGGTCCCCCAAAAGGTCCGATGTAGACCTGTAGAAAAGTCCCAGCCACAAAAGGACCACCTACAGCCCAAAGGAGTTGAAGGGGGCCTGGTGATCCAGGAGGACCCGCGGGTCCCGGAGCCACTGTGAACCCTGTCGCGCTGTTGATCACATCGTACTCTTGAACGATGAGCGGCGGCACGATAATCGCCGGAGGTGTCACGACAAGCATCTGCCGCGAGTAGGTCTCTTGGACCACGCCGCTTGCAGCCAGAGTGAGTTGACCCTGGGCATTGACCGTAAGATTGGTGCGCGTATATGCGCCCGGCGCCACACCAGTCGCTGTGATGTCGACCTGTGCTGCGCTCCCGTTGACACCACCGACGGTCGCCGTGGTACCGACACCGTTTGTGAAGATACGGTAATCGGTCAGGGCTCCCGACACGGCATGCGTGACGAAAGGTGCCGTACTCGGCGCAGCACCACCACCGCCGCCACCGGCAATCTCGTCGATAGCGTCCTGCACGTTTTCCGACACAAGGCCCGAAGCCGTGTTGTCGTAGAACAAAGACGTACCGATGGTGAGCGCCTGACGAGTAACGGCCCCGACCTGGGTGATCGTGCCGTACTCCGAGGAGGCCATCCGCAAGAAAGCGGTGCCACCAACACCAGTGCTGTCGATGGTGAACCCCAGAAAACCAGGAGCACCCGTGGTGGTGTCGCCAAGCAATGTGCGACGAAGGGTCAGGGAGAGGTCGCCGGGTGTACCAACCGCGTCAGCGTTGACCTCGATGGCCTCTGTGATAGCGCTCGCTGCATCAACGATGATCTGACAACCATCATCGAAGATGAGGTCTTCGGACCAACTCTGAATCGCAAATTCGGTGCCCGCACCGGCGTTTTGAACCTGCTGAAACTTCGTGCCCTTAAACAGAGCCGTGACACCACCGAACTGGGTGGGGTCCACTTGGCCGATACTCGGACCGATGAAGACCGAGTCTTTGGCGATCAGAGCAGAAGTTCCCGCCGTCGAAGACACGACGAACGCCGTGGACTCATGGCTGAACGGGTCGGTTTGAACCACCCGCGTGTTGTCGAGGAACGCACGCCCTCGCTCGACCGAAATGCCCGAGCCCTCACCAGCGGCCCCTCCGCCGTTGCGAAGCAACTCACAGTTGACCAAATAGACATCACCATCGCCGACCTTGCGCAACAGAGCATTCGTGGTCGATCCAACGTTCTCAAGGATGACGTTGGAGATGTAGGTGTACTCGCCCAGGTTGGGGAGGTTGGCCGTGAACGTGAGGGCCGGTGCACCGCCTCCGTTGGCGGCTCGGATGTTCACGCTCCGGTCGAAATCGGGATGGTCGCCTGTACCACCTCCGGATGAGGGCCATCCGATGATGTGAGTGTAGGGTTTGAACTCAACATCTTCTTCGTAAAAACCGGGACGGACCGCGATGATCACCGGCTGCGTCGCACTCGGGAGGATGCCCCCGTTGAATTCGGAGGGCGTCGTCGCCGCCAGAATCGCCTCGGTGATCGTGGAAAAATCAGCGAACCCCTCAGCGATAGCCGGATCGTTCGGAACCGCCAAGTTGTCTTTGCCACGGTTGGCATCGACGTAGATGATGCGACCGCTCGCACTGACGTGCTGAACCAAACAAAGAAGTCGGTTCAGGTTGAAGTTCTGGTCATCGGCCCACCCTTCGGCGGAGATGTCCACAGGGATGATGCCGCTGCCGTCACGACGCTCACCGGCTGCAACCAAAGACAGGTCCCCGAAGAAGGTGTCGTAACGAAGACGAACGTATTGCTCATCTTGAGTCGGGAGACCCGCATCAATGACGAGACGAATCAGGTACGCGCCCTGGTTGTCGACCGTGAAAGTGACAGGACCAGGGCCGAAAATGTTCCCGACAAGAACAGCGGCGGAGGCCACTCGGTTTTTGTCTTGGGGGGCGTAAGCGATCGACCAGGCGTAGGTGTTGGCGGGACCGCCAACGTCGGAGAGCGTGACGACATCCGTGGCCCGGAGATCGTCGCGGCTCGCCCCAACCACCGGATTGATACCGTTGACGAGACTTTGGATCAGTGCGGTAGCCATGTTGCTTCCTCGGCCGGGAATTCGGCAGTTCTATCCTTGGGGCGCCTATAGGCCCGCCACCGAGACGCTAGATGTAGAATTGGGCCGAAACGTTCTCGCCAAGAACGGTAAAAGGCGTCCGAACACCCAACCGCTCCACAGTGACCTTGTAGATCTGCCCTGTGGCTTCCTGGGGCATCCTGGTAGCGATTTGGAGGATGCTGGGCGCAACCCGCACACTGGTCACCAAGGACCCCGCAGGGACCAAACCAACGGCTCCTCCGTTGTTTCCAAGAAGAGTCTCAAGTCGGTAGCTCCCCGCATTGGGCCCTTCGAGAAAAGTCAGGATTTCACCTTCCACGGCATCGGAAAAATCCTGGTTCAGGTCTTCCACAACACCATCGGCATTCGCGGTCGCATTCCCGCTCAAGCCCGTGGGGCTCGTGGTGTACGACCGCGGGTTCAGCGTCGTAATACCATCCGTCGTCGTGCTGTCCTCTCCAGCGATGAGACGCTGGAGACCGATCACACGAAATCGTCCGTACGTTGCGCCGTCAAAACCCCCATTGCTCGGCGAACTGTTGACCCCTTCGAGCACCTCCAAAGTGGCACCTGGGCATACCGAACGGAAATCGAGGGTCACATCTTGAAAAAGCATGCGACCAGCAAGCGTGATCCCCTGGTCCCCGTTGATCTCCTTCATCCCGCAACAGAACTTGCGGAAATCCTCGTAGTACCAAGGGTCCAGGTCGATCATCGGCTCGGCATTGAATAGTTCGCCGAACGCGTCGAGGAAAAGGTGTCGGTACTCGTACAGAGCCTTGGCGGGTTTGAGTGCCCGAAGGATCCGGCGGTTGTTGCGAAGGACTTTGAAAGGGTCCTCTGGAAAACCGGTTCCCAACTCCCCTGTGATGAGCTCACCAGTGTCCGGATCCGTGAACACCGTCACACACAACACGTTGATCTCGAACTCATGTTGCTCGGCAAACCCCCAGGCGGTGTTGGGGTCGTTCGCGAAGTCCACCTTGGCCAGTACCTGAATGACCGCTTCGGTGAGAAGTTCGAGCCCCTCCTCAACGACATCTTGGGTAGCTCCTTGCAGGAGCAGCAGAATCATGCGGCGAAGAAACTCGCGGTACGTCAAATCGCCATCCACTTCGGGAATGCCCCGAGGGGATTTGCGCGTGTCCGGAAACACGAGGGTACCGATCATCTGCCAGAGGAACTCCGGCCGTGCGAAATCCACGTCCGACTCTAAACCTACGTCCTCGAGCTGGAGCTGGATTTTGGCAAGCTGCTCGGCCAACCCCTGGTACTGGAGGACGTAGTAGGCCCCGGGAATCTCCGCGACGTAGTTCGACGGAAGAACCTGCTGAAACGTCCGCAGAATCGAGTTGGTGATGTCACGAAGTTTCCGAGTTCCTTGCTGCCCAGTCGTCGTGATGGGAGCAGGGTTCTGCTCCCGCGTAAACGGCAGATACGGAACCTTCGGGATGACGAGTGGCTTTTTCTCGTCAGACACCACGCACATCCTCTGCAAAGGTGAAGAGCAGGTTGCCGACCGTAAACGCCTCGATAGCGCTGCCTTCGATGTCCTGGATCCGTGCCTCCACAAAAGCCACCGTGTACGTCACCGTGTACGCATGAAGCTGCGGACGGTCGTTGGCGGCCAAAGCCACAAGCACCCGATTGGCGGTCAACTGCTTTCGGATAGCCTGGATCTCCTTGGCAGTGTTCGCCGAGGGGTTGTTGATCTGGATCGTCTGGTCGTCGCTGAACTCAGGGATGATGAGTCCCTCGTTCCCGATAATGAACGCTCGGTTGGGACCCTCCCGTAGAAGTTGGGGGTCCGTGAGTTGGAGAGTCAGAGGTAGATCATCTTGGAACACCCCTGCGAACTGGGTGCCATCTCCCCCGCCTTGACTTGTGGGGTTGTCAAGAGGGTTATCAAGAAGCCAAGTCTTCACCGTGTCCGTCGAATACGGGACCTGGGCGCTCCCCATGATGAGCTCCACTTCGCCTTCGGTGGAAGGCACCGACTCGCGCACCACCAAACTACTGGCGCCCCGAGTCAGTTTCGTCAGAGGGCTCTCCACGTACGACACACCTGTCGTGTTGTCGATGACCGCGATGATGTCGGACTGGCGCACTGCGGCACCAGAAGGCAGCGCACGTAAAAAAGTGGTCAGGTTCGTACGGACGTTGGTGTCTGCTGTCGAAGTCCGGAAACCAGCTTGGGTCACGACCGTTGCGGTGATGTCGATCGGCACTAGGACCGAAGCCTTACCGAGCACATCCGCCGTGAGATGCTTCTGCGCATCCAACACGCCTTGCGTGCTTGGGATGACGAAGTTGGTCTGGTACGCAACGGTGAAATTCTCAGCGTGCTGGTAATCCACGAGGATCGTTTGACCGCTGGTGATCCCACTGTTCACGGTCCTACGCAGAGCCACTGCCGTCGTCTGGGTTCCAGGCACGATGGTGTAGTCCGACACCCCACTGGGATCGCTCGGTCCTCGGTAAAGGGTGGTCCCGGTGCTATTGAACACCTGGATGGTCAGAGGATTTGTACCGAGGTGGTTCAAGAACTCGTTGAATTCTCCCAGCAGAGTGTGTTGCTCACTCTGCACGGTGATGGAGTCCCCAGTCGGAATCCCATTGAGCTGGATCACGTTGAGATACGCCTGCGCCCGAACAGAACGCCCGTTTAGAAGCGGGTCATCAGGCCGCACGAACTCCCAGTTTTCCTGGGGCAACGTGCCCGACACTGTTCCAACCACGCTTGTCACACTGCTCACGGGCTGCCGCGTAAACACGAACTGGGACGAGGTCACATACCGATAGTCTCCGAGGATGATATCCCCGAAAGTCGTGATCGGTTGCACCACATTGCTCGAAAGCTGGATGGTGCGGTAGTCGAGGATCTGAACATCGGTGAGATCGTAGAAGAGTCCCTGGGTTGCGTTGCGCAGCCCAGTTCCGATCAACGCGTCATCGAGCATTTCAGCAATGGGGTTATTGACGGACAGCGTGTCGTCGAGGGCCCGGAACTGAAGTGCCAAGGGATTGCCGATAACCGCGAACTGCACATCGAAAGCGGTTTCAAAAGTGAACGCAAAAACATCCGTGACATTCCCCAGGGACTGGCCACGCAACCACACGTCCACCTTGCCACCAACGTGCTTCTCGAAATCGGTGTCATAGTCGCGCTGCATCAAAGCATCGCCGGCCGCCACGACAGACACTTCTTGGACCCCGGCAACGCCCGCCGCAGTCTGGAGTGTCCCGCGCTCGGTGCCGCTGTCCACAGCCGCAATCGCATTGCGAGCCCGGACGGAGAGCTGCAAGTTCGTCTCCTGGTTGGTTCCTCCGAAAGTCGCGTTGGGGTTTGTCACCGAGACTCCCGGCAACGAACTGACGATCGTTCGAATCTGACCAGCGCCGAGGTTGGCTTGCGTGCCCCCCACGTCCGCTTCGACGGGCAGCTCGATCTGGTAGGTGTTCGTGGTCGGGTTAAAGAACGCCGCCACATTGTTGATGGGGATGGCGCCGTCCGTCGTCGTAACGAACTGCACAGCGCCACTGGCAACACGAGTGCCCAGGGGGATGAAGATCGTTGCCGTGGGTCGATTGCGTACGAAAAACAGAACGAACCCTCGGGCCCGAACGCCCGCGCTTCGGAACACGTTGTTGCGCGAAGCCTGTTGGTCGAAAGCCGTGTCGACAATGACCTGCACGTCCCCCGGATTCTGGAGCTCGAACACTCGCTGGAGGGCCTGCTTGTACGTGCTCAAGGTCACTGGAGTCGGAGACCCGTTGGCCTGAACCCCGTCGACTTGGAGAAGCGTGTCGAACGACTGCATGCGGTAAAGGAAATCAACCAGGAACCGCAGTCGTACCGCTTCGCTCGAAATGGGATCCACAACCGTATCGCGGATCACGGCCCCGGGCTGGATAGCGAGCTGTGGTGTCGTACGTGTGATCGCAGTGATGGTGTCTTCGACGATGTCCAACTGGGACGGCGACGGGAAGGTGCCCACGTTCTGGCGAATTACAGTGGGTTGGGCGGACACCTCCGCCGAAAACGCGGACTCGACTTCCAATAACGATGAGGGGTCGAAGTACACCGCGGTGGTGACGTAGAACAAAGGCTCCGTCAGCGGCGTTCCAGCAAAAGCACCGATGGGCACCGTGGAAGGTGTACTCCCGGCTCCAGCCTGGCGGTTGTGTTTGAATGTGTAGAAATTTCGAGAGACCAACGACTCCAGCGTGTAGTTGCTCCGAATGATCGTCGTGGTCTCCGGGACCTCGAAAACCCTCACGAAATCAGTACGGAGCAAACTGGTCTGCTCTTGTGTCGTGATGGCTGCCGCGCTCTCAGGAGTCAGCGAGATATCTTCGAGGTTCTCGATGATATCGTTGCTGCTCGTTTGCGTTTCCCGGATCTTGACGTAGAGGGGATCCGCAGCCGCCGTGCCGTCTGGGTTTGTGGCGATGGGGGAGTTGACCGCTACGGTCCCAATGGTCGTGGTCTCTTGGACCACATCCACATCCGCGATCGTCTCAAGGTTGATGCGCTGGTAGCCCGTCGCGCCACCACCAGAAAACCGAGAGGCATAGAAGTTGATGCCACGGAATCGGGCATCCGCAACGCCCTCTACACGGACATCCACCGCGTCATCGAGTTGCTCGACACTGATGTTGCTCGGGATAAGACCGATCAGCCCGTTTTCGGACTCTTGGACCAGCGTCACTTGGACGGCAGCCACAGCGGAAACCGCACCCGAGAACGAGATGGCACGCACCTCGATATTGTTCACCCCGGCCCCGAACTCGAGACCGTCCGGAAACGACGCCGCATTCGGGAACGAAAAGGTATCCCCTTCGAAGATGATTAGGTCGGGATCCGACGTAAAGGCACCCCCACGAATGGAGATCTGCATGTCCACCGTGTCGGCGTCCATGGTGCCTGCGAAAAAACGAGAGGTCTGCGTCGTCGAGAACACAGTGATCTCGCGGGCGACCCCATCGGGACCAATGACTTTGGGCGTGGATGCCATTAGGTGATACCTCCCGGCGGCGCGATACCTGGAAGCGTGCCGGTACGCGGGTCAACCCCGAAACCTTCCAGGCCAAGAGACAGCCCGTTGGTACCGGCCAATGCAGCCGTACCCGGCGCTGCATAAACGGTCGAAACCACCACGGGGACATTCGATGCGTTGGACGCAATCACCTGGACCTCGAAAACAGTGGGGTCGAATTCAGAGGGGAAGGTGTTGATCGCGATGACGTTTGCCAACCGTTGTCGCGCAGTGATCTGCTGGTACTTCCCAGCGAAATCCTGGAGTCGTTGGAACACGGTCAGTGCCGTCACCACGTCCTCGTTGATGGAGGCCACTCCCGAACCAATAGCCTTCGTGCCAATGCGAGTAAGCAGCGTCGTTCCGTATTCAGGGTGGTAGGCGTTGGACCCCCGGATCGTACTCAAGATTTTGAGCACATCCTGATTCAAGAGATCCTCGTTCACCACGGTGAAGGGGTTCCCGCTCGCTTGAAGGAGATAGTCATTCTCGATGCCGAACCCTTGGCATCGACGGCAGTACTGCTGATACGTCGTGTACGAAACCTTAAAGACCGGGTTGCCTTTGACGGTGGAAATGAACCGCGGAAAGCGAGCAGGCACCTTTCGAACCGAGGACAGACCAGGATTCACAGTGAGACTCTCGCGCTCGGCCAAAACCCAAGTGGGGTACACGGTCCGACCACGCGCTCGAACTTGAAGGGTGAACCCAAGCTGTTTCGTGGCGTCGCCTTCGATTTTTACCTGAGACCGCGTCCCTTGATCGAGCAGGTCGGTGAACCGAAGAAACCCGTTGAGGTTCTGAGCTACGATGGCCGACTGGCCACTCCGGAACGCGCGATTGAAAAGTTCCGCCACCGCGTCCGTCGTCACCCGAGTTCCGATGGGAAGCACAAGGTCTGTGACCCCCTGATTTCGATTACGAACCGTGACGGTGTTTTCGTTTTTGATGATGCGGAACGGACCACTCACCGCCCCTGAGAGTTGGGCTCGACTGAGAAGACCTTCCCGAGGCACCGTCAACTGATCGTTCACGGTAATCCGGATGTGATTTCCCGAAGCCACAGGTTGCCGTGTCACGAGCGACCTTCGGTCCGTTCCCAAATTCACTTCCTCCTCCACCGTGAGGTGGGGGCAAGCGTGGGCGAGTTGGAAATCGAAACTCATGGTCTACTAGAAACGGGGCTATAGGCAGAATCAGGCAGATCAAACGGCAAATTTGTCGGTGCCAGGAGGATCGGCAAAAAGCGTGTCGTAAAAAGCAATGCCGCTCGGGATGACCTGAGCATTTTCACCTTCGATGTCGTTTGTGGGATCCGACAGAGAGGTCCCATCAACCCGCTTGCCCAGGTTGATTCGACTGAAATCAGGTTCCCCGTTTTCGTCTGTTTCGTAAAAAGTGCGATCCATCTGCGTGGTGATCTCGGTCAAATGCAGGTTGCGGGCGTACCGTTCAGGGTCTGGGGCGATTGCGAAGTCCGGTACCGAACCGCCGACGGTCGCATAAATCAAACTGCCCCGCTCCTCCATGAGCTGCTCACGCAGGTCCATGAGTTTCACGATGCGCTCTTCCATCTTGTTGAGGGTCGAAATCTCCTGGCGCACCCACCGACGAGCCCAGTCCATTTTGATCGCAATCTTGGCCCCGGCACTTCCTTCTTCGACGTAGCGCCCAGCCATTCGGGTCGTGTCCGTAAGACTCGTTGACATGCCACCCTTGTACTGACCGCCGATCCCGTACGAGTCCACGCTCTCCGTACCGCGGACAGCACCTCCCGGCTGGTCAAAAGGGATGTCCGAGGATCCTACGTTGGAGAAGATCTTGTTGGGGTCGTCTTCGGCGTCCTCCGAAGGGTCTTCATCCGTCGTGAACTGAATCAAGTCGGGCTGCAGCCACAGAGAAATCGCCATCGGGTTGCCCCCATGGGCGATGTACGCCTGGACTAGCTTTTCGAGTGAGGACCCGGGAGACACTTCGAACCGGATACGTTCCTCCGTCACCGTCTCCACCTGGTCGATAGCTCCGCTTAGGGTTTGAACATCTTCTCCGCGTGTTTTGTAGAACACGGTAATGCAACCGATCCGGTTGATCTCCGCGTTGAGGACTCTCAAGCGCCCCGCCACTGCGCGCCGTTCGGTGAGGGTCCAGTCACGGAACATTTTCCACTGGCACTGCCTCATGGTTCCTAGAAAATTGAACATCAGGTGTCTCCTTGGAAAAGGGCCCGGAATACGTCGATGGCCAAGTTCGGGATGCCTCCCGCAAACAAGACGATGCCGCCGCCGTAGGAGTCCGACTCAGGATTGGGCGGCCCGATCGGTTTGTTTTGAGACCCGACCAACGCGGTGGTGACCCCATCGGTGCCGGGAGCGACGACAATCAACCCCGCGGCTGGCGTGATCGAAAAGAAGAACCGAAGCAACCGTTGGATGAGTGCGTTGATACGGTTGAGGAACGCCTGGAGTTCGCGGATGCGGCTCTGGAGAAACTCGATGTAGCGACGGATGGTTTCGGCAATGCTCTCGATGGCCGCTTGGATCGAACGAAGGAGGGCAAGGATCTGATCGAAGAACCGATCGATGGCCGGGATGCCCTGTGGGAACACACGGAACGCGATCCACCCACGCTCCTGGGGACGGACAGCCGGTCCCGCAGCTACCTGGAGGACGAAAGCGGCGCCTTCGTACACACTGTCGGGTATGAGGTTCCGGAAGAAATCCATCTTGTTGAGCCGGTTGTTGGTGCGGTTGTAAACGACCGGCGACATGTCGTGAGAACCACGCCCCACATCAACCTGAGCCCCACCGTCTGCCGCAGAAGCAAAGAAGAAATGGGGCTCCCGCGCCAAGACCGATTCGCTGTTGATCTCGGCACGGATACGCGATGCAGCCCGACCGTCTCCGATGCCAAGAGAGAGCGGGTTCGGAGCAATACCCCGCTGAACATCGGCACTTTGCAAGAGCTCTAGCGGAGTCCCGCCAGGGAACCGACTGAACTGTTGTTGGGCGTTGGGATCCGTGAACGTTTGGAACCCTTTTTCCCCGAAGAGGATCTTGAAATTGAGAAGGTCTTCTGCACGCTCGACCGCAAGCTGGCGCGCGGCAAGTGGAGGCAGATTCTGCGACAGAAGACGGTTCGTGTAGTTGATGCAGTTGACGAAAAGTTTCCTGCGGAATTTGGCCGGGTCAGCTCCCGCATTTTCGAAGAACTTCTTGATCTGCCGACGACCGACAATCCGGATCAACATGAACTTGGCGATCTCTTCGAGCTGCGTCGCCTTGTTGGTTCGGTCTTCGTAGGTGTCCCAGAAAGGGTCAATGAGCCCATTTTTGAGTGGACCGATCGGTGGGAAACCGACGGAGCCATTCTTCCCCAGAAGGAGAGGGAGATCGGCACGACTCAAGGCCATGATGGCCAGCGCTTCACCAACAGCTCGAAGATAGAGCTGTGTGCTCGCGTCCGGGAACAGGATCAGCGTCAGATCCGAAGGAGGCCCCGCATCGTTGAAGTCCACCGGATTGGTCGAATCCGACCCTGGGTTCACCGTGGCGATTGGCGGACCACTTCCCGTAGGACGCAGTGTCGTCTGATCGACGATGTACTTGTAGCCAATGTCGTCGCCATTGGTGTTCTGCGCCACCGGACGGTTCACCGCACGAATTCGGATGAAGTACCGCTCGGGCTGTTTGTTGTCGTTCAGGCGTCGAACGCGACCTTTTTGGAAAAACCCCGTGCGTAGATCGAAGTCTGCGGCGAACGGCATGTCTTCGAATTTGAACGTAGCTCCGTAACCCTTCCCAGGGAAAAACAAGTTCTGTGCGAAAGGTACGAAGAAGGTCTTCTGGATGAAGTGCTTGTCACCGCTTTGAAGCAAGTCCAAAGAGATCGGCGACTGGTCGTTGATGTTTCTGACCCCGTACACGCGCACGGCGTCGGACTTGAACTCGCCACGAAAATCAACGGCGTCGTTCCAGTTGATAGCCCCTCGAATGTCGAGCTGTTGGGACCCTCCGCGAATGAGGAGTGGCTGCTGGTCTTGATCGAGAACCTCGAGCACCTCGGTCTTGGCCGGCTGGTTTTGGAGGTCCATGTCCTGAGCCGATCCGGAAATCACGCGCTCAGCTACGATCTTGATGGGCTGCTCCCGTGTAGAGAACTCAACGAGGAACCCCGCAGGAGGAATGACCGGCGTGTCGGGGAAGGGAGCGCCCGGAATCGGCGCCATCTGCCACGTCAGGTTCACTGCGTTGTA
>Ga0307377_10004548_pt1 | contig 15132 bp, 16 predicted proteins | sample TR3MG_FD_202535 | JGI IMG/M metagenome (GOLD analysis project Ga0307377, IMG submission 202535) | Soil microbial communities from Risofladan, Vaasa, Finland - TR-3 | ecosystem: Environmental > Terrestrial > Soil > Coastal area > Acid sulfate soil | place: Finland: Risofladan, Vaasa | collected... | reverse complement strand
TAACTGCATAAGACCACATCAGGCGCTTGGGTATAAAACACCCTTGCAGTTCTTAAGGGATAAGGGCATTATTGATAAATACCAAAAAACCCCCTATTTGTCTCATATGTAGTGAACCTATACAAGTATTAACTTACCTACGGCAGAACTATCATCCATAATGTTGCCCTCCTATAAGGAAACTGAGTGAGATGAAAACATTATCTCATTTTTATTATATTTCTGTCAAGAAAGAATCTACAATCTGCCCTTCACCGGCGGTGCCATAAATTCAGGTCCAACCGGATCTGAAATAGTCTCATTGAGAATATTATCTATCTCTTTAAAAGCGCTCTCATCCAAAGACCACCCGAATATGTCATCAAGTGGTTCTAGCTGAGAAGGTCGGCGTGCTCCCCAGAGAGCTATATCTGATTCGGTCTTGTCTAGAACCCACCTGAGCGCTAAATGTATTACCCGTTTGTTATAATTTTCTTGGGCGAATTCGTCTAATTTCTGGACTGCATTCAAATACTGCTCAAAGCGCGGCTTCTTGAATTTTGGGTCGACTTTTCTTATATCATCCCCTTCAAAAGTTGTTTGAGAATTCATCCTTCCGCTTAAGAGTCCCCGGCAAATTCCACCATACAAAAGCATAGTAATATCATGCTCTTTACAGTAAGGCATAATATCATCTTCCATACCACGCTCAAATAAGTTATAAGGGGGTTGAGAAGTATGAAGCGGAGCTATTTTACGAAAAATATCCATGTGCTCAATTGTATAGTTGCTGACACCAATGGCTTTAATTTTACCGCTGTTATAAATCTCCTGCATAGCTTCTGCCGCCTCTTCAAACGGGGCCTCAAAATCAGGCCAGTGGATCTGATATATATCTATGTAATCAGTTTGCAAACGTTCCAAGGAATCGTCAACTTCTTTGAAAATTCGCTCTTTTGTTGAATTTCTATATACCTTGCCTGAAGTCCAGTCAAGCCCTGCTTTTGTAGCAATTACGATCTTATCCCTACCACCATATTCTGATACTGCTTTACCAACTATCTCTTCTGATCTGCCAAATCCATAGATAGCTGCAGTATCTATCAAGGTAATCCCTTTATCCAGCGCAGCATGAATGGTATCAATCGACTCTCTTTCTTCACTCCCACCCCAAAGCCATCCCCCGATTGCCCATGCTCCCAGTCCTATTCGAGACGACTCAACATCAGTCCCTTTTATCTTTACAAATTCCATAATGTTCTCCTTAACTATAATTCTTGATTAAGACTTTCTTCTATTAAATTTTTTAGAAGTTTCCTCACTTCTCGGTACGAAGGCAAGTTGAGTCTTGCTTTTGCTGTCCAATACATCGCAGCTTTCAAATATCGGATTAGATATTACCAATGAAGAACAGCAAACCCGTGGCATCTTTGGTGTACGATATTTGTTACCGCTACTAATAGACAGCACAGTACGTATAGACACAGATGCAGACCTTAGGATTATACTAGACAGGGAAGTTCAGCCGACAGAGCGACTAAGTGCTTTCGGGGAGCTCCAATATGATATGGAGAGCAAGTGGGAGTGGAAAGCCGGGAGCGCTATAATGATAAATAAATGGTTCTCTCTTGTTGGACAGCATTATTCTGAGTTTGGGGGGCGGGGGTGGAATAAAAATTAGTTTATAAAACTCCAATATTCTCTAATTATATGATAGTATAGTTGTAAGTTTGAGTTCCAATAAACTTATTGCAATATAATTCAGCACATTTCTAATAACTTAAGGGGCTGTCCTAGATAACAGAGAAAGGTTATCATAACAGTCATACGAAAGAGCAGATTAAACAAGGATAAGCAGCAGCGTTTGATGGAGCACTTTATATCGGGTTCTACTGCAAGGTGTGCCGCGGAACTTGTGAGAGTGAATAAGAGCACAGCGGCCTATTATTTTCATCGACTGCGAGAGATTATATACCGAGCTACCGAAGATGAGGCACCGTTTAGCGGTGAGATAGAAGTTGACGAGAGTTACTTTGGCGGGATTCGTAAAGGCAAGCGAGGACGCGGAGCGAGCGGTAAGGTTCCGGTGTTTGGATTGCTCAAACGCGGCGGCAGGGTTTACGCAAAAGCGATCGCGGACACAAGAGGCAAGACACTTATGGGTATCATGCAGGACAGGATTGTTCCCGACAGCATAGTCTATACGGACGCTTATCATTCATATAACGTTCTGGACGTATCTGAGTTCAAGCACTACCGGATCAATCACACAAAATTGTTTGCCAACAAGCAGAATCATATCAACGGGATTGAGAATTTCTGGAACCAGGCCAAGCGGCATATGCGCAGATTTAACGGCATTCCACGAAAGCATTTTCCGCTGTTTTTGAAGGAGTGTGAATGGAGATTTAACAACCCAAATCCAAACACGCAATTAAATCAATTAAAACAGTGGGTTAAACAATATATGGGCTGATTATCTAGGACAGCCCCTAACTTAATACCTTTTAGAATGTTAAATTTTTAATTAAAACGAGGGATTACAAATGGGATTTATTAAAACTGTTATTTTTGTTTTCATACTACTGATTGCTGGGTTGGTAGTATTTATTTATTCTGGAACCTATAATATCGCCGCAACCGAACCTCATTCCTTATTAGCCCAATGGGTATTTAACACTGCCAAGAAATATTCGATTAAGAAGCATTCAGAACACATAGCTAGACCTAAACTTAGTGATAATACACTAGTGAAGGCGGGATTTGATCATTATGAAAACATGTGCGCTGGCTGTCATGGAGCTCCGGGAACTAAGCCTGCTGAAGGATTTAACCCAAGCCCTCCCGATCTTGCAGAGGAGGCAGAAGAGCTTAGTGAGACAGAACTATTTTGGGTAACGAAGAATGGAATTAAAATGACTGGAATGCCTGCTTTCGGTCTCTCTCATAGTGATCAGGAAATTTGGTCTATTGTAGCATTCCTAAAACAGCTCCCTGATCTTAGTGCTGAAGACTACAAAGCACTACAAAACAACGGGACAGTTGATTTTGATATCCCACCTGAAGACGAAGAGTTCTATAAGTATTAATCGAATTCAGTAGTATCCTAAGATATACTATATCCTTTCAAATATAAGGAGCAGTATTTGTAACATGAAAGTATTAGGAAATTCTGGAAAAATCGTTGTATTAATAATAATATTGAGCCTCGTATCTTTGATGGGCTATGCAATTTTTGGCAATCGTGATATTGTCAAAATCTCTCCACTGATTGGAAAACAGGCGCCCGGTTTTACATTAAAAACCTTTGATGGACAAGAATTAAAACTCTCTGATTTGAAAGGGAAAACTGTTCTTCTTAATTTCTGGGCGTCATGGTGCATGCCATGTAGGCAGGAAGCAGGGGCGCTAGAGAGTTCATGGCAAAAATATAAAGACAAAGATGTGGTATTTGTAGGTGTTAATGTATGGGATGACAATTCAAATGCCCAGAAGTACCTAAGCAAATTCGGCGGCGGGTACACTCAGGGTTTAGATCCTAATGAGGAAATCCAGGTTGACTACGGTGTTGGAGGAGTTCCGGAAACATTCTTTATAGATTCTTCCGGCAATGTCAGAGATAAATTCACCGGTCCCCTTACAGAGCAAATCATTGATCACTTTGTTTTAAAAACTAAACAGCCACAAGAAAACGAATCCTGATGAATAACTATTTAATAAAAAGCTCACACATCTTATATATCTTCTTTGTATTTATTATGCTATTTGGCTTTCAATCTTTATCTGTTGCTGATGAGGGAAAAAACATAGATGATCAGACGAAAGAATTATCTTATTTACTCATGTGCCCGGTCTGTCAGGGTCAAAGCGTAGGAGAGTCAAACTCAAACCTAGCCCATGACATGAGAGATATAATCAGAAAACAGCTTGAGGCTGGAAGATCTAAAGAAGAAGTGCTGGCTTATTTCGTAAGCAGCTACGGAGAGTCAATTCTTTCGTCCCCTCCCCCAAAAGGTATAAATTGGCTACTATGGCTTCTACCGGGAGTAGGTATAATATTAGGCGGTATCGGGATTACTTTATATCTCTTCAAAGCACAAAAAGAAGATAAAAATGAAGGTTCACAAAAAATTAATACCCAAGCAAAAATGGATAACGAATATATGAAAAGAATTGAAGAAGAACTTAAAGACAGTGATTCTTAAGTTAAAGTTAGTTAAGATTAACTCTCAAAAAATTCTCTAGCTTTATCCAAAATTTGATCAAAATCCTTATCCTTCTCAAACCAATTTATTTCATTATCTTTTTTGAGCCAGGTCATTTGACGCTTGGCAAATCTTTTAGTGTCGCGCTTAATTAATTCCACCGCTTCATCAATATCTATTTCTCCGTCAAGAAATTGATTTATTTCCTTATAGCCTATTGACTGCATAGGTTTTAAATTATTATGATAGCCCATTTCTCTAAGCTTCCTCACTTCTTCAACTAGGCCCTCTTTTATCATAATATCGACTCTTTTATCAATCCGCTCTTTGAGTATCTCTCTGTCCAGCGAAATGCCAATCTTAAAATACTCGTAGTCTTGATCTTGGAAGCTATGAACAGCTTGTAGCTCTGACATCTTCTGACCTGTAAGGTAGTTAACTTCAAGAGCCCTCTCGGCTCGAACGTAGTCATTGGGATGAATTCGTGCCGCTGCCTCCGGATCAAGCAACAAGAGCCTATCATACACGTATGGGAGTCCGAAAATAGCTCGCAGCTTCTTTATATTTTCTCTTATTTCCATATTGGCTGGCAAACCTTCTATGAGACCTGAAAGAAGGACTTTCACATAAAGATACGTCCCTCCAACAAGAATAATGTTCTTGTTAGCCTCATGTAGATCTTTGATAGTCGAAGCTGCACGGCTCCTAAACATTCCGGCGTTAAAATCTTCATCCGGATCAACAATGTTTATAAGATGGTGGCTTACTTCATGGAGTTCTTTAGAGCTAGGCTTGGCTGTACCAATATTTAGATGTTTGTAAACTTGGAGGGAATCGGCATTGATAATTTCTCCCCTTAACCTCTTAGCTATATCAATGCCAACAGCACTCTTTCCTACAGCAGTAGGACCCAAAACAACAATCAGTTTGGGCTTTTTATGTTCCACTTTAACTTTTAATAACTAAAAATTTATTATTTATAATCTTCTATATTCTCATCTAGGGCTTGTTTTCTGCTTAGCCTAATCTTTCCGTCATGCCCTTTCTCAATACACTTAACCAATAACTCGTCATTTTCGTTAAGAATATCAGTAACTTTTTCTACTCTTTTAGGCTCAAGCTCGGAAATATGTACCAGACCGTCTTTTCCATTGGCAAGCTCAACAATAGCACCAAAATCTAAGATCCTTTTTACTGTTCCTAGATATACTTTGCCAACTTCCATTTCTTCAACAATGCCTTCTATGATCTTGATCGCTTGTTGACAAGCATCTCTGTCCGGAGACGCAATATTTACAGTACCGGAATCATCTATATCTATCTGAACACCGGTAAGTTCAACAATCTTCTTAATTGTTTTACCACCGGATCCAATTACATCTTTAATCTTGCTTTGATCGACCTGCATCGTAACAATTCTAGGAGCAAACTCAGAAATATCCTCTCTTGGAGTTGACATTATCTTATCCATCTCACCTAGAATATGAAGCCTGCCTTCTTTAGCTTGATTCAGAGCGTCTGTAAGGATTTCTCTTGTAACTCCAGTAACTTTAATATCCATCTGAAGAGCAGTAACACCGTTAGTCGTACCGGCTACTTTAAAATCCATATCCCCTAGATGATCTTCATCTCCAAGGATATCGGATAGGATCACAAAGTCGTCACCTTCTTTGATTAGTCCCATTGCTATGCCGCCCACAGGAGCGCTTATTGGAACACCCGCATCTAGCATAGACAAAGTCCCGCCGCAAACCGTAGCCATCGAAGAGGAACCGTTTGATTCAAGAACCTCTGAGACAATACGAAGGGTATAAGGAAAGTCTTCTCTTTTAGGAAGAACTACAGAAAGTGCTCTTTCCGCAAGTGCACCATGCCCAATCTCTCTTCGTCCCGGTCCTAATCTGAAAGATGTTTCACCAACGCTGTAAGGTGGGAAATTATAATGTAGCATAAATGTCTTTGTTACATCACCTTCAAGAGAATCGATTCTCTGCTCATCATATTTTGTTCCTAGAGTTGCCGTAACAGCAGCCTGTGTCTCACCTCTGGTAAAGACTGCTGAACCATGCACACGAGGAAGAAAACCAACCTCGCCGCTGATCGGTCTTACATCTCTATATCCTCTACCATCAAGTCTTATCTTGTCATTAACGATAAGACCTCTAACTGATTCTTTAAGTAATTTCTCAAAGGGTTTTGAAATATCCACTTCAGCATCGGGATATAACGAACTAATATATTCTTGAGTTTCATTATGAACTTTCTTGATAGTATCATTTCTCTCTGTTTTAGAGGAAATGGCGATAGTTTCCTTTAATTTATCTTCAGCAAAGGAAATAACTTTATTATCGAAGTCCTCATCTCCTTCAATAGGGTCGAGAACACGTTTTTCTATGTTAAATCCAGAAATTAAATCCTCTTGAACCTTTATGAACTCTTGAAGACTTTCATGCGCGAACATTAAAGCATCCACTATGTCGGATTCAGAGACCTCTTTTGTTCCTCCCTCAACCATTACAATGGCTTCCTTTGTCCCTGCAACTACAATATTCATGTCACTTTCTTCAAGCTGACTCTTTATAGGGTTGCAAATAAACTCTCCTCCAACTCGAGCGACTCTAACAGCAGCAATAGGGCCGGCAAAAGGGACATCTGAAATAGTAAGTGCAGCTGATGCGGCAGTTACTGATAATACGTCAGGATCGCGGTCAGCATCTGCTGAGAATACTGTAATAATTATTTGAGTCTGATACGTGAATCCTTTAGGAAATAGAGGTCTAATTGGTCTATCGATAAGTCTTGAAGTTAGAACTTCTTTTTCGTTAGGTCTTCCTTCCCTTTTAAAAAATCCGCCCGGAATCTTCCCCGCAGCAGCAGATTTTTCCTGATAATTAACTGTTAATGGTAAAAAGTCTTCACCTTCTGTTTTTTCTTTCGCAGCAACAAGAGTAGCAAGCACTACAGTGTCCCCATAACGTGCTAACACAGATCCGCTGGTTTGTTTTGCGAGTGTTCCGGTCTCCAGCACAAAAGTTGTACCAAATATCTGTGCTTCAACCTTCTTAGGTTCATTAATCAATACACTTCCTCCTTAAGAACTCTACTTTCTCAGTCCGAGTCTTTTTATGAGCCCTGGATATTTTTCCGGGCTATTCTTTTTGATGTAGTTTAACAATCTTCTTCTTCTCGCAACAAGGAGTACAAGCCCACGTCTGGAATGAAAATCCTTGGGTGCATTACTCATATGAACGGTGAGATCTGCAATTCTGCGAGATAAAATGCCCACCTGAACATCAGGGGAACCTACGTCTTTATCGTGAACTGCGAACTCATTAATTATTTGAGCTTTATCTTCTGTATCTAGCGCCATTTAACTGCCTCCTTAATATTTTTCATATTTGGCAAATTTACTCAGATTCATTTAACTCCGGCGTGGTTAGTTAAATACTCTGAGCAATTTAAAAATAATTGTCTGGTCATCCAATTTACCAAGCTCAGATGAATCCACTGAAGCCTCGGTAATAGAAACCAAACTAGAATTCTCATAAATCTTTAAATGATCTCCAATTTTGAAATCGGGGAGGTCGTTTAAATTCATATGAGATTTCTTTATTTGTTTGCCCTGCCTAATTTGAAAGGCCAAATCAGAAGAAACATTTATTTCCATCATATGTGAAAGAACATCATTTAAAGAAGTTAGCTCAATATGCCCGTTCTTTATATCTTCTATTGTTAATGCCTTATCAATATTAAAACCATCACTCTCAATTCTTCTAAGTTCGGTTAAATGTCCCCCACACCCAAGATCATTGGAAATGTCTTCTGCAAGGACTCTTATATAAGTACCCCTGGAACACTCAACCTTAAACCTGATGAACGGTGACTCAAACTCCAAAAGCTCTATCTCGTTTATAGTTACTTCTCTAGGAGCTCTTTGAACTTCTATACCTTTTCTAGCCAGTTTATATAACCTGACCCCATCTTTCTTTATAGCTGAAAACATGGGAGGAATTTGCTTTATTGTACCCTTATATTTAGAAAATGCATCAATTATTACATTTTTATTCAAAATTCCGGGATCAGACTCTTTAAGCACCTTACCAGTATTGTCCAACGTATCAGTTGATATACCAAGGTGAATTAGAGCCTCATATTTCTTAAAATCATTCTTCATATAAGGAATTATTTTAGTAGCATTATTAAAACAAATAGGTAAAACACCAGTGGCAAAAGGATCGAGTGTACCAGTGTGCCCGGCACGTTTGGCTTTAACTATCTTGTTCACTTCCGTGACGGCTTGCTGAGACGTAATCCCCTTGGGCTTGTCTAAAATTAGGACACCGTTCACCTTAAAGCCTCTTGTACACTTGAAATTACTATAGATTTAACTTCCTGGATACTTCCCTTAAGTGAGCAGCCTGCTGCCCTCGCATGGCCTCCGCCGCCAAAGCTCTCTGCAATCTTTGCAACATTCACTCTACCTTTAGACCTGAGACTAACTTTCCATTCCGGGTCACTATCTTGACCTTCCTGTCTGAACAGCATAGCCACATCAACCCCTTTTATGCTTCTGGGTATATTGACCATACCTTCAGTATCTTGTCTTGTTGTAGCAGTTTCATGAAACATTTTCTTGTCAACAAATATTGATGCAATAATTTTATCTTCCGTGATTTCAAGCGTTGGAATGACTAATTTAAATAGTTCAAGCTTTCTAAGCGGCTCATTCTCATAAAGAGCCTGTGAAATTTGAGAAGGTTCTACTCCAATATCAACTAATTCGGCTGCAATTCTTAGGGTTTCTGAATTTGTGTTTGAGTAACTAAACGAACCGGTATCACTAACTATAGTAGTGTATATATTTTCAGCTATTGATTTATCCAATTCTATATCGAGGGAGTTTAGAATTCTGTAAATTATGATTCCTGTCGAAGAAGCGTTTTGATCTAGAAGATGCAAGTCAGCATCTGAGCCAGTGGTCTCATGATGATCTACTATCACGACATTCTTACAATTCTCAGACTTTGCATATTCTTCAAATTCTATACCAGCTCTGCTAGTAGCAGTGCAGTCAAGTGCAAAAGCAATATCAAACGGGCCTGAAACTGAGCTTAAAGAACTAACAATATTTTCAGAATGTGGAAGAAATTCCAAAATCTCAGGCACCCCATCTTTATTATAAAAGGTAACCTCTTTTCCTATCTTCTTAAGGCCCAGCCCTAGACTGAGCATAGAACCAAGCGCATCGCCATCGGGATTTTCATGCGATGTAATCAGTATATTTTTTGATACCAGTATTAAATTATCTAGTTTTTGAATCTCACTCTTCAATATTAATCTCTCTGAGTAAATCGTCTACTTTATATCCAGTCTCAAGAGCTGAATCATATCTAAACTGAAGATCAGGAAGTTTCCTCATTTTCAATCTCTTTGCTAAGGCAGTCTTTATAAACCCCTTAGCGCTTTCTAGTCCTTTTAGAACTTCTTCTTTATCAGCAGTACCTTCTATAACAGAAAAAAATATATTGGCAACACTTAGATTATCTGAAACCTTTGCCCCTGTAATAAAGGCTGCACTAACACGGGGATCTCTAATCTCTCCCTTAACTATCATTTGGGATACTTCTTTTATTATCAAATCCGAAATCCTTGCTGAGCGCTTAAAAGTAGCTGCCAAGTAATTCCCCCACTAAATATTAATTATTTCAAGTTCCCTGCTTCCCATTTGAACAAGACCCGTAGAATCTATAAAATCGGTGACCTGATCGAGTACTGAGTTCACATGACGCTTTTCGTTGCTAACGAAAGAAATTCCTATCGTTGCTTTGTTCCAAAGATCATTAGAATCAACTTCAGCAATTGAAATGTTATTGAATCTGGATTTTGCTCTATGAATCAAGCTTTTTAAGGTCTGCCTCTTATCCTTAAGGGATCTGTTGCCTTCCATATATAAATCAATTCGGAGTATTCCTATGAACATTAGCCACAATTACAGCTCTTGTTTAAATTCTTCGAATGTGTAGAACTCGAAAACATCTCCTACTTTAATATCATTAAATCTCTCAATAGTAATACCGCACTCATATCCCGTGTTCACTTCTTTCGCGTCGTCTTTAAATCGTTTAAGGGAAGAAAGTTTGCCGTCAAAAGTTATTACACTGTCCCTGAGAACCCTAACATTATTATCCCTAGACACTTTTCCGTCACTTACCATGCATCCTGCAATAGTACCAATTCTTGAAATATGAAATGTCTCTCTAACCTCAGCATGACCGGTAATTTTTTCCTCTACGATAGGATCCAATAGGCCTTCCATAGCACCTCTGACCCTGTCAATTAAGTTATATATAATTGTATGCAGTTCAAGGGAAATCCCCTCTCTCTCAGATATGTCTAAGGCCTTTACATCGGGTCTTACATTAAAACCTACGATGATAGCATTTGAGGCACTTGCGAGAATAACATCTGTCTCGTTAATACCACCAACTCCGGCATGAACAATTTTAACCTGACACTTTTCTGTGCTTAATTTTGTTATAGACTCTCTAACAGCTTCTACTGATCCTTGTGTGTCTGCTTTAATAATTAATGCAAGCTCTTTAGACTCTTCTTCTTCAAGTGCTTCAAATAAATTCTCAAGAGTAGGTTTTACTACCTTAGCAGCAACTGCTTCTCTCTGTTTAGTTTCTCTATGACCAACCACATCCTTAGCAGCTTTCTCATCTTTGACAGCATAAAAACGCTCACCAGCCTGAGGAACTGTAGAAAGCCCCATTATTTCAACAGGCATGGAAGGACCAGCCTCAGTTACTCGCTCGCCTTTATCATCAATTAAGGCTCTTACTTTACCGTAAGTCGTTCCTGCAACTACCATATCTCCAATACGAAGAGTTCCTTCACTAACTAATACTGTTGCAACAGGGCCTCTGCCCTTATCTAAAACAGCTTCAATAATAAAACCATTTGCTCTTTTATCCTGATCCACTTTAAGCTCAAGAACATCAGCTTGAAGTATTACTAATTCAAGTAATTCTTTGATTCCCAAATTTTGCTTAGCCGAAACCTCAGCAAATAATGTATCTCCTCCCCAATCCTCGGCAAGAAGACCTATTTCAGATAATTCTCTTTTAATTTTCTCGGGTTCAGCATCAGGCTTATCAATTTTATTAACAGCAACAATGATAGGAACTTCCGCTGCCTTCGCATGATTCACAGCCTCCACAGTTTGAGGCATTACCCCATCATCAGCAGCAACCACCAAGATCACTATATCTGTCACTTTTGCCCCACGAGCCCTCATCGCAGTAAACGCTTCATGACCAGGGGTATCAACAAAAGCAACTTTTCTGCCATTTACATCCACAGTATAAGCTCCAATATGTTGAGTTATTCCACCAGCCTCGCCATCGACTACGTTTGCTTTCCTTATAGTGTCGAGCAAGGTGGTTTTTCCATGATCCACATGACCCATTACAGTTACAACCGGCGGTCTTGAGACAAGCTCATTATCGGTGATTTCTACTTCATCTTCTAAAAGAAGGTTATCTTCCTCAAAAGCGTCTGAGATTATCTCAATATCAAATTCTTCTGCCAAGAGCGCTGCGGTTTCGTAATCTATACTTTGATTTATAGTAGCAGTCATGCCCAATAAAATCAGTTTCTTGATTAATTCTCCAGCTTTCAAACTCATCAACTTGGCTAATTCTCCAACGTTGATAGATTCACCTACTTTAATTGCACGTTTTGTGGAGGTTGCTGAAAATGGAACGACATTCGCTTCCTGCTTACTTCTTGTTTGAGTATTAGTTGGTCTAGAGTCTTGTCTGAAATTTCTATCTGAATTTTTTCCTTTATAGCCAGAACCGGTATTTGGTGTAGGTCGAGACCTTGCTCGCCCGCCACCCTCTACGAGATATTCTCTTCTTTTACCAGGAAGTTTGGCTCTAAAAGCTTTTCTAAGCTCTTCAAGCGTATCCTCGTCTATTATTTCTTCACGTTTAGGTTTTACACTTTTACTCTTTTTCTTAAACGCCTTCTCTGTACCTTCTGTAGCCTGTTTTTTTGATTTATCAGCTTCAGTTTGTTTTGTTACTTTTTCTATTCCACTTTCTTTAGCTTCTTCAAATTTTAACATATCGTTCTGAGATTCCTCATCAACATCTTGAATTGGTTCTCTTGCTTCATCAGGTTGAGCATCAAGATGCTCTACTACTTCTTCAGCAGATTCAATTGTCTGTGCATCTTCGGCTATAATTTTTAGATGTTCATTATCGACTAAAGAAGGTTGGGTATCGGTTATGTTTGGGGCATCACTTTGTTGAGATACGGACTCTGCATCTTCAGTTAACTCTTCTATTTCAGGCTCCGCCAACTTCTTTTTTCTTCGTAAAACAACGCTGGCCCCTTTTCTCCTCTCGACTACTTCCGCCCCACTTTCTGAACGAAAAACTCTGACTTTTTCTACAATCATAGACTCTTGTGCTTGAGTTTGTGCTGATTGGGAGGCTCCAATTTTATCAATTATCCTTTTTGCCTCTTCTGCAGAAATAGAACTCGCGTGACTCTTTACAGATATACCTAAACCTTTAGCAACATTTAAAATTTCTTTGCTTGGTTTATCTAAATCACGAGAGAGTTCATACACTCTTATATTTGACATATTTAACACATCCATTTATCTGCGATATTAATCCTATATATTTTAAACTTTGAGCTTATCAAGAAAAGGGTACCAAAGTTTAGTATACTATGCAAAAGAGATCGGCATTAAACTAATCTTAAATCCAACTTAAAATCGGCAGTATTCTTTTAACTTATTGAGCCTCTTAAACTGTCTTATAACTGTTTTCTATTCACCTGCTACTAAAGTCCTTATTCTGGATCTTTTATTGGCTCTTCAGAAACCTCATCAGGTTCGGTCATCTGATCTAATTTATCTTTAAGTGCAAATCTTGCTGCTGTTTGTAATCTCTGGGCCTCTGCCTCGTCCTTTAAACCACCTGATTTTATTAGTGTTTCAGAATCAGAAAAGGCAACATCTTCTAACTTATGATACCCATCCCCATATAATAGATTCGCAGTAACCTCTTTAACATTTGGCAGTGACATCAATAAAGATACGACATCTTGCTGCTCACGTTTTACCTGAGAATCGGTTTTTATGTCAATACGCCACTCAGTCAACTGAGATGCAAGCCTCACATTCTGTCCCCTTCGCCCTATGGCCAATGACAGCTGATCATCATCTACAATAACTTCCATAGATTTATTTTCATCATCAATTATGACTTTATTCACCTCTGCTGGAGATAACGCATTACAAGCAAACCTTGCTTGATCTGGAGACCAGGGAACTATATCAATTTTTTCTCCCCTAAGCTCTTGTATAATATTTTGAACTCTTGCTCCTCTCATTCCAACACATGCCCCTACCGGATCTACATCCTGATCGTTTGATGAAACTGCAATTTTTGTACGCCCGCCAGGGTCTCTGGAAATAGCTTGTATCTCTACTATTTGATCACCAATCTCAGGTACCTCAGATTCAAACAGCTTTCTCACAAAATCTTTATGAGACCTGGACAGTATTAATTGTGGGCCCCTTTTCGTCTCCTTAATATCAACTAAAAGAGCTCTCATGCGTTCTTTGGGTTTATAATACTCTCTTTGAACTTGCTGTTCAGGAGGAAGAAAAGCTTCAGTTTTTCCTAGATCAACAATTATATTTCTTCTTTCTACTCTTCTGACGATACCGCTAATAAGCTCCCCTTTCCTATTTTTAAACTCTTCATAGATAACTTTGCCTTCAGCTTCTTTAATACTTTGAAGTATCCTCTGTTTAGCATTTTGTATAGCAATTCTTGTAAAATCAGGATTAATCTTTACACCAATTTGATCGCCAAGTTCTGCTTCTGGGTCAAGATCTATAGCCTCGGCTTCTGTAATTTCCATCTCAGGATCTGTAGTCTCTTCAACTACAGTCTTAAATTCAAATAATTCCACATCACCATCATTTTCGTTGAAGTGAACTTCAAGTTCCTTATCCATATCCTGCATTCTGAATAATTTTTGTGCGGCTGATAATACAGCCTCTTCAACAGCTGAAACAATCTCGTCTTTTTCAATCCCCTTGTCCTTACAGACAGAATCCATTACACGTGTTAATTCAGTTAATTCTGACATTGCAAATCTCCCTTTACAAATCCAATTCCAGGTTTGCCTTTTCTATGTTCTTATAGGGAATCAAATAATTAACTCCATCAGTTTGTAGTGATACCGTTTCATCTACGAAATCAAGGAGTATCCCTTTGAAAACTTTTCTATCTTCAATATCTTCTAATGTCTTAATCTTTACAGTCTTACCCTTGTATCTTAAATAATCACTAGGTTTCTTAAGCGCTCTTGTAAGCCCGGGAGAAGATATTTCAAGAGTGTACGAAGCCGGTATTACGTCATGAACTTCTAATAATCTACCAAGTTCTCTGCTTATCTGTGCGCAATCATTTACTGTTACACCCTGTTCTTTGTCAATAAACACTCTTAATATTCCCTTACTACCTAAACCTTTAAACTCTATATCGAATAGTTCAAGATTCTTCTCATATAGGAGAGGTTCCAACAATTCTTTGATGTTAGATATTATATTGTCCTCAGATAAACCCATAACGAAAGAACCTTTTACCCTAACCTATGTAATAAACTTAATTGTAATAACTTGACAATACCCTGAAAACAAAAAAAAGCGGGTTCAACCCGCTTTTCATTGTAGAAATACTACCCAATTTATTGCTATAGAGCAAGAAGATGGCAATATCGGCTGCCCTCTCTCTAGAACTCTAATCTATTGAAATTATTGTAATCTCTAAATTGATTTACCACAATAACAATTTAATGAAGGTATATACAACTGAGAGAAAGTGGTATCCATTGGTTTTTATCGATGATAAGG
>Ga0307377_10004547_pt1 | contig 15134 bp, 12 predicted proteins | sample TR3MG_FD_202535 | JGI IMG/M metagenome (GOLD analysis project Ga0307377, IMG submission 202535) | Soil microbial communities from Risofladan, Vaasa, Finland - TR-3 | ecosystem: Environmental > Terrestrial > Soil > Coastal area > Acid sulfate soil | place: Finland: Risofladan, Vaasa | collected... | reverse complement strand
AGATCTCAAGCTGCTCCAAACAGTTGGGCAATATAGTGGCTACCTTGTCCCCCTTGCCGATGCCCAACGTCAGCAGGGCGTTGGCCAGCCGGTTCACCCGCCGGTTGAAATCGGCGAAGGTCAGACGCTGATCTTCAAAGACGATGGCCAGGTGATCCGGCCGGTAGCGAGCATGGCGGGTTAACAACGAGCCGAGAGTCATTCATGCACTCCATTATCAACGCGTGGTTTTTCGGCGCTAATGTCGACGTAGCCATGCATAAAAGCCAGTGCTTCTTCAATGCGCGTGAAGCGGGTTTCCTGGCTGCTCTGCACATGGCGAATAATCCCGTGCCAGGGTTTAAAACCGGCGCCGGAATGGACTGGTGTTTCCTGAACGAAGCGAACGACAAATGAGTTGACCGTGGTTTCGGGCATGATTATCGAGCTTGTCGTTAATGGAAGCGTTCTGTTATTTTAAGACAGCCTGATCTGCCCATCGTGAACAGATCCAATAAGGTGGCCGTCTTCTCAGATAATGGTAGCAAAGGAGGGTTACCTGGAAGTAACACGGTTTCTACGAAGCTGGAGTTCTGCGGTTACCCAAACTTCTGAAGTTGCCGAAAGTTCTGAGGTCTAGAGCGGTTTGGGTTGATCCTTCTGGTCTTGGCTGGCCTCTTTTTGGATGGCCAGGTGAAGTTCGACAGTTGCCGGGGAGGGCCTGACGCCCAGCTCACTTTGCAGGCGCTCCTGGCAGCGTTGGTAGGTTCGCAGAGCCTGGACCCGATTTCCCAGGCGGTCAAAAGCGGTCATCATCAGCCGGTAGGCCTGCTCCCAACAATCGTCGAGACTGAGAATAGTCTGACATACTTCAATTGCTTCCTCCCAATTCCCTTTGGCCACCAGGGTGCGGGCCAGCCGCTCGGCCGTGCGCAGGATCAGGGCTTGCAAGCGCTCCCGTTCCTCCGTGCACCACTCCGCATAGGGCAGTTCCTGCAAATATTCACCCTGATAGAGAGCCAGCGCCTGGCGGTAATAGGGCAGCGCCGCCTCAACGTCCGCCTCGAAGAGTCCATCGCCCAGGGTGACGAACCGGTCCACTTCGTCGATATCCAACCAGATATCAGTTTCAGGTCGCAGGCCATAGAGCGTATCATCGCGAATTAAAAAGGCGGCTGGAGTATTGCGATCCCTGGCCGGGTCCAGAACCCGGTTCAAGGTGCTATAGGCGATCTTAAAATCCCTTTGGGCGACCTCTGGATCCAGCTCCGGCCACAAGGTTTCTGTGATCTGCTCCCGCTCCAACATCCTGCCCCGCTGGGTCAAGAGCAATTGGAAGAGATGCAACGCCTTTTTACGCTCCCATTCTTTTCGACCGATGGTCACGTCGCCGCGCCAGACGGTAAAGCGACCCAGGGCCTGGACTCGCAACTGGTAGCCAGGATGGATTTCTAGGCCTGCCAGGCCCAACTGGCCCAATAATTGTTCGGCGAAAGCTCTATTCTGCCCGGTCTGGCGGGCAAATAGTAATAGAGGCACCAGGGCCCGTGGGTCTGGTGGCCCCAGCAAGGTTTTTCGTTGGAATAGATAGCCGTATTGATGGCGCTGGACCTGCTGAAGGAGATCACCTACATCCCGTTGTAGCCGGGTCTCGTCCCGAGATAACCACCAGAGATGATTCAACCATAAGCGGCTGACCACCTCCCCGTAGGTGTCGCCACAGTCGCGAAAGCTGAGACTAGCCCGGGTGAGCCATTCAGCGGCGCCCTGGTATAAACCGGCTAGAGTGTGACTGGCGCCTAGCACGAGGTCAATGCTCCCTACAATCCATTGGTCGCCGGCGGCCTGGGCTATGGCGATGCCCAATTCGCCGGCCGAGCGGGCCATCTCTAAATCGCCGGCAAAGCCAAAGGCCTGGACCAATCCCCAATTAGCCTCGACTTTCAGCCGGGGAACGTCCAAAGTTTCACTCAGGCGTATCGCCTCCAAAAAACAACGGCGGGCGCGATCATAACCCGCTTCATCCTTGCTCAGTAACCAGGCATGCCCCTGGCGCATATAGCCTACGGCCGTGATAAAAGGCGAGTTCAACGCCCGGCCGCGTTCTGTGCCTTCAACCGCCGCCTGGTAAGCCGGTTCCCGCTCACCTTGAAAGGCCAGGACCAGCGATAATAACAATAAGGTTTCCCGGTGCGCCCGCGGCCGTAATACTGGTTCGCGGCGCTCTGCCTCAACTTGTTTCTCGAGTAAACGCCTGGCCTGGTCGAGCTTGCCGCTGCGCAACAACAGTCGAACGGGGATCTCGGCTTCCCCTGGCCCCTCCTCTCGCAGTTGGCGAGCCTCTGCCTGGTACCGTTCGGCCTCCTTGAAGCGGCCCTGGTTGAGCATATTCTCAGCTAATAAGATCAGTAGACGGGCCTGGCTCTCGCGATCCGGCTGGCCGTCTGACAGTTGTAAAGCTTCCTGGAGCAGTCGCTCCGCTTTGCTTGGGTTAACGGTATCCAGGTAGACCCTGGCCTGCCCCCGCAAGGCCTGGCCAACGCCCGGGTTGTCGCCCCGGATCCGGCTGCGTTCTTCGGCTTGTTCGTACCACTCCAGCGCCTTGTCGAAGCGGCTGCGCAAGCGGGCGACATCACCCAGGTAGACCAGTAGGGCAGGGTGACCGGCCAGGATGTCGGGGGCTAAACTGCCAATCCAGCCTTCCAGGGTGTCCAGACGGCCCGCCCGGATCAGCTGCTGCCCTAGCTCGACCAGCAAGCCGGCCGCTTCTTCATCGGCCCCGGCCGATAGAAAATGGAAGATACCTTCTTCGACATCACCCCGCTGTTGGCAATTGGCCGCTGCGCGTAGGTGCGCCTGGCGGATAAAATCTACCGGCAGCCGGTTCAACAACAGATCGCGGAAAAGATTGTGGTAGCGGCTGTAACCGTTGCCCAGATCGACAATAAATAAGCCATTTTCAAGCAAATAACGCAAGATATCGGCGCTATCATCAGCCTGGCACAACGCATCACAAATAGCCGGGGTTAGCTGCCGCAACACGGAGGTATCGCGTAAGAAGGTTTGGATGTCAGCCGGTTGCTGCTCTAACACCTCCTGGGCCAGGAAGGCGAACAGTTCGCCGGTGGATCCGGCAACTTGCCCCAGGGCCTGGCTGAGAGAAAGTTTGTCATTGCGCAGCAGCCGCTGTCTGACCAGGGGTAAGGCGATGGGCCAACCCTCGATGCGCTCGGCTAAGACGGACACTTGCTCCTGGTTTAACTCAAGTCCATATTGTTCACTAAAGAGGGTGGTTATCTCCTCCTGGGTGAAGGCGAGATCGCGCTGGTCGATCTCCCCGACCTGGCCACGAACGCGCCAGGTAATGAGCGAGGGCAACTCCAGGGGGTAGCGGGTAGACAGGATAATGTGCAAAAGCGCCGGCGCCCGGCCGATAAAGCGGTCCAGGATGCGCAGGGTTTGGGTCGACTTATTCAGTAAATGGACATCGTCAAGAACCAGGAAGGCCGGGGAGGTGATCTGCGCGCTCAAGGCGCTAACCAGCGCATCCACGATTTGTGTCCACAGTGAGCCGCCCGGATTTTGTTCCCACTCTTCCAGCAAGGCTAGCGGCGCTTCGGACAACGCCGGCCAATAGAAACGAAAAGCATGAATGAGATGGAGCAGAAAGAGGGATGATTCAGTATCTTCGGCCGCGAGATGGTACCAGGCGACCGGCTTTACCTCACGGGCGAAGGCGGCCAGAGCAGTGCTTTTCCCATAACCAGTGCCGGCCTGGACCAGCGACAAGCGCTGAGATTCGGCCTCTTGAAGCGCCAGCGTTAGCCGGGCCCGATGGAGCGTGTGCTTTTGCAGACGCGGGGGTGTCAATTTGGTCTGGACGATCAACTTTTGCCGGTCCATAGGTGAGGGATTCTAACCGGGCGCAAAGTTACCGGCAACCGGCCGGAATTATGGTCACCGCGGGTCGAGCTTTGTGAAACGATAAGCAGACATTAAAATAAGACATGAGTGGAAGACTTGAAAGAAGGCAGGAGAAAGATGAGATGAACCGTGTTTTTTTGGTTACAGGCGCTACCGGGGCGATTGGCCAGGCCATTGCCCGCCAATTGGCGGCCGGAAAAAATCATGAAGTGGTGTTAGCCGGCCGCGATGAGGCCAAAACGCGCCGGATTACCGGGGAGATTAGGGCTAGTACCGGGAACGAGACTGTACGCTATGAAATTGTCGATCTCTCGCGCAAGGCAGCCATCAGCGCCCTGGCCGAACGCTGGACAGGCCCGCTGCATGTATTGGTCAATAACGCTGGCGCAACGCCTCGCACCAGGCAAGAAACGCCGGAGGGCATTGAAGTTCAGCTTGCTACCAATGTATTGGGTTATTTTTGGCTGATCCAGGCCTTTGCAGCGATCCTATCCCAATCAGCGCCGGCGCGGGTGATCAACGTGGCCAGTTATTGGGCCGGCGATTTGGATTTGGGTGACCTGGAATTTAAGCGCCGGCGCTATGACAACGGCCGGGCTTATCGCCAATCGAAGCAAGCTGACCGGATGTTGACGGCCGCCTTCGCCGCGCGGTTCGAATCATTGGGGATTACCGTCAATGCCTGTCATCCGGGGGATGTAAACTCCCGATTGAGCAACGATCTCGGTTTTGGGGGGCACGAATCTCCCGATCAGGGCGCCGAAACGCCGGTTTGGCTGGCCACGGATCCCGAGGGACAACAGATGAGCGGGGCCTATTTTGAACACCGCCAGGCCAAGCCGGATCGTTATGTTCGAGACGCCGCGGCTGTGGAGGCTCTCTACCAGGCCTGTCTGGCATACGGATAGCCCAGAATGGTGACCCCCTTTTGAGCGCGCTGATTTTGCCTAAACCGGCAATCCTTCCATGCGCATGATCCGCAGGGCGTTGGTCGTCGGGCTGGGACCGGCGTAGAGGTTGTAATCGAACACCATCCGGCCGTCGCTGACATCATCGCGGAAGTGGTAATTCTTTACCCGGGGAAGTTCATCAGCCAGTTGGATCAACTCCAGATCGTGGGTAGCCACCAGGCCCGCGCCATTTTTACCGGCCAGGGCCTGGATATAAGCCCGGCTACCCAGCAAGCGTTCGCGGTTATTGGTCCCCCGAAAGATCTCATCGATGAGGAAGAACAGGGGTAGGGGGTGGGGGTCATCCAGGGAGTCCAGCAACCCTTTCAAACATTTCACCTCGGCGTAAAAGTAGGAGATGCCATCGGTGACCGAGTCGGTGATCTTGATGCAGGTATGCAGCCGCCAGAGGCAGGTTTCCAGAACTTCGGCGTTCACCGGACCACCGGCCTGGGCCAGGACAAGGTTGATGCCCACGGAGCGTAAGAAGGTGCTTTTTCCCGACATATTGGAACCGGTGAAGATATCGATGGCCCCCAGATCGTCAAGGGTAAAGTCGTTGCAGACTCTTTTATCGTCTGGGATGAGCGGATGGCCTAATCTGACAGCCCGGAAGACAGCGGCCGGCTGGTCCGACCGGCCGGCATTAATTTCCGGAAAGGAATAGCGAGGGTTCAGGTAGGCGATATTGGCCAGCGAAGAGAGCGCTTCTAGCTCGAACCAGATATCCAGCCAATCGGGCAACAGGCCGGCAATAGCTGCTTTGGCTTTGGCCAGCCGGTAGGCGAAGTAGTAATCCCAGGGTACCAGCGCGTTGAGTACAATCCAAAAAAATGGGTTTCCACGGATGCCGGTGGCGTTGACCACCCGGTTGATGGACTTCAAGTGCAGGGTGGGGCGACGGGCCGGGTCGAGGAATGTGGCGCACAATCTCTTAAGTTGGGGTTTTTGATGGTAGGCGAAAGTCTCTAAGTAACCGAAAACCGTCACCAGTTGTTCCAGGGCGTCGCGCATCTGGATCGATTCGCGAAATGGCTCACCGGTGTGGTGGGACCTGATGATGAAGAAGACAACATATAGCAGGAAGGTGCCTTGCCAAAGCGGGGGGATCAAACCGGCCATATTAAGCAGAAAGAGGCTGATGTTCAGAAAGGATAGAAGGGCTAACATCAATAGCCACCTCGGCAACCAGCCGGGAACTTGGTGATTTTGCAGCCAATTTACCATATCCTGTGGTTCCCAATCGCCCTCTTTTTCACCGGCGAGGGCGCCATTGAGGATTAATTTTCCCCGAAAGAGCGACATAGGCGCCAATTCTCGGACCAATCGTTGCCGCTGCAATGTCTCATCGAGAACGGGAATGGCTGTGGCTAACCAATCGGCCAGCCGCCGCCGGCCGCCTGACGAGACAGCCATGTCAAGCAAGCGGTGCAATGAGTGGCGACCGGTGAGATCCAGGTCCAGCTCCAGGGCAGAGTTCGGTTCGAAGGCGGGTGGCGGTAAATTCTCCCAGTCCAACCGGGCTCGAGCGATTTGTCTATGCTTGAGGTTGGCCCAGATCCGGTAGCGGGCCAGATGGTGTTCCAGCCGGCGGTGAAAGCGAACCATGACGGCGAAAACCAGGGCTGCCAGCAGCAAAGGCGCCCACAGGAATTGGGCGTAGCCCAGGAAGAACACGACACCGCTTAGAACAACCCCCAGTCCGACCACCACCAACCGTACCCAAGAAAAACGGTAACTGAGATGCTCTAGCTCCTCGATTCGGCGCTGCAACCGGTTAATTTGATTATCCATTGCCCAAAGGCGTTTTTCTTTATCCATAGGATCAACAATTATAACAAATACGGTTTTAAAAAATATAAAGGGTTGGGCATAGTGAGACGTGGTAGGGGATTAAAGTCGCCAGCTAGAAAATGAACACAGTCCAGTATGTTTCTTCTGGGAATTATATCCCCAGTTTAACCATTTTACATTGACCTGCATCGCCATTAATATGGTGCAGGCGATATTGGATAATCTTTACCGCGTTGGAAATACCGTCTTCGATCCGCAGGGTCTCTCCGAGGTCCCGAGCACGATTTAGCATGGCCCGATTATCTAAAACAGAGTTGATCGCAGATGCCAAAGCAGCCGCCGTTAGCTTCTTTCGAGGTATCGGTTCTGGTCCAGTACCCAGATTGTGCACACGTCTTCCCCAAAAGGGTTGATCCCCGATCACCAGGATTATGATTGATGGCACCCCCGCCCGTAAAGCTGCGGCGGTTGTTCCTGCCCCGACATGATGCACCACTGCCGCCATGCGTGGGAAGAGCCGCTCATGGGAGATAGATCCAATATGAATCACTGAATCAGGCAGATCGCGGCATGTCAGCCCACCCCATCCGCCACATAAGATTACAATTTGGCTCATTGAGTGGCTTTAGCGGGTAGTATGCTGGCTACCATGGATCTGGCAACGGCCAGTTCGTCGCCGTTGACAGTATGGCCCATCCCCGGATAAAGACGTAGGGTAACCTCACCGCCCAGAAGCTCTAAAACGGCCGCGGACAATTCGACCCGTTCTTTGGGAATATGAAAGTCGACGTCACTACAACCGAGAAAAACCGGTGTGTTTTCGAGAGAGCCGGCGTAGTCGCGGGGGGTGCCATCCGGGCCGATGAGCCCACCGCTAAGAGCCAACACACCGCCGTAGCGCCGGGCATGGCGAGCTACAAATTCCAGGGCCAGACAGGCGCCCTGGGAAAAGCCGCCGATCATGATCCGTTCATGAGGAATGCCGGCCGCGACGATCTGCTCCACCAGATCGGCTATGATGGCTATCCCGGACGTGATACCCGGTTCGTTTTGCTCGATTGGGGCCAAGAAGCTCTGGGGATACCAGGTGTAGCCGGCCGCCTGGGGCGCCAGGTAGGCGAAATCGGGGTGGAAAAGTTCATGACCCAGGGCCAGGATATCTTCGGGCGATGCCCCCCGGCCGTGGAGTAGTACCAGGGCAGCTTCTGCCTGCTCCAGGGGCCGCCCGGCCGCAATGAGTCGCTGGTTCTGGTGTGGACCTTTTACCATCAGCCAGATGCCTCAGACGTTGGCCAGGGTGGGGTAACCAGCGGGGATAGGGTCGTCTCGACCTCACCCCGGTGCTTTTCCAGCCAGGGCGGGAGTTTCAACTCGCGCCCCAGCGCGCCGCGCGTCTCATCAACCAGGAAGCCAGGACCGGCCGTAGCCAGTTCCACGATATGGCCATCAGGATCGTTGGTGTAAATACTCTTGAAATAGATCCGGTCCATAACCGGTGACACCCGGTGGCCAGAGCGAATCAATTTTTGGCGATAGGCCAACTGGGTTGCTTCGTCGGGGACAGAGAAGGCGTAATGGTGAGTCTGCCCGACGCCCATCAGCACCCGGCGATAACGGGAGTCGAGGGGATCGCGTTCGAAATAGGTGATCAACGTGCCCGGCCGGCCGTCGTCGCTGCCCCAATACCAATGGGCTGAGGTGGGATCGTCAAAATTGGCGGTCATCTTAACCCGCCGTAAACCCAGTACGTTGCCCAGGAAAGCGTGCGTGCTTTCGATGTTGGTGCCAATGCTGGTGATATGGTGCATACCCTGGCTGAGGGCCATATCCTCTGTGATGGTGTCGACCCGCTCAGGCCAGGTGGCGGCCGCGATTGCTACTTCATCTCGGTTGCGTACGACCATATCTGGCGGTGGTTCGCGAAATTCAGTGCCGATAGCTTCGGGCGTCTCGTCGATGACAAATCCCGGCCCCGTGGTGGCGATCTCAATGATGGTCCCATCGGGATCATTAAAATAGATCGAGGTGAAGTAATGGCGATCAAGCGGTCCCTGTACAGCCAGCCCCAGGTCAGTCAGGCGGCGTTTCCACTTGAGCAGCCCATCATGGTCGGGCACGCTAAGGGCGAAATGATGGGTACCGCCAATGCCCGGCCGGCCCTTTGGCGCATGAGGCCATTCGAAGAAGGTGATGGCCGTTCCCGGCCGGCCGGTCGCGTCGCCAAAATAAAGATGATAGCTGCCCGGGTCGTCGAAGTTGACAGTCTTTTTAACCAGCCGTAAACCCAGGATGCCGGTATAAAAATCCACCGTCCGCTGGGCGTTGGAACAGACCAGGGTGATGTGGTGCAAGCCTTGGATGGTCATAATAATATAGAGCCTCTTTTGCAGGGACTATACCTGATAAAACGAATTATTCCTGTTTGTTAGCTTATATATATTATGGGAGTGGCGAGCATTTAGCCAAGCATACCTTCGATCAAAAGGTACCCATAATCCAAGAGTAGCCTCTGTCCGAGGGTCTGGAGAAGAAATGACCTCACTTTTGGTCGACAATGTTAGCGGCAAAGTCGGCCAGAAAGTCGGCCGGAACCCGCACCGGCCGGCCGCTGGCCAGGTCGACCCATACCCAGAGTCCATGGGCTCGGGCCAGCAAAGCGCCATCGGTGACCCGGTGAATGGTATAGTGGCGCACGGCCGTGGCTCGTTTAACGTCGGAGACCCAGGTGGCCGCTTCCAACTCATCGTCCTCGAGAGCGGGCTGCAGATATTCAATCCGGTAGCGCCGGGCGATGATCCCAAAACCGGCCGCCCTCATGCGGCTCATCGGCCAACCGAAGGAGGCGGCAACCTGAATGCTACAATTTTCGAGATAGGTTATATAGGTGGCATTGTTGGCATGTTGCGCGCCGTCGATGTCGCGCCATTCAACGTGGATCCGCATCTTGAAGATGCCGGCCGGCGGCGGGGGCGCCTGGGGAAAAGGTTCGCGGGGCGGAACCACGACCGGCAGGCCATCGGGCGGATGACCATCGGGCGGATGACCATCGGGCATAAAAGCCTGGATCAACTCGGCTGGGATACTGACCGGGCGCAATGTTTGGCGGTCTAGGAAAACCCAATCGGTCATGGCTTGGGCCACGATGTCGCCACTTGCGGCCAGACGCAGTTCATAGGCCCGCCGGGAGCGGACCCGGCGAAAATCTACCACCCAGGTCTTTACGATGACCGTGTCGCCATAGATCAGGGGATGCAAATAGGTGATGTCCGTGTGCCGGACCAGCCACATGCGTTCCATGGCCTCGTAACGAGGAAGGTCGTAGCCGGCCGCAGCCGTGGCATCGAAAGCCGCCTCCTGCATATAACGCACGTAGTTGGCGTGATTTACATGACCATAGGGATCACATTCGTAGTGGCGTACTTTAAAGGTTCGTTCGTGGATGAGGGACATTTTTTCCTTAATCATCCTGCTCTGGCGATGACCGGCTGAAGCGAGGCTCCTTGACCCACCAGTGAAAGGTTATGAAAGACAGTATACTGATAACGGCGCTGGCGAAAAACAACCAATTGTAACCGAGTAAGGCTAATATGGCGCCGATCATCGGGCCGATCATGCTGATCACGCCGATACTGGTGTTGGTTAAGCCGGCATAGGTTGGCCGTTTTTCAGGCGCGGAAAACTCCATCACGATGGACATCCCGGATACAATCGTAGCCCCTTCGACCATGCCTAACAGGATAAAGACCAGGAAGTAGAGCTCAGGGAGTTGGGCCATCCAGGCCACAGAAAAGGCCAGGGCGGTGCCAATTGCGGCGATTTCCAGAGGTAGCTTATGCCCAATCTTATCGGCAACAAGGCCCAAGATCAGGTTACCGATGGTCTGCCCGATCAGAAAAGCGGCCGTGTAGAGCCCTACAGTGCTATCGGCTATGGCCCAGCGGCTTATTGCCGCGACGGTAACGAAGCCAATGCCCATGCCGCTAAAGGCCAGTAGCAGCCGGGCAACCAGGAAATGGGAGTAATTTTCATCACGGCGTAGAATGCGAGGCAGATCATTCCAAAACTGACGGGTGCTCTGTCGTGGGGCGGCGATCGGTTCGACAGGCTCGCGGGTTTGGGCGAGAGCCACCCAGCTGATATTGATAGCCAACGCAGCCACAAAAAAAGCGATCAGAAAATTAGTTGGGAATGTGTAACCACCCAGGACCTGGGCACTTATTACGGCCGCGATAGCCCCGGTCAAAGCGCCGAGAAAGAAGCCGATGCCCAAAAAGCGACCGCGACGATTGACGGGAAAACAACGTGCGATCAGATCTTGCCAGGCCGTCGCCGCCACCCCAGCCCCGAAGCCGTGCCAGGCGTAGCCGATAAAGAAGATAATCAAGGCCAGTGTTGGATTCCAGGCAGCAATTACGGCTGATAAAACAATGACCCACATGGGTAACCGTTCTAAAAAGAAGCCCGCATTGACGATCATGGGTTTTTTTCGAGGAAGGCGCTCCACGAAATTGGAGGTAAAGATCTGGGGTAAGAACCATCCACCTCGAGCGATCACCGCCGCCAGGCCGATGGGGATGGGGCTGTCGGTCAGCTTGCTGATATACAAGGGGACAATGGTCGCGGCCGAGATAAAGCTTAAGCCGAACCAGAAAGTGGTTACATCGGTCAAGTTGACGGCGAAATTCCAACGATAATTTTGATCACGCTCGGCCCGGACTTCCTCTCGAGTCCTTTGGGGAACGGGTAGGTCCATTTGGAGTAGCTTTCGCAGGAGGGGCTTTAACGAGGTAATACTTGGATGCATCTGGATAGAGTTGTTTGCGTTTGATGATATTGCAGGCTTCTCGGGCCGAATCCCCCAATTGTAGTCTTGATTGGTAAACTGGCGAATATCTTCTTTTACCCTGCCCTCATCAGTGTTAAGATATGCAGGCATGGATGCCGATAACAGACAAGAACATCAGGAATTACTAAAGAGATCACCGCTCTTCAAGGGGGCTAATGCGGCCGAGCTTGACGCGGCGTTGGGTGTTTCCGGACGTTGCCAGTTAGCTCGGGGCGAGTTCATTTTTCACCAGGGGGAACCGGCCGATCATTTTTATGTCATCGTCGAGGGCCGGGTAAGATTGAGCCAGCTAACCCCGGAAGGACACCAGGTTATTATCCACTTTATGGGACCGGGTGATGGCATGGGTATTATTGTCGCCCTGAGCAATACGACTTATCCTCTGTCGGCCGAGGTGGTGATGGATTGTATTGCCCTCAGTTGGGACTATGAAGGGACCATTGGCCTGATGGAGCAATATCCCCGGCTGGCCCTTAATGGTTTACGCCTGGTTGCCGGCCGATTCCACGAACTGCAAAATCGTTATCGAGAGTTGTCTACTGAGAGGGTAGAGCAACGGGTGGCCCGGGCGGTGTTACGCTTGGCCCGGCAAAGCGGCCGGCGAACGGAGAAAGGCGTCTTGCTTGATCTGCCTATTTCCCGCCAGGATCTAGGGGAGATGACCGGCACGACCCTGTATACGGTCAGCCGAATCCTGAGCGGCTGGGAGCAAATGGGCTTGATCGAAACCGGCCGGGAGCGGATCGTCATTCGCAGCCCCCATGATCTAGTCGTCATCGCCGAAGATCTGCCGGCCGAGCACAAACAACCTCTGATCAAGCCGGAGAATATTCGAGAGAACGAATCTAAAGGCTAATTCCGCTACCGCGTTCAAAAAATTTCGGAAGTTTTCTGAAACTTCCGAGACTTAGATGGGAGCTTGTATTGTCCCAGTTTCTTCAGATTGATCGATGGGCAATGGCGTTTCCAATTCCTCGGAGGCCTTCTCTGTTAAGCCTTCCCCTGACTGGCCATCTTCAGCGGCAGAATATTTAGTGTAAATTTCAATGGTTGTCAGGAGCAAGATCATGATGACCGGTCCATAGATCATACCTAAAATGCCGGCCAATTGTATCCCGCCAAACAATGCCAGCAACATGAGGGTGAAGTTCAGATAGGCTTCTTTCGATACAAGCTTCGGACGTAATATGATATCCAACGGGTTAACAAACACGTAAAAGCCGATCAGCACCAGGATTGCCGAGGGGATGTTACCGGAAAGCACGGCATGGATAGCCATAGGGATGACGATGAAACTGATGCCTACCACCGGCATGATAGCGAATGCCATGGAAAGTAACATCCAGAACCAGGTAAAGGGAATGCCAGCCAACCAGTAGAAGAAACACATAATCAAGCCTTGAAGAAAGGCCAACAGGAAAACTCCCTTGATGACCGAAACGATCATAAGTTGTGATTTGCGGAGATAAAGTTGGCTAATGCTGACATCGAGAGGGCCTGTATCCTCAACCCATTTATTGAGATCATCAAAGGCTGGTAACAGGGATGCTACAAGGACAAGGAAGATGATGGCGCCAATAAAAATGGCCGGCAGCGATTTACCCAGATTGACGGCCAGATCTTTCAGGCCAACCAGGATCGACGAGGCGATATCTTGGAGGAATTGGATAAATTCTTCTTCGCCAAGCTCAATATTACTTAAGGGTGGGATTTGTCCGAAGAACTCTTCAACGGCGGTCAGTAGATCTGATAATGAAACCTCTGCATCCGTCGTTGATAGGTACTCGAAGAGATTGGATACCTCGCCGATTATCAGGCTGCCAATTAGGAGAAGGGGACCATGATTAGTAGAAAAAAGAACAAGAGGGTTATCGAGGTGGCGATCCGGACGCGTCCCTTGACCCGTTTGCCCTTCAGGATCCAGACATAGACCGGTCGCAATAATATAACGGTGATCAGAGGGACAAGTATGACGCCTATAAACGGTTTGACTAGAAAAAAAGTCGCGACAGCTAACGAGGCGAATAAGCTCTAGAAAAATATCTGGCCTATCCGACTATTCAATCCCATCACTCTATCCTTATGATTCAACCTAGGCGAATACCCTATCTTTGGCCAGGAGTCCAAAAATGGCTTCGATTTACCTTTGATCCATCAGCAGCTTTTCCCTGGCTTATAAACAAAAATAGCCGCCTATGACAGCAGACTGTTGACCACTACTAATTTCACCAGGGGGCGTCATAATTTGCTTGGCCTAAAGACGGCGATTTTGTCGAAGTTTGCGCTGGCGCAAAGACCGATCCTGGCCGATGCTTTACACTTGTTCCAGATTTCACAGATCGTGGCCGTCACATCGCGTTTCATCATAACCAGGCCGACATTAACCATTATTAACAGGGCTCCGTGGGAGAAGCCCAAATAAAATCGAGGAGGATTGGAAGATGCAACCAGTTACTGTACAGAAGTATTGGCCAAAAGCCATGGTAGCCTTTTTGCTTATCGCGGCTTTGGCCATGGTGGTGCTCATGTCTTGCAGCAAGGATGAAGGGGGAGATGGCGCTGAAGAATTGAGCGTCACTTCGGGCGACGCCGCGGCGATTGCCGAGGCGAGAGGCTTAACGCCAGAAGACGTCACGGCTGCCCTTAAGACCTATACGCCCACAGGGGTGCATGACGAATATATCATGTTCGCCTCCGGCGGTCATTCAGGTCAGGTGTATGTCATCGGCTTGCCTTCGATGCGTATATTGAAGCAAATCGCCGTTTTCACTCCCGAACCGTGGCAAGGCTACGGTTACGGTGCTGAAGGTTCGATGGAGATTCTCGCAGATGGCGCCGCGGGTGATAATCAGCTTACCTGGGGAGACAGCCATCACCCGGCCCTGAGCGAAACCGGCGGTGACTATGATGGCCAGTGGTTGTTCATCAACGACAAGGCTAATGCCCGGCTGGCGACCATCGATCTGCGCGATTTTGAAACAAAACAGATCGTCAAGAACCCCATTGTCATCAGTGACCATGGTGGCTCCTTCGTTACCCCAGACACCGAGTGGGTTATCGAGGGTGGCCAGTATGCCGCCCCCTTGGGTTGGGAATACTCCTCTCTGGACAACTATGCCGACGAATACCGGGGCATGGTGACGATTTGGAAATTTGACCGCGAAGCCGGCCGCCTGGATCAGGATCAATCCTTTGCCATTGAGTTGCCACCCTATTGGCAAGATCTCTGTGATGCCGGTAAGTTGGTCAGCGAAGGTTGGATTTTCTGTAATTCCTTCAACACCGAGATGGCCACTGGCGGCGTGGAAGATGGAAACCCGCCCTTTGAGGCCGGGGCATCCCAGAATGATATGGACTACATGCACGTTATCAACCTGGATAAGGCCATTGAAGTTGCCCAGGCCGGCAAAACCATGGACGTCAATGGCTTCCCGGTGATTCCACTGGATACGGCTGTTGAAGAGGGCTTGCTATACTTCATTCCTGAACCCAAGAGCCCCCACGGGGTAGATGTTACCCCTGGCGGTGAATACATGGTTGTCTCAGGCAAGTTGGACCCGCATGTAACGATATATAGTTTTGAAAAGGTCCAGGCTGCTATTGCGGCCGGTAAATGGACCACCGATGATTATGGTGTGCCC
>Ga0307377_10004546_pt1 | contig 15141 bp, 15 predicted proteins | sample TR3MG_FD_202535 | JGI IMG/M metagenome (GOLD analysis project Ga0307377, IMG submission 202535) | Soil microbial communities from Risofladan, Vaasa, Finland - TR-3 | ecosystem: Environmental > Terrestrial > Soil > Coastal area > Acid sulfate soil | place: Finland: Risofladan, Vaasa | collected... | reverse complement strand
GCCACACGGGCTTGACCGCTTTCCCGCCCGCCATCATGGTGGCCGTACCGACTTCGAATACCTGCACGATATCGGGCGCCTTGCCGGCGCGGTAGGCCGCGATCGCTGCGGTCATCGACTCGGCATAACCGCCCTTGTACACCGCCACTACCTTGAACTGCGATTGGGAGTCGTTGAATCTGTTGACGATCGATTTGATTTCATCGCCTATCGCACCGGTATTCGAGTACCAAAACTGGATATCGGTGGCGGCCTGGGCGCTGCCCGCGGCGAAGGCGCAGGCCATAGCGAATGCGAGGCTAAGTTTCTTGATCTTCATATTCGGAACTCCTCTTTAGGAAAAAAGCAGTGACACGAAAAACGCTCATTATCAGCGCCTGTTGTGATGGCAATGTTACAGCAAACCCGGCGCGGCCACCCGCTTGCAACCGCCTGCCGCATCTTGCGGCCAGCCAGGCCCTTTGCCCCAAGGCCGATTCTAGGCAGCGATGCGTCGAAAGTATTGACAATCATCAAGAAAAATACCCGCAATAGGGTGAGCGTTTCTGCCGCCGGGCCAATTTCAGCGCTCCGCCTGCGATTTTCGCTGGCTATTTCAGCGGACGCGACCTCCGGCTGGAAGGCCTGCCCAGAGCAACATGCGCGATCAACAGCGGCAGCAGCATCATGCCGACAATCCATTGGGCGGCCGACCTGAATGGGTGGCGCACATAATTGGAAGGCTGTGCTCGCTGGCGATGTAGTAAAGCCCGTAGCCGCTGGCCGTCAGTGCGGCAAGCACGCTTATCATCGACCAACCGGAACAAGGATTGCGCCATGCCTCGTCGCGACGCCGGCCGCTATCCGCGGCAAGCTCGGCGCGCGCAAACCCCATGTTAGTATCAACGCTTTGAATTTGCGGCCAAGCCATGCACGCGAAGGCTTTTGCCCTGTTGCGGCTGCTCGCGGACGCGAGCCTGCGTTCCGGCGCCGTTCTGGCGCGCGAGCTGGACGCCACGCCCGTCGAAGTTCGACTGGCGCTGCGCGAACTCGAACGCCTGGGACTCGGTCTCGAGCGCAGGCGCGGGCGCGGCTACCGTCTGGCCGAAGCCTACGATCTTCTGGACGCCGACGCGGTGCGCGGCCGGCTCGGCGCGCAGGCGCGCCGTTTTGCGCTGGAAGTACTCGATACCTGCGCTTCGACCAATACGCTGCTGCTGGAGCGCGCGCGCGGTGGCGCGCCTTCGGGCAGCGTGCTGGCTTGTGAGCTGCAGAGCGCCGGCCGCGGCCGGCGCGGCAACCGTTGGCAATCCGGCCTGGGCGGCAGCCTCACGTTCTCCCTGTTGTGGCGCTTTCGCCAGGGCGCACCGGGTCTCGCCGGACTGTCGCTCGCGGCCGGCGTGGCGGCGGCGCGCGCGCTTGCATCCGTGGGGATCGAAGGTGTGCAGCTCAAGTGGCCGAACGACTTACTGCACGCGGGGCGCAAGCTGGGCGGAATACTGGTCGAACTCCAGGGCGACGCGGCGGGACCGAGCGCGGCGGTGATCGGCATCGGCCTCAATCTGCGCCTGCGCGCCGGTCTGCTCGATGCCATCGCGCAGCCGGTGACAGACCTTGCCTCGATTGCCGAACAGGTGCCGCCACGCAATCGGCTGCTTGCGGTCACCCTGATCGAACTCGCGCAAGTGCTGGAGCAGTTTGCCGAGCAGGGATTCGCGCCGTTGCGGCAGGAGTGGGTCTCGCGCCATGCGCACCAGGGCAGGCTGGTCACGCTTTCCTCGGGCGAGGGCAAATCGGTGGCGGGGCGGGCGGCGGGCGTGGCCGAAGACGGGGCCTTGCTGCTGCAGACGGCGCGCGGACTGGAGCGCTGCGTCAACGGCGAGTTGTCGCTGCGCGCCGATTCAAGGTAATCTTGCTCGGGCTGGCGCTGCCGGCATATCGGAAGAATGCCGCGCTGCTGATCGGGCAAGGTGGCGATGCCGCGGAGAATGTCCAAAGAGGCCGTTTCGGAAATGCCGAAACAGCCTTCGGCTCGGGGGAGCATCAGGGCAAGTATTCGCTCATTCGGATTGAAGAGAAGACGATGACCCGACGCTTCGTCATCGCGCTGATCAAGCACGAAACCAATACGTTTTCGCCGATCGCGACGCCTCTGTCGGCGTTCGGCCATGGCAGCGGGCCGAGTTACGGCGAGGACGCGCGGCAGGCGTTCGCCGGCTCCAACACCCCGTTCGCGGCATTTCTGGACATCGCCCGGCGCGAAGGCGCCGAGGCGGTCACACCGATCGCGGCCGAATCCTGGCCATCGAACGCGGCGACGTATGCGACGTTCGAAGCCCTGTTGCAGCCGCTGGAGGAGGCGGTGCGCGCGGGCTGCGATGCCTGCTTTCTCGATCTGCACGGCGCCATGGTGGTCGAGGGCTGCGACGATGCCGAGGGCGAAATCCTGAGCCGCTTGCGCCGCATGCGCCCCGATCTGCCGATCGCGGTGACCTTCGACTACCACACCAACCTGTCGCCCGAGATCGTCGCCAACGCCAGCGTGATTACCGGCTACAAGACCTATCCGCATGTCGACATGTACGAGGCGGGCCTGCTCGCCGGCGACATCCTGGCAAGATCGCTGCGGGGGAAGCTGCACCCGGTGATGGCCTGGGGCTGGTTGCCGCTGGTTTCCTCGGTGATGCGCCATGCGCCGGAGGATGGGCCGTCGGGCGAAATTCTGGACTACGCGCGCGCCATGGAAAAATCCGGCCGCGTGCTGGCGGCGACGCTGCTGCCGGGCTTCCCCCATGCGGACACGCCTCACACCGGCGTCTCCGCCGTGGTCGTGGCTGACGCGCTCGCCGGCGCTGGCGTCGATGCCAAAGGTGCGCAGGCCGCGGCGCAGGAAGTGTGCGCGCGCATGCTCGCCATCGCCTGGGAGCGTCGCGCCGAGTACGTATTCCATCCCGAGCCGCTGGCGCAGTCCGTGGCGCAGGCACGCGCGCTCGGTGCCGGCAGCCGCGACGGTCCGGTCCTGCTGATCGATCACTGCGACAACTGCGGCTCGGGCGGCAGCCAGGACGTGATGCAAGTAGTGGAGGAGATACTGAAGCAGAACCTGGACGATGTCGCCATCGCGCCGATCCGCGATCCGCAGGCGGTGGCACACATGGTCGAGGCCGGCATCGGCAGCAACGTCAACCTGTTGCTCGGCGGCAAGACCGACATGCCGTCGATCGGCCTCGCCGGCAGGCCGCTGCAGCTCGCGGGCCGCGTGCGCAATATCACCGACGGCGAGATCGTGTTCACCGGGCCGATGTACACCGGCCTGAAAAGCCACCTCGGCCGCACCGCGGTGCTGGACACGGGGCGCGCGCAGATTGTCGTCACTGAGCGCCATCACGAGCCTTTCGACCTGGTGATTTTCCGCCATTGCGGCATCGAACCCACGCAGAAGCGCTTCATCATGCTGAAGTCGCGCATCCATTACCGCGCCGGTTTCAAGCCGATCGCCGCGGATATCGTCGAATGCGCCGGCGCCGGCGTCACCAATGCCGACCTGTCGGTCTATCGCTACCGCAAGCTTGCGCGGCCGATTTATCCGCTGGATGCCATTTAGGCCGGTTTCACCGTAGAATTACGGATGCTTTGAACAGGGGGCGACGCTGCCTAGTTCCACGAAGGGACTTCCTTTCGGGGCGCATATCCACCAAGCCAGAGGAAGCTCTGATTGCGTCAGGGACGGTATCAGCGCTTCCTAAGCTACTTTTTTCCGCCGCCAACATGAACGAGCCATACAAGCTGCTGGTCGACATCGGCAATACTTTCGTCAAGTGGGGCTGCTACCAGGCGAATTCCGGCGCGCCGGCGCACGCGAGCTGTCTCGAGTCCGGCCACGCGCTGCTGGAGGAAATTCCGGCGCTGGCGGTGCAGCTGCGCAAGCATCCAGCGCCGGCGCAGATCGTCATTTCGAACGTTGCCGGCACGCGCGTGCGCGCGACCATGCTGCGCCTGCTCGAAATCTGGCCCGATGCGCCGCCACCGTACTGGGTGATCCCGCCGGCCGAACAATGTGGGGTGAAGAACGGCTATCGCAACCCGGCGCAACTGGGCAGCGATCGCTGGGCTGCGCTGATCGGCGCGCGCGCTTTGCACGGGGCGCGCCCGGTGCTGGTGGTGTGCTGCGGCACCGCGACCACCATCGACTTGCTCACCGCACGGGGCCAGTTCGTCGGGGGCTGCATCATGCCCGGCGTCGGCACCATGTTGCGCTCGCTGCATGAAAAGACCGCGGCGCTGCCCGATGCCGACGGCGTGTACACCGAGTACCCGGTGCAGACCGTCGATGCGATCGTCAGCGGCTGCCAGCACGCGCAGGCAGGGGCGGTGGAACGCATCTACGATCTGTACCGGCGCGACCATCCCGACCTGTTGTGCCTGGTCTCGGGCGGGGCGGCCAGGGCGTTGACGCCGCACCTTGCCATCGTGTTTCGCTACCACGACAACCTGGTGCTCGAGGGACTGCATTGCATCAGTCAGGCGCTCGCGCGCGAGGCACTCGCGGGGCTGGCCGGCGTGCAAAAGGCTTGATCGATGCGCACCCTTTTTTTCATTCTGGCGCTGGGCAACGCGCTGTTCTTTGCTTATGCGTGGTTCGGTTCCGGCGCCCAAGCCGGCGGCGACGCGCAGATTATCAACCAGCAGCTCAATCGTGAAAAAATCCGCCTGCTCCAGCCCGGGCAGGCGAGCACGCTCATGCGCAAGACAGAGGCGCCGAAGGTGGCTGCGGTCTGCCTCGAATGGGGCGCATTCGCCGGCGCCGATGTGGCGCGCGCGCAGCAGGCGCTGGAGCCGTTGGCGCTCGGAGCGAATCTGACTCAGCGCACCCAGCAGGATGTTTCGGGTTTCTGGGTCTATATTCCGCCGCTTGCCAGCCGCCAGGCGGCGGCGCAGAAGGCGGGCGAACTGAAACACCTGAGCGTGCATGACTATTTCGTCGTGTCCGACGACCCGAAATGGCACAACGCGATTTCCCTCGGCGTGTTCAAGTCCGAGGAGGCGGCCAAGGCGCGCCTCGACGCGTTGCGCGCCAAGGGGGTAAAAAGCGCTACCGTCGGTGCACGCGAGACCCAGGCGGGAAAAACCTATTTCCAGGTGCACGACGCCAATCCGGCCGTCGTGGCGAAGCTGAACGAACTCAAACAGAGCTTTTCCGGCAGCGAGGTGCACGCATGCCCCGCAGACGACAAGAAAGGATAGCTGCGGCAATGTACGTACCCAAGCATAATCAAAACGAAGACCGCGCGGCGCTGCTCGCGTACATGCGCGCTTATTCCTTCGCTTCGCTGACCACCTGCGGCCCGGGCGGGCTGATGGCCACGCACCTGCCCTTCGTGATCGAGGAGGAGGACGGCCGCATGACGCTCCTTGCGCACATGGCACGCGCCAATCCGCAATGGCGCGACTTCGCCGCCGGAGGTGACGCCCTGGCAATATTCATGCAGCCGCACGCTTATGTTTCGCCGCGGCACTACGACAGCCGGCAGAATGTACCCACCTGGAACTATGTCGCGGTGCATGCATACGGCCGGCCGGTGCTGATCGAGGAGCGCGTGGCCAAGATGGAATTGCAGCAGAAGCTCATCCGCCAGCACGACCCCGGATACCTCGCGCAGATGGCCGAGCTGCCCGAAAGTTATCTGGATGCCAAGCTCGGCGCCATCGTGTCCTTCTCTCTCGCGGTGACGCGGATCGAAGCGCGCTACAAGCTGTCGCAGGACAAGAATCCGATCGAGCGCGAGCGCATCGCGCGCGAGCTCGAGGCCAGCGGCGACAGCGTTGCGGCCGAGACCGCGAAGCTGATGCGCGAGCACAACGCGTAGCACGGTACCGCTCGCTCGGTTTCGTGGAAAACGCGCCTTGTTACCATAACCCTGTGCCAGGCACCGTATTCATGGAGCTGAAACTGTACCGGATCTAGGACGGCACAAGAGAACATCCCCCTGCGCCTTGAAACGAGGCCTAATCCGGTTTGCCCGAACGTATCCGTTTCAGCGTAGCGGTGGTCGAGCGCTCGAACTCGAAGGGGATCGAATGCACCGATCCACCCCAGGAGACGACTTCCTTCGCGCCGACGATGGCTTCGGGTTTCCAGTCGCCGCCTTTCACCAGCACGTCCGGCCGGCAGGCGAGGATCAAGGCGAGCGGCGTGTCTTCGTCGAACCAGGTGACCAGGTCCACCGCCTGCAAAGCGGCGAGCACCGCCATCCGGTCCTCGAGCGGGTTGATCGGACGGTCCTCGCCCTTGCCGAGACGGCGCGCCGAGGCGTCGCTATTGGCGGCGACGACGAGGCTCGCGCCGAGCGCGCGCGCCTGGGCAAGATAGGTGACATGGCCGCGGTGCAGGATGTCGAACACGCCGTTGGTGAATACCAGCGGGCGGGCCAGGGCCATTACGCGGCCCGCAAGCTGCGCCGGTTCGCACAGCTTTGCCTCCAATTCCGGACTGTCAGACATCGACGTGATGGTGCGCGGGGATTGCGCCGGATACAGGCCCGTTCCCGTTCACGCGCCGGCCGTCATTTGGGCGGGGTATCGATGTACTCGAACACGCGCACCACCTTTTGCACGCCGCCCGTGGTGCGCGCGATTTCCACCGCCGCGTCGGCTTCCTTGTGCGTGACCAGTCCCAGCAGGTAGACCACGCCGTCTTCGGTCACTACCTTGACCAGGTTGGCCGAGAAGCTGCCGCCATTGTCGATGAAGCGCGCTTTGACCTTGGACGTGAGGTAACTGTCGTTGGCGCGCGAGGTATAGGAGCTCGGGGCGGAGATCTGGACGGCGTTGACCACGCCGCGCACGTTGGGAACCGCGCGCACGATGCTTTCGGCCTCTGCTCTGGAGGCGGTGTCGATCGCCTCGCCGGTGAGCAGCGCGTTGCGGTTGTAGCTGGTGACGTTGATGTGCACCTTGTCGCCAAGGCGTTCGTTGATGCGACTGTCGCCGCGCAGTTCGATTTCCTGGTCCTCGGCCTGCGCGCCGAGCGTGCGCCGGTCGGCGGCGGAAATGGCCGCGGCGCCGGCGCCGACCACCGCCATTGGGAAGCAGCCCTGCAACAACGGTGCGAGCCCGAGCAAAAGGAGCAGGACCAGCGACCGCAACCGGGGAAACGCCTTGATCGATTCAATCATGATTCAGCTCCTAGTAACAACGTGTCGATGCCGTCGCACAGGCAGTGCAGGGTGAGCAGGTGCACCTCCTGGATGCGCGCAGTCCTGTCCGAGGGCACGCAGATGTGCACATCCTCATTGGCCAAAAGGCCGGCGATCTTGCCGCCGCTCTTGCCCGTCAGCGCCACCACCTGCATGTCGCGCTCGTGCGCGGCGTGGATCGCGGCGATGACGTTCTTCGAATAGCCGCTGGTGGAGATTGCGAGCAGCACGTCGCCCGTCTGTCCCAGCGCCTGCACCTGCTTGGAGAAGATCTGTTCGAAATCGTAGTCGTTGGCGATCGCGGTGAGGGTCGAAGTATCGGTGGTAAGGGCGATGGCCGCCAGACCAGGGCGTTCGCGCTCGAAGCGCCCGAGCAGTTCGGCGGCAAAGTGCTGCGAGTCGGCGGCGGAGCCGCCGTTGCCGCAGGCGAGAATCTTGCCGTTGGCGAGCAGGCATTTCACCATCAGTTCGGCGGCCTGCGCAATCGGCGCGGCCAGCAGTTCGGCAGAGTTCTGCTTGGTCTGGACGCTGTCGGCGAAATGCTGGCTCACGCGTGCAACGAGATCCATCTATGCTCCGTAGAATCAAAACGCTCATTCTACCTTACTCGATCTGGACCCCGAAGCGCGTGCGCATGCTTGGCCATGGCGCCGGGCGCGGTGGCACTTGAACGCGGACTGGGGAAGAAAGCGTTCATTCACCGAAAGCATCCTTGATCCATTCGATACGGTCCTGCGCCAGTGAATCGAATACTACGACATCGAAGCGGCAAACAGGTTCCGGTTTCCCCGAGAGGTAATGACGCGCGGCCCGCAGAATGCGTTGCCGCTTGGCGGAGGTGATGCTCGCCGCGGCGCCGCCATAGCCGGGGTTGCGCCGCAGCCTCACTTCGACGAACACGAGGACGGGCCCGTCGGCCAGGATCAGATCGATTTCTCCGAGGCGGCAGCGGTAGTTGCGCTCGATCAAGCGCAGTCCGCGGACCTTCAGAAAATCCGCGGCCAGCGTTTCGGCCAACTCGCCGCCCGCCTGTGCCGACGGCTTCACCTGCCGGGGCCCGTCTGCGCGCAGCCGGCGCTTGCTTCATTGCCGGCCGCAACGCACAATCCCATGCCATGGGGCAACATGGCAAGAACGTCAAGCGCGGTGCGCAACTGGAACGGCATGGCCATGATGGGCTAGCCTCGGAGGGTGCCGGGAAATTATATGTCGTCGCCACGCCGATTGGAAATCTGGGCGACATCAGCGCGCGCGCGCTCGCGGTGCTGGCGCAGGCGGACCTGGTCGCCGCCGAGGACACGCGCACCACGGGACACCTGCTCGCCCACCACGGCATAGCGGCCAAGCTGGTCGCGTTGCACGAGCACAACGAAATGCAGCGCGCGGCCGAACTGGTCGCCCGCATGAAAGCGGGCGAGACCATCGCTCTGGTAAGCGACGCGGGGACACCCGGAATCTCGGATCCGGGGACGCTGTTGGTGGCTCGGGCACGGGAGGCGGGTGTAGCCGTATGTCCGATCCCCGGCGCCAACGCAGCGATCGCCGCTTTGTCGGCAGCCGGATTGGCGGCATCGCACTTCCTGTTCTACGGTTTCCTGCCGGTCAGGCCCGCCGCGCGGCGCGCGGCGCTGGAAGCGCTGCGCGAGTTGCCTTATGCCCTGGTGTTCTACGAGGCACCGCACCGCGTGGCCGAGTGCGTGGCCGACCTGGCTGAAATTCTCGGCGGCGAGCGCGACATCGTGATCGCGCGCGAGTTGACCAAGCTGTTCGAGGCTATCCACCGCTGCCGGCTGGATCAGGCGAGCGCCTGGCTCGCGGCTGACGCCAATCGGCTGCGCGGAGAATTCGTGCTGGTCGTCTCCGGCGCGCCGGCCGCGGCGCAGGAAGGCTTGCCGGAAGAGGCCGAGCGGGTGCTGCGTCTGCTGCTGGCGGAGCTGCCGCTCAAGCAGTCGGCCGCGCTCGCCGCAGCGATCACCGGCGCGCGCAAGAACGAGCTGTACGCGCGCGCGCTTGCGCTGCGCGCTGCCGACGGCGGAAGGGACGGCTGACGCGGCTAACAGGCGGCAGGGAGCGCCTCTGCCAACAGCTTCTTCGGCTGGCCGTAGCCGAAGCGCGGCCCGGGTTTGACGTTCACGCAGAGCTCAAGCGTCGCCCTTTTTCTAAAATTTCGCCAAGCCTGGAACTCGGGGCCGGAGGCCGGCCGAGGCGGCGCGTATAATTGCGCCTGCCATGCAGACGCCGATTCCTCAGGTCCTCACGCTCACCCGTCCCGACGACTGGCACCTGCACTTGCGCGACGGTGCCGCGCTTGCCGCAGTGCTGCCGCATAGCGCGCGCCAGTTCGCGCGCGCCATCGTCATGCCCAATCTGAAGCCGCCGGTGACCACGGTGGCGCTGGCGCGGGCCTACCGCGAGCGGATTCTGGCCGCGCTGCCGCCGGATTCGCGCTTCGAACCGCTGATGACGCTGTATCTTACCGATAACACCACGCCCGAGGAAATCGCGCTGGCGCAGACGAGCGGCGTGGTGCGGGCGGTGAAGTATTATCCGGCCGGAGCGACGACGAACGCAGATTCCGGCGTGACCCGCATCGAGCATTGCTTCGGCGCGCTGGAAGCCATGGAAAAAGCCGGTCTGCCGCTGTTGCTGCATGGCGAAGTCACCGACCGCGAGGTGGATGTCTTCGACCGCGAACAGGTGTTCCTCGACACCGTGCTGCCGCAGATTACGCGGCAGTTTGCCGGCCTGCGGCTGGTGCTCGAGCATATCACCACGCGCGAGGCGGTCGACTACGTGTCCGCGGCGCCGGCCAGCGTCGCCGCCACCATCACCGCGCATCACCTGCTGCTGAATCGCAATGCGATGTTCGCCGGCGGCATGCGACCGCATCACTACTGCCTGCCGCTGCTCAAGCGCGAAACGCACCGCCGCGCGCTGCTGCAGGCGGCAACCGGCGGCAGCCCCAAGTTTTTTCTCGGCACGGACAGCGCGCCGCATGCGCGCCGCAACAAAGAGGCCTCTTGCGGGCATGCGGGCATCTACAGTGCGCACGCGGCGATCGAGCTCTACGCCGAGGCGTTCGATGCGGCCGGCGCACTCCACCGGCTCGAGGCCTTCGCCAGTTTCCACGGCGCCGATTTCTATCGCCTGCCGCGCAATACCGAAACCGTCACCCTGCGGCGCGAGCGCTGGCAGGTCCAGCCCGCGTTCGCGCTGGGCGATGACGAACTGGTGCCGCTGCGCGCCGGCGAGCCGCTCACCTGGCGCTTGCAGTAGTCCGCCATGGCCACTACGACCGAACCCGACTGGGACCGCTGGCAATTGCTGGGGTCGCCGATGTTCGCCACGCTGGCGCCGCTGATCGAGCGCCTGCCCGAGGACCACTTCCCCACGCTGGCCGAGCTGAACCGCCTGTGCGAGGAGCGCGAAGTGGTGAGCGGCGGCGGCGAGCCGCTCGAATTCGTGCCGCAGGAGGCGAAGACCGGCGAACCCTACGAGAAGCGCGTGTTCGCCTACGGCAAGGTGCTCACGCGCAACCGCAACTGGCACGACCTGTTCAACGCGCTGGTATGGATCAGCTTTCCCCGGACCAAGGCTGCGCTTAACCGCCACCACTACCGCGAAATGCAGGCACGCGAAGGCGGAGAGGCGCGCGGACCGGTGCGCGACGCCTTGACGCTGTTCGACGAGTCGGGCGTGATCGTCGCCGCGGGCGACTCCGAACTGGCGCAGCTGCTGACCGGCTTTCAGTGGAAGGACCTGTTCTGGAACCGGCGCGAGGACGTGGTGCGCAACATGCGCTTCCACCTGTTCGGCCACGCGCTGTACGAGAAGGCGCTCGCGCCCTACAAGGGCATCACCGGCAAGAGCGTCATCATCGACATCGCCGCGAAGGAACTGGAGCGGCCGCTGCCGCAGCAGCTTGCCGCGCTCGACGCCCATCTGGCGCGCACCTTCACCGACCTGCGCTCGTTTGGCGCGACCGACGACTATGCGCCGCTGCCGATACTGGGTGTGCCCGGCTGGACCGCGGAAAACGAGTCGGAGCGCTACTACGAAGACACGCAGCAGTTTCGCCCGGGGCGTGCGCGGGAGCGGGAAAAACCGCAGCAGCGGGCTGACGCGAATCCGAGGCCGGACGCGGGCCACAAGCGCAAAGGCAGGAACAAATAGCGCGTTCTTCCCGGAGACTGCCGTTTGAGCGCAGCAATGCCCGACTTTGCGCGCGCGTCGACCCACTCGCAGGTAGCCGATGAAAAAACGTCCTTCCTACCTTCGCCCGAAGGGCGCCCACGATGGCGCCAAAGTCACCATGGTCGAACTGCTGTTCGACCTGGTCTTTGTGTTTGCGGTCACCCAGCTTTCGCATACCCTGCTGGCCGAACTCAGCTGGCAAAACGCATCCCGGGTAGGCGTGCTGATGGTCGCGGTATGGGGCGTTTGGCTGTACACGGCATGGGTCACCAACTGGCTCGACCCGGACCGTGTTCCGGTGCGCCTGTTCCTGTTCGCGATGATGCTGGTCGGGCTGGTGATGTCGGCGAGCATTTCGAAGGCATTTGCGGAGTACGGCCGGGCCTTTGCCAGCGCCTATGTGACCATGCAGGTGGCGCGCGCAGGTTTTCTTTGCTGGGCGCTTCGGCATGAGCGCGCGAATCTGGCGCGCAACGCACAGCGCATTCTTGCCTGGGAGTTGTTCCGGGGGGCGATCTGGCTGGCCGGAGGCTGGGCCGGGGCGGAGGCGCGACTGGCGTGCTGGAGCGCGGCAATTGCACTCGGCTTCATCGCGCCATGGGTCAATTTCTGGGTGCCGGGCATGGGCAAATCCGCGGTGACCGACTGGGACGTCGATGGCCGGCATGTCGCCGAACGCTGTGGCCTGTTCGTGATCATCGCGCTGGGCGAATCGCTGCTCATTACCGGCGCCACGTTTTCGCAGGTTCCGTGGAGCGCAAGCACGCTCTGGGCGTTCGCTGCCGCCGCGGTCGGCAGTCTCGCCCTGTGGTGGATCTATTTCGACCGGGGCGCCGAGCACGCGGCCGAGGTAATCAGCCGCTCGGAAACGCCGGGAGAAACGGCGCGCGCTGCCTACACCTTCATTCACTTGCTGATCGTCGCCGGCATCATCGTCTGCGCCGTCGCCGACGAGGAGATCCTGGCGCGCCCCGCGCACGCCAGCGCCGCTGCGATTACCGTCATTCTGCTGGGACCGGCGCTGTTTCTGTTCGGCACCGCGCTGTTCAAGTGGGTGGTGTATGCGCGCAAATGGCCGCCGCTGTCGCATTTCCTCGGCCTGTTGCTGCTGCTGGCATTGATTCCCGTGGCGACGCTGCACTGGCTGTCGGCGCTCGGCCTTGGGGTCGCCACCACATCGGTGCTCTTGTTTGTCCTCGCATGGGAATACCTGGCCTTGAACAGGGCGTAAGTGCGCGCCCCCGGCGTGCGGGCTTACAATGCGTGCTCGGATTGGATTTTCCAGCCGGAACCCGGCAGCGTCTCCCAGGGCGCGCAACCATTTCAGGATTATGACCATGGCAAATATCGCATTTCTCGGTACTGGACTACTCGGTGGGGCGTTTGCGGAAGCCTGCGCCAAGCGCGGTGATACGGTCGTCGCGTGGAACCGGTCGGCGGACAAGGTCCTCGCCTTGGCGCCGTTCGGCGTCAAAGCGGCCAAGACGCCGGCCGAAGCGGTTAAAGGCGCAGCCAGAGTGCACCTCGTGCTCAAGGACGACGCAGTGGTTGAAGAACTCATCGCGGCGGCAGGTCCTGGACTTGCCGCCGACGCGATACTGATCGATCACACCACGACCTTGCCGGCGCTCACCGCCGACCGGTCCAAACGGCTTAACGCGCAGGGGCGGAAGTATCTGCATTGCCCGGTATTCATGACGCCGGCGGCCGCACGCAACGCCCAGGGTTCGATGCTGGCTGCGGGGCCGAAGCCGCTGTTCGAAAGCGTCAAGGCGGATCTCGCCCGGATGACGGGGCGGCTCGAATACCTGGGCGAGCGCGCCGATCTCGCCGCCGCCAACAAACTGCTGGGCAATGCCATGATCATCGGCGTGTCGGCCTCAATGGCCGACGTGCTTACCCTGGCCAAGGCGAGCGGCATCGCCGGCGAGGACGCGATCAAGCTGCTTGGCCTGTTCGACGTCAATGCGATGATCGCAACCCGGGGACTGAACATGGCAAAAGGCAACTTTACCCCGAGCTTCGAGCTGGCCATGGCGCGCAAGGACGTGCGCCTGATGCTCGAAACCGCGGGCACGCGGCCGATGGCAGTGTTGCCGGCGATCGCGGCGAGGATGGATCAGCTGATCGCAGCGGGGCATGGCGCCAAGGACGCGAGCGTGGTGGGCATCGACGCGTTGCAGTGAGCGCGAATTGCCGCGATCGCCGGCCGGCGTGCGCTTGTCGAAGGCGTTGGCGGCGCAAGTGCTAAAATTCTCCCGTGAAGCCGGCCAGACGGTCGCTGCGCGCTTTCGGGCGCGGAGAGGAAAGTCCGGGCTCCGCAGAGCAGGGTGACGGCTAACGGCCGTACGTAATAGTCGAAGGCTTGCTTTCGGCGAAGACGAGGAATAGGGCCACAGAGACGAGTCGCCGCGCTTTCGCAAGAGGGTGCGGCGGGTGAAACGCGGTAACCTCCACCCGGAGCAACACCAAATAGGCGGACTATGATGCTGCTCGCTGAGTCCGCGGGTAGGTGGCTGGAGCCCTGGGGCAACCCAGGGCCTAGAGGAATGACCGTCATAGGGAGCAATCCCCGTAACAGAACCCGGCTTATCGGCCGGCTTCACTTTTCACCCCCGGCGTAGCGCGGACCTATCCGGGGCCGCGCTCTTTCTCCCGCCCCACTCAGTTGCCGGCGTCGACGGGCTCCCGCAGCGCGTCGATCTCGGCGAGCACCTGCGCCGGCAAGAGATCGTTCATGCACTTGAAATGCCCCAGCGGGCATTCGCGCGCAAAACACGGGCTGCACTCGATGTCGATGTTGACGACGCGCGCCAACCCCGGCTGCGTGGCCAGCGACAGCGGCGGGGTGTGCGCAGGGCTGGAGGACCCGTACAGCGCGACGAGCGGCTTGGCCAGCGCCGCGGCGACGTGCATCATGCCGGAGTCGTTGCTCACTACCAGCCGGGCGCACGCTATCAGGTCGATCGCGCTGGCGAGGTCGGTCTTGCCGCAGAGGTTGGCGCAGGCGCCGTCCGACTGCGCGCTGATTTCCTCGCCAACTTGCACGTCCTTGCTCGAGCCGATGAGCCAGATGGCGTAATTGCGCTGGGCCAGCTCGCGGGCGAGCGCGGCGAAATGGCGCGCGGGCCAGCGCTTGGCCGGCCCGTATTCGGCGCCGGGGCAGAACACGGCGACCGGGCGCGAGCGGTCCAGGCCCAGGCGCGCGGTGGTGCGCGCGGTGTTGACCGGATCCACCTGTAGTCGCACCTGCGGCAGTGGTCGGGACAATTGCGCCCCCGGTTTTTCGGCGAGTTGGGCGTAGCGTTCGGCCATCAGCGGCAGTTTCGCGCGGTCGAGTTTGTGCGTCAGGTTCAGCAGGCCGTAGCGGAATTCGCCGGCGTAGCCCGCGCGCAGCGGAATGTCGGCGAAAAACGGTATCAGCGCCGACTTGAAGCTGTTGGGGAGCACGATGGCCTGGTCGTAATATCGTTTTGCGAGCTCGCGCCCGAGCTTCCAGCGCGCGCGCAGTTTCAGCTCTCCGTGCGCGAACGGCGACGCGATCACTTCGTCGATCTCGGGCATGCGCGCGAGCAGCGGGCAGCACCAAGGCGGCGCCAGCGCGTCTATGCCGACATGGCCGAGCTTGTCATGCAGGCGCCGCAACAGCGGCTGTGCGAGCAGCGTGTCGCCGATCCAGGACGGGGCGACGATGAGAATGCGTACCATGGAAACCAGTGTCTAGAAACCAGAAATGGGAAAAGACACCGGGCTTGCCAGTGCCCCGGCTTCC
>Ga0307377_10004542_pt1 | contig 15147 bp, 28 predicted proteins | sample TR3MG_FD_202535 | JGI IMG/M metagenome (GOLD analysis project Ga0307377, IMG submission 202535) | Soil microbial communities from Risofladan, Vaasa, Finland - TR-3 | ecosystem: Environmental > Terrestrial > Soil > Coastal area > Acid sulfate soil | place: Finland: Risofladan, Vaasa | collected... | reverse complement strand
TCACCAACCGCATCGCCGAGCTGACCAAGGGCAACGGGCACGCCAAGGCCGGCGCCGACAACCAGTAGTCGCCCGGACCACTGAGAGCGAGGGGCCGTCCGAAAGGGCGGCCCCTCTCTTGTGTACAGCGGTTAGATTGACGTCGTAGGCATCGTCACAAGTCCTGTGGTTATGAAGATCAGAGTCCTGCACGCTTACTATGGCTGCGACACCGGTTGCTGCGGCCACATCATCGAGATCGATGGCGAGGAGGACAGCAGGTCCTTCACCTTCGACCACTTTGAGAAGTCTGAACAGGTCACCGTCCTAGATCAGATCGTGACGGCGGTCTATGGAGTTGAGACGGTCCTGGATCCCGAACTTAGGGCCTTTATCCTGAAGAGCGTCCCCGATGAGTGCCACGAGTCGATCGACTGGAGCTCTGTCGAGGTCGTAGGAGACTGCTGATGGTCAAGCGCGAGTTCATCCTGGACGGTCCCAACGGTCACAAGTTCCCCAAGCTGATGTCCGCCGTCGATCTCGACGGCGATGGTCGCTATACAGCCAGGTGTCTCGGTTGCGGAACAAGCATCACCGTCACGCCGATGTTCATTGGTGACGACGGGTTCTTGGGCCGCACGCCCGAGAAGGCCGACGATGGTGTCTACATGCCCTGCCCAATGCCGGCGGCCGGTATAAAGACCCCATGATCGAACTTGACGCACTGCTTCAGAGACTCAAGGACCTGGTGTCCAAGAACAGCCCGGATGATCCGACTATCGCTGATGACGACATCAGGATTGGCGACATCAAAGCCCTGGTCGACGAGATCGAGCGGCTCAGGCGCGATCGGCAGCGGTTGATCCTGGATCACATCTCGTCGGAGGGCCAGTGGATCGAGCACACCGGGGAGCTCAATCAGAGGATCAAGGAGCAGGAGGCTGAGCTCAAGGAGTTCAAGAGCTTCGTTAAGGAGATCCGGGATGGCTACGACTGCGACACCGGGGCCAGCGGTGTCCACGCCCACCGGTGTCGATGCTGTGTGGCCGGAGACCTGCTCGGCGAGCCGCCGAGCGTGTTCGATCAGCGAACCCGAGGCGGCTAGGTCGCCCCTCCGCAATCCAGATCCGGCCTAGTCATCGGTCAGGCGCTCTACGAGCGCCGCCTGAAGCTCCTCGATCGGAATGAGCCGGTCCTCGTTGTTGATCCTGATCATCACCATGGCGCCCGTGAGATGGTGCGGCTGCCACTTGTAGGAGAGGGTGATCTCCTCGTCCTTTGCGAGCTCTGACTCGTCGAACTCGATCGAATAGAAGCCGGTCTGGTAGTTCCAGGTGCCGGTCGCCTTGGCAGCCTTACCTGATGTTGTGCGGGTCCAGCGGATCACACCGTGTTCGTCTGGACGGCCCTCGAAGTAGATGCAGCTGGTGAGCACGTTTCCGATTCGGAAGACCTCGGTCCCTCGGATCAGCTTGCGACCGCCGTAAGGAATCGCGCCCTGGTAGACACGGCACACGCCGTTGGTTGTGGCACAGAGCTCAGTCTGCTTGCGCGGCTCACGATTCATCATTGAACGTCTCCTAGGTTCTTATCTCTTCTACCTGCTCGGCCGGGTAGAAGTCTCCTATGAAGGAAGCGAAGCTCGAAGAGCTTTACCGAGGCTGCGCTCACTGCGATGACTATATCGACGACGCGGACTGTACGTGTCCCGAGCTGGAGGACATTCAATCGCTGATCAGCCTTCTGCGGGGGGCTGAGAAAAGGGCGGCCACCTTTAGGGCCGAGCAGGAGAGTCTACACCGGGAGGTGAAGAAGCTCAGGACGCTACACAAGGCCATCGTGGACATGGAGGCCACGCTGAGCTACGAGTCGGCCTACATCGCCTGCGCCGAAAGCTGCAACACGAACCACGCCTGGGGCCCGGGTCCGCACAACTGCGACTGTCCTGCCAAGACAGTCCACGAGGCGCTGGCTGCGCTAAATGGAACCGTGCTCGACGACATCGTCGAGGCTCTGGAGGAGACCGATGAGTGAGGCCATGGCAGAGGCGATCCTGATCGCCAAGAAGGCGCGCGAGCGCGCAGAAAAGGCTGAGGCTCAGCTGGCTGATGCTCATACGGGAATCGTCAAGGCGACGGCCAATGCTGCTCTGGCCGCCGAGCGCCTGAAGGACGAAGAAGGCAAGCACGCCCAGACTCAGAAGAAGCTCAAGAAGGCCCGCGACGACAACAGGACACTTCGCGCCAAGATCCGCGATCTCCAGAACGAGGCGAAGCTCCCGCAGGATGCAGTCCCGATCGAAGTGATCTCTTTCATCGATAGCTCTGGGCACTCCGTAATCATCAACTGCACCGGCACAGCACAGAAGCTCAAGGTGCTTCGCGAGATCGTAAAGGCGGCCATTCACCACGACCACATCGACCCGCACGACAAAGAGCACTACGACGTCACGGCCATACTGGAGTCTGGGACCCCCGAGGAGCTTGAAGCGCTTATCCACGCCGCAGACCTTCCCCAAAGCGGCACGAGCAGGGAAGGGTTTAGCCCTGTCCGAGCGAACGACGGATGGCCCATCGAAAGGGACTTCGAGGACTAATGAACAGACGAGACACCAACGGCTACGAAATCTATCTCAACAACAGGTACCGAGGGCTTTACCGACGCGAGTCGGCAATGAAGAAGCTCAAGCAGCTCATGGGTCGTCGCAAGTGGTCCTCCGCTCTCTTCCCAGGGCGCACCAAGTATTCCACCAGTAACGGCGATGTGATCGTGATGAACAACGTCGGTTGTTACCGATGCGCTAGGGCCGACCGAAGGAAAAAGAACACGTCCTAAGAAGGCCGGTTCCGGCTTTGATGTCCCAGGTATAAGCAATCAGTCAATCAACAAAGGAGCATTGAGAAAGTGCCATCAACCAAGAAGGCGGCCGCCACTGGCGAGCTCATCGACGTACTGGTTTCATTCGACACGACGTCCTAGGGAGAGTAGTAGTGGGCCTCGCGATGACATGTAGCGCAAAGAAGCACACACCGATCGAGTTCAGCCTTGACCTCGTCCGTGAGAGCGGTCCTCTGGTAACGCGAGATCTGAAAGTCCTTACCATCGACGTGATGGAAGTCGAAAGCTGCGGCGCAGCGGGAGTAGTTGCAGTCGGGGCCAGCGCACACACCGCCCTTGTAGGCAACGCACGCTTCCTTGAACCGCTGACGCGAGTTCCTGACCCGGTTGGTCTGACATGACTTGCAGTAGGAGTTCAGGTAACCCCGTTGGGTGTTGGTCAGGTGGAATTCAGAGACAGGCAGAGTCTCCTTGCAGTGGTAGCACCGTCGAGAGGTCTTCGCCATCTGCTCCTGGCCCAACCACTTCCTGGAATTTCCTATGCCGAACGGTGAGCACTCATAACAGAATTGGCGGGTACCTGAATACCTCTTATGGCCGCCATCGAGGATGTAGAGAGGGATCTTTTCTCCGCACCTCCGGCAATCTTGGAGAGGTTTTGGTTGAAACACCATGTGATCCTTCCTTTCTACATCACTATTACGTCGAAACAGACTTGAGCACAAGGAGATTCTGATGCCCTCACCACTGGATGTGAGCGTAAGTCCTATTGAGATAATGCTTTCCTTCGATACGACGGGATCAATGTACCCGGCCCTAACCCAGGTCCGCCGCGAGGTAGAGAGCCTGGCCAAGAGCCTATTCAAGGACATTCCTGACCTCCGGATCGGCATCATCGCCCACGGAGACTACTGCGATGCTCCTCACACGATCACCAAGCTCGATCTCACGAGCGATCAGAAGGCCGTCTGCAAGTTCGTTCGCGACGTGGACGCCACCCACGGTGGTGATGCCCCAGAGGCCTACGAGCTGGTGCTCCACGAGGCTCGGACCTCGGTCGACTGGAAGAGCGACACCCACAAGGTGCTGGTGATGATCGGCGACGACGTGCCCCACGGACCGTCCTATCCCCAGAACACCAAGAAGATCGACTGGCGCAACGAGCTCGGTCTCCTCATGGAGTCGAACGTCAACGTCTACGCCGTCCAGGCGCTAGGGCGGCGGCACGCCACCAACTTCTACAAGGAGGTCGCCAATAAGACCGGCGGCTTCCACCTGGAGCTGAACCAGTTCTCTCACATGGCCGACATCATCAAGGCCATCTGCTACAAGCAGCAGGGCAACGAGTCCCTGGCCATGTTCGAGGGCCGTCTCCAGACGGCGGGCCGCATGAACCGGTCGATGGACAAGGTCATCGGCACCCTGCTCGGCCGCGAGGTCTCTGTCGACTTTGCCAGCACCCGTAAGGACGGGCTGACGCCGGTCCACGCCTCGCGCTTCCAGGTGCTGGCGGTCGATGACGACACGTCCATCAAGGACTTCGTCCAGGAGGCTGGCGCAGAGTTCAAGGCCGGTCGCGGGTTCTACGAGTTCACCAAGTCGGTGAAGATCCAAGATCACAAGGAGGTTATTCTCCAGGAGAACGCCTCTGGTGACATGTTCTCCGGCGCTGAGGCCCGAGAGATCCTCGGCCTGCCCGAGTATGGCACGGTCACGGTTAGCCCCCGGAGCACGTCTGGTCTGAGCGACGGCAAGTACACCGCCTTCGTCCAGAGCACCAGCCACAACCGGAAGCTGATCGCTGGCACCAAGTTCCTCTACGAGGTTGAGGACTGGGATCGGTGAGTAATACGGTCCAAGACAAGCTCATCATTCCCAAGAAGGTCAAGGTAGGGTTCCAGAACCGAGACGGGACCTACACCGGCAAGCTCGCCTTCGTGGTCTACGTGGACCATAAGGGCAAGCTCCGCATGGAGCGAAGCTGGGAAGGCTGGCGCGACAAGAAGATCGAGCCGATGGAGTTCGACAACGAGCCCACGACCGGCTTTGTGCTCAACAAGAAGGTCGGCGATTACTCCTCCCGGTGGGGCGGCCGCCGGGCTTGGATCCGGATCTACGACCCTCGTGGTTTCGAGTTCGAGATCAGCGTCGAGAACTTGCTCTTCGTCTTGGAGCACACCTCTGCCATCCAGGGTAAGGGGCTGGAGGGCGAGTTCGTGCTGGCGTGGGGCGGCAGCGGTAGCAACTGCAAGGTGATGCTGCTGCCGACCAACTCCGAGGACTATAAGGAGTCGGTCAGCTACAACGCCCTGCAGACCAAGAAGGTAGGCAAGAAGGACATGCAGGACGGGTGCGTCTACCGGACCAAGGACAACGATGACTACATGTACCTCGGTCGTCACGACTTTTATGAGATGGTCGGCTACTACGACAAGCGCATGACTCGCAGTAAGCTCCACATCTTCGTGAGCGTGGACGGCAAGAGCACCTACTGGACTCAGAAAGGCTTCACCAAGCTCGCTACTCGTCTCAGCGACGACCCCTCACCGCTCTACGCCGACGAGTTCGAGAAGTTCATGAAGTCGGAGCACGGTAGTAAGGTCGTCGAGATCACCGGCACGCCGGCCAAGCCAGATCTCGCGGATCGATACAGCATCCGAGGCTCTTACTACCTCAAGCGAGACGACGGCTACCACCGCATCGAGTTCAACTACAACTACAGCAACTATGGCTATGGCTGGCGTTCTTCTCCACGAGAGCCGACCTGGCAGATACGAGAGGCCAAGCAGCCGGTCAAGCTGACGACCGATGGCAACTTCGTCTGGCCCAGGGAAGGGGCGTTCGGGGACTACAAGGACCTCACTAAGGAGCAGGCGGCGGGAATGCACTTCTACACCATCAGCGCTAAGAACGAACAGGGCGCGGTCCGCGCCATCTAGGAGCAAGCAATGAGCGACAAGGTTTCCAAGAACGACGAGAAGATCAAGCTTCTGATGGCGAAGGTCGAGGAGCAGAAGGCTTCTCTCGGCACCAAGCCACGGGCTAAGTGGAACACCAACGCGGTGTTCAAGTATCCGGGCGGGGAGTTCGTCAACCTGAACACCGTGAACGAGGGTGACTTTGGGAAGCTCGTCGATGCGATGTCCCACCTGCTGACGACGGAGTCCCTCCGAGCGCAGGCGGCCGAGCGCCTAGGTGTTGATGTCGTTCCCTTCACTCACGGCGGTTACACCATCGCCGAGTGGGAGGAGGACTTCAAGTTGCGAATCAACATCGTCGGCTACGACGGCCGCAAAAAGAAGCTCGACGCTACCAACGCGAAGCTCAAGAGCCTCATCAGCGCCGGCACGCGGACCGAGATGGAGCTCGACGAGATCGAGAACCTCCTGGGTTAGGTAGCCGCCCCCGACCCGAGTGAGCAGAACTCACTGACATACACACCAGACCCCACTGAGGGGATAGACGAGGAAGAATCATGATCGGACGCGGACACGGACGGACCTACAAGGTCAACATCAGCACGCTGCTGGAGCACCTCAAGAAGAACCGGGACGAGCACGTCGAGATCGTCGAGGAGGCGCAGGCGGCCTTCAGGAAGATGGCGATCGAGAAGCTCGATTCGATGCTTCAGGACGCCAAGAGTGGCAAGGGAATCCGGACCCAGCTCGGACTCAAGGTCCCCACTGTCCACACGGACGCCTTCGACAACGCAATCGGCATCATGGAGATGACCCAAGAGGCCGGCGAGACGACGATCGAGATCGATGCTGGCGAGTACGAGAGGTTCGTACGGAACTGCTGGGACTGGTCCACCGAATTCGCTACCAGCAACCGGGGCTACTCGGACAAGATCTAGGCGGCTAAGCTGGTCCTATCGGCCGCCGCCTGTACGCGGGCGGCGGCCACATCAGGGGAGAGACCGTGAGCAGCGGAAACGAATCCAGTCACCACCACATCAGTGACGACATCAGCAAGGACATCGAAGAGGGCCTGAAGAAGGCCCAGCAGGTCGCCAAGATCGTCTTCGGCGATAGGGCGCGGAACCGAGACGTCTACGTGATCTACGAGTTCATGATGGGCGCGCTCCACTGCGAGCACGAGGAGGAGAAGAAGGAGCCCTGGGAGTAGGGCTAGATGTCCGCCAGTTCGTCTAGGACTAGTAGACGCGCCAGTCTCGGCATCACCTCTGTCCTGCACTTGTCTGTGTCGAAGCAGTAGATCTTAGAGACCTCGCGGGTCTCAGGGTTCACGATCGCTGCGAACGGCTGCGAGCACCGCTCCCACACCACCATAGTGATGTCTTCTTGGTCCTCCACATCGCAGGTGAGGTCGAACCGGTCCATGCTGAAACTCTCGCGCTCGCCCGTGGCGATGACGCGAGCTACATCGAGCAGCCGAAACATACGGTCGAGCAGTCGACGCTGTAGCTCCTGATCGGTCACTAGACCGATCATAGCGAGTCGAGGGCTAGACGTCTCCCAAGACGTCTAGGACGAAGTTCTTGTTGAGCAGTCTGATGAGCTCCAGGACCTCGTTCCTCTGCATGCCGACCTGATTGGGGACCCGGCGAGCCTTCATCCCGCCGCCCTTGGAGACGATCTCTGGGCCTCGACGCTCGCCCAGCTGGACCCGACCATCGCTGCAGATGGAAAGGTCCAGACGCTCGCCGTCGATGTTGTCCCCGAAAGGGATGCTCCGCCACTCGACCTTCGGCTTGCTCATCTAGAGTCCCCCCAGGGCGTCCAGCAGGAAATTGTCATTGATGACCCTCAGCAGTTCGACCATCGCACCGCGTTCGATGCGGATTGTCCCGCCGCCCCGCCGGTCGAGGACGGCGTGCGAACGATCGGCGGCCACTCTCAAACCCGTCTTGTGGTCTATCTCGAACGACTCATAGGTCATCGGCTTGTCGGGTGCCGGCTCTAGATCGACCCACCGAACATACTCGCGGTCACCGGACTCTCCGATCACCTCGACCATTGCCGGGAGCATGGGGTGAGGTCCAATGACCTTGCACTGATTGCTACCCCAGATCGAACAGATTAGGTCGTCCGGGTGGATGTATGTGCAAGCCGTACCAGGGGCGAACGGCGGGTCGTCCATCAGACCTCGCTCAGCGCGTCGAGCGGGTAGTCCCGAACGATCTCGGCGGAGAGTTTGACCGCCTCTTCTGGTGTAAGGGCGATGCCACGCTGTCCTTGGCTGATGTAGACCTTGTCGGGGTAGATCAGCGCTACGACGCCGTCTCGTCCATGCTCTGGCACCGCCTCGCGTAAGACGATGCGTCGTGGGCTGCCCTGAATACTCTCGCTGGCGCTACTCATCCAAGCCTCGCTAGGTCTTCTAGGACCAGCTCTCGGTCGATTGCGTCCGTCAGCCGGCCCCGAACGACGTCAGGTTTCCACGCGAGGTGTAGTCGTAGCCCGGGGGCGACCCTCGCGTAGAACACCTGGAACGGGTTGCTGCCAAACGACATGTCGAAGACGTTGTAGAGACCATCGTGGTGGACTTGGACCACGAATTCTTCCAGGAAGAGCTTTACGAACGCCTGTTTCTGGGGCGCTGTTTGGCAAGCGAACTTGAAGGCCGTCCAGGCGTTCAGATGCCGCTTTCTGAAGATGTCGTTGATCCTGCCCATCAATACGATGGCCTCGGCCGCCTCGGGGCTGTCGAGGCCTAGCTCTGTCACGCCAGTCTGCGCCCAGATGTGGCTCATAGCGACCCCAGCATCGATAGGTCGTCGAGGACCATGTCTCGGTCCAGGGCCGGAACAAGGAAGTTCCGGACTACGTGGGCGTCCCAGGTGTAGTGGGGCACGTTCGACACCATCTTGGCGTCCAGGATCTGGACTGGCCTGGGACCGATCCGCGTATCGATGACGACGAACCAGTCGTCTTCGTGGAGCTCTAGCTCGAACTCCTCGATGAAGCAGCTAACCCGGTGTGACCTGTCGGGCCACTTCGCGCATTCGGCGATGAAGGCCTCGTAGGCGACCTTCTCCTGCTTGCTGATGACCTGCCTGATTCGGTTCATCAACACCAGAACCTCAGTCATCTCGTCGGTCCAGTCCATGACTCTTCTACCCGGTGACCGACCGGCGGCCGTCTATCGAATTATTGATTGATCAACGTGGCCTGATTCTGGGTAAGAGATCTCAGGCAAATCAGGGAGCAGGTGACTATATGAACCAGGACGCACTCGACGAGCTTGAACGGCTGCGGGCAGAGGACGAGGACGGGCTGCTGCGACCCGAGGCTGTGGTAGATGCGGCGCGATCGAAGACGTCGCCTCTCCACGAGCACTTCACCTGGAACAACAGTCGGGCGGCCGAGAAGTATCGGCTAATCGAAGCACGGCAGCTCATTCGGGTGGCCGTCACGATCTTGCCCAGGACCAAGAAGAAGGTCCGGGCCTATGTCTCCTTGACCAAGGATCGAGCCGATGGAGGCGGCTACAGGCAGCTCGACGAGGTCCTTACTTCGAGGGCGCTCAGACGAGCTCTGATGCTCGACGCGGCCAAGGACCTGCTGGTCTTCAAGCGGAAGTTCCACAAGCTGAGGGAGGAGTTCTCTCTGCAGCGACTTTTTTCAGTAATCGATGAGGCCCTTTCGATCCTCGAAGACGAGGACGACGAGAACGAGGAGACGACGTAGTGAGCAGTAATGGACGAACGGCGACCAAGACGACGAAGGTCGCCAAGAAGCAACTGAAGCGGACACCAGCAGGGAAGACTGATGTGGTCGAGAAGATCACCATCAGCGCCCCCAACCTCAAGACGGTGACCTTCCACATCAAGGGCACGGCGCCCTACGTGCAGAACAAGTTCAGTCAGAAGGCCCAGGAAACCATGCGGCAGACCCAGGCCGAGGGTTCGACCGCCAAGAAGGGCAAGAAGCGAGCCCCGAAGGACTTCGAGGCCCTCTTCCACGGGTCCTATCACCAGGGCATCGACGGAGCCTTCGGGTTTCCGGCGGCCGGTCTGAGGGCGGCGATGATCTCGGCCTGCCGGTCGGTCGGGTTCAAGATGACCCACGGCAAGCAGTTCGTGTTCGTCGAGCCCGACGTCTTCGACACCGATGGGACCGCGCTGGTGAAGATCACCAAGGGCGAGCCCAGACACGTCGAGCACGCGGTTCGGATCCAGACGACGACCGACATCCGAGTGCGGGCGATGTGGGATCAGGGCTGGGAAGCGAAGCCTCGGCTGACCTTCGACGCGGATCAATTCACGACGACCGACGTGGCCAACCTGCTGATGCGGGCGGGCCTCCAGGTCGGCATTGGCGAGGGTCGACATGACTCCCGAAGCAGCGCCGGCTGCGGCTGGGGAACGTTCGAGATCGTCGGCCTCTAAACATTCAGCGGCTAGTCCAGGTCGGGCTCGGCGGGCTAAGGCAAGCCGGGGCCAGGCCCGGCAAGGCAGGCTGGGCATGGCCGGGCCGGGTATGGCTAGGCATGGCCGGGCTCGGCGTGGCAGGCATGGCAGGTCCAGGTTTGGCAGGGCCCGGTTCGGAGCGGCAGGGCAGGCCAGGCTCGTCCCGTCGCGGACCCGTTTGGCACGCCACGGTTTGGTAAGGCAGGCAGGGCATGTCCGGGCTAGGCGAGGCTCGTCGCGGACAGGTTCGGCTGGGTATGGCAGGCACGGCACGTTCCGGCAACGCGAGGCGCGGTGTGGTCGGGCAGGCAAGGCGGGGCCAGGTTTGGTCGATTCGGCACGGCCAGTCGCGGTTCGGCAGGCATGGCAGGGCTAGTTACGGCGGTGCGCGGCGGTGCACGGCTCGGCAGGGTCCTGATGAGTGTAGGCCCGTGCAGGTTAATTCCTGCACGGGCCTGCCTCATTTAATCGGTTGATTCTGCGCCGATATCGGCTTAGTTTAGCTGAATCGTGCTCTACCTCATCACCGTCATTGCCCTCTACTTACTGTCGATCTTCTGGATTGCGGTCGCTAACCCGTGGCTGGGCGAGCAGCTCCGCGACCAGCAACGATGGCAGCGCGAGCAGGACGAGCTACGTAGGCGGCGGCGCGAAGAAGAGGCGGCCGAACTCAAGCGCAAGCAGGAGGAAGAGGAGGCCCTCAAGCGAGCCGAGGAAGTCCCTTATCGGGTCGGCGACTTTCTCAAGTTCGCCTTCCCGATCATCAGGCGGGCCAGCCCCGCCCTAATCGCGCAGCAGATCGTGAGCGTTCAACCAATGACCGGCCCCGTAGGGGGGATCGCCTTCTACCGTCCACGATACGGAGAGACTGAGGAGCTCCGGACAGTGCTCGACGACATCGTCGATGCTCTGAACGAGTCGGACGACGACCCCATCGACTACATCGTTGATCAGATCATGCGGGACGTGTTCGGGGGCTGCCCCTACTCGACCTACTACCAGCCCACGGTCGAGGAGCTGAAGGCCGAGCTGGCCGAGGCGTATCCGGAGCCAGCTCTCGTCTAGTCGCCATTTTTGATGAATCGGGCGGTCTCTTCGTATTGGTCATGACGGAGAAGATCCAAAGAACGACGCGGCGGCGACCCCTTACTCAGGCTCAACGAGAGTCCTTGGTTGCGAACTATCTCAACGGGAACATGTCGCCCAAACAGCTGTCGATCGTGTTCAACATCGTAGTGAGCACGGTCTATAAGACCCTCTGGCGGGAGGGTGTAGCCACTGGTAACAACTCGAAGAAGCGGATTACAGAAAGCCGGTGTGTAGACGGGGTTCCGTGCAAGACCACGCAGCCTATCCTGAGCCCCAGTTTCGATGCGAACAGGAGGGTCCGGAGCGATTGCACGGAGTCGCCCGATACCGTAATGGCGTGGCGGGAACATTACCCGATTCAATACCTCCCGAATGGCAACAGGACCAGGCGACGGCGGGTAGAAGGGGGTATGGAGCAACCCTTCCCTAGTGTCGAGCCCGTCGTTGTGCTGCCCTACAATCAAACGCTCGGTTTCGACTACATCGATGGACCGTGGGTAGTTGATGCGCCCCGGCTCGCTGAAATATGTGGCATGCCGGAGACCACGCTGAAGAGTCGGCTTAATAGAGGCTGGACGATCGAGGAGGCGCTTCACCCGGACGGTAATAAGCTGCGGCGGCGGCGGCGATCCATCGAACGATACGGTCTGAAGTTTCTCTACCACCAGGGCCAGGTCAAGGTGGTAGAGGACTGGGCGGCCGAGCTGGGGTTGAGCGCCAGAACCATGCACAAGAACCTGAGCGCCGGATGGTCGGTCACCGATGTTCTAGACCCTGATGGAGGCAAGAAGCGGAACACGGCTCAGATCCGAGCCAGAAACGGCAAGTACCTCACCTATCAAGGTAGGACCCAGTTGATGGGCGAGTGGGCCGAAGAGCTCGGCATGATGCGAATCACACTGAGGGAGCGACTCAAGCACGGCTGGAGCGTCGAGAAGGCGCTCGGCACGCCCATTCAGCACAAGCGGCACAGAGACGATCCGATCAAGGTCGGAGGGAGGAGCCTTAGCTCTGCCGAATGGTCCGAGGAGACCGGGATTCCCAGGTTCACGATAATGAATCGAATTCTCAGTGGGTGGACTGAGGAGCAAGCTGTGCTGATCCCCGCCAAGAATCCCACGCTTCCGTCTGACATCAGGTCTCACATCCTCGTTCTGGTCAAGGCGGTCGGACGAGAGGCGGCCCGAGAAGCGCTCGGCATCGGAGTGAACACTATCTCCAAGGTGATCAACGACCCTAAGAGCGTCCTGAGAGCGGACACGATATTGAGGCTGTGGAAGGTGAGGGAGTGGGCTAACGGCGGCCAGACCTGATATGCCTGAATCAGATTCAGAACCGGCGGCCAATCTCTACGAGATCGCCGACAAGATGGTGGCCTACATCAAAGACAACCCCGACGGCGTCTTCGATTGGGCCAATCCTGCGATCACTGACCTGTCGCACTACTTAGACGAATACAACTGGGGCGTGTCTGAGCGGATATTCCACGGCGAATTCTACGAGTTCCTTCGAGGAACCTACGCCACCAGCGAGGGTGAGTTCGAGCACTCCTCGTGGGCCGACATCATCGACATGGAGGCCCCTAAGGGATCCAGCCTGGATGACCAGGTCAAGTTCTTCCAAGAGCTCTGGCGCAAGTTCCGGTGCCCACTGGAGCGATTGGCGAGGATCGGTGAGCCGAAGCCCTTCTGGCAGACCGACTGCTATGTCTACGGGTGCGCCGGCTGCGATACCTGTTGCTGTCCTAACTGCGATTGTTACCCGTGGTTGTGTGAGTGCGGGGGTGAGGACGGCTAAGCCCTGTGTACCGAGTCATCAAGTGTACGTACAAACAAACCCCTAATGATGGACCGGAATTAACGATTCCGGACCTGTAATTACCGATTCGGAATCTTCGATGAATCAACCTCTCGTGTTGGACGACTTGGCTGCGATCTAGTGGCAGCGGCACTTTCCACAGAGCGGCATCCCGCAGACCATCGGTCCGATCACCGATCCGCAGTCTGTAGTCGCCACCTTTCCGCAACGGCGGCACTTCAGGCCTCGGTGTCGCTCACAGAAATCACCCTCCGACTTCGGGTGCTTGGCTCGGCACGTCCCGGCCCACGACATCACGAAGGAGCACTCGATCAGCTCTGGAAGCGCCGGAGCTCCTACGACTCGGCGTGTCGAGTCCATTGATGGTCTGGTGTGGGCGGGCCGAGTTCCCCAGGTCGAGTCGGCGCAGCGATTGCACGCTGGGAAGATCGCCCAGTGGGCATCGATTCCACCACCAGGACCGTGTCCGGCGACGCCCCAGGCGTAACAAGCCGCGACCCAGCCGCAGAAGGCGCAATCGCCTAACTTGACGTTTTTCCTAGGCTTCTCGGACACCGGAGGCGGGGCAGCCTGGACTAGACCTCGACAGTGGGGGCAATGGGGACAGGTAATCACAGGGGCGTTCGTCATCGTTCTCCTCCTTTGAGGTCTAGAAGGACGAATCCAGCCGAATCTCGCACTTCGGTTTCAGATTTGCGACCCTGACGCCTTCGATGAATCAACCGGCGGCCGCGTAGAGAACATGAAGAGGATCCACACCAACCAAGTCACACTCGCCCTGACCGAAGACGTCAAGAACCCCAGTCCCGATCGACGGGTCAAGCGGGACTGGCGGAAGGTTCCTATTTGGACGAAGGGAACCAGGTTCATCGTCACCACGGAGACGTTCGAGCTTGAGGACGGCAGCGAGCACGACCTTCTCTATATCGAGCTCCGAGGGGCCTACCCCCGGGTCGGTGCCGCCGACTATCCGGGCCTGATGGCGGTGCTTCAACCGACCGAGCCGAACCTTGATGACGTTCTCGGCCAATACGCACGAAAGTTCTACGGCGGCCCGAAGGACGTGATCCAGCAGCTGGTGAAGAACGGCACGCTGACCTTCAAGCAGATCGAGCGAGCAGTCGCAGAGCTCAACCCCGACCACACCGTGCTGGACAGCATCGTCATGGCGGTAGACGAGGACTCGGAATGAAGACTCCGACCAAGCACCACCAAGGCGACAGCAAGTGGCGGCCAGGCGATCGAGCCCTGATCCAGCAAGGGTCCAACGGCCCGGAGGACTACGTCTACGGGATGGCGACGCTTGTCCTGAGAGACTCCGCCGGCCAGTGGTGGTTCAAGGTCGATGGCACCTCCTACCCTCAGTATGAGGGCGGCCCGACCCTCTCGTTCTGCGTCGAGAGGTGGATCCACGAGCCCCCGATCCTCGACCGACTGGCGGCCATCTGATGAGTACCAAAGATTGGTACACCCGGGTCGATCTCTCTCATGGGCTTCAGCTCAGGCTCACCGACCCGGCTCAGTACCACATCCTCCCATTCGTCATCAAGGACGCACGATCGAGCAACATCCGGCTGTGCCTCAGCCAGGAGGACGCGATCAAGGTGCTCCGAGCACTGATGCAGGCCTATCCCCTCGAAGCACTAGCTAACATCGAATAACCACGACTCAACAACCCCAGGAGACTCAAATGACGAATCAGAACGACCAGGCCAAGAGCCTGTTGGACCAGGTGCGGAAGAAGAACGGACGATACATGATGTCGCCCTACGGCCCGTTCGGGCCGACGATCAGCCCCATCGGCGGCGGCGCCTTCGACGAGATGATCGAGCTATACGTCGCCGCCCGGAAGGAGGACGACCAGCTCAAGGGGCAGATTGCGCTGGAGCAGCAGCAGGAGAAGAGTCGGGCGCTGTCGGCCAAGTATCAAGAGCTTCAGGATGAGCTCGCCAAGCTGAGGCAGAGCGAGAACTACAACAAGGGTGTCAGGGAGACGGCGATCAACTTCTTGGTGCATCTGCTCCGACCCGGCGACGTGGTCGTGCACA
>Ga0307377_10004541_pt1 | contig 15147 bp, 10 predicted proteins | sample TR3MG_FD_202535 | JGI IMG/M metagenome (GOLD analysis project Ga0307377, IMG submission 202535) | Soil microbial communities from Risofladan, Vaasa, Finland - TR-3 | ecosystem: Environmental > Terrestrial > Soil > Coastal area > Acid sulfate soil | place: Finland: Risofladan, Vaasa | collected... | reverse complement strand
GGTTTCTCAATTCGCAGATTTTTTTAGATATAAGGGATCTCTTAAACAGGCTTTCTGTCTCATTATAAATTATTTCAAGACGTACCAAAGCTCTTTCAAGACGAAGGTCTGATCTTACTATTCCAACATAATTACTCATTATCATTTGCACTTCCTTATAATTTTGGGTAATAAGGATCATCTCCTCGAGGTGTGTAGTTCCTTTATAGTCCCAGTCAGGGATCTTTTCCTCATATGACAACTCATCAAGGCGCTTGCCTGAATGAATTGCTGCCCTGTGTGAGTACACAGCAGCCTCAATCAATGAATTAGAAGCCAGCCTATTAGCACCATGCAAGCCGGTAGATGAAACTTCGCCCAGAGCATAAAGTCCGTATATATTGGTTTGACCATCAAGATCAACTTTAATACCACCACACGAATAATGAGCAGCAGGGACAACGGGTATCATGTCTTTCGTGATATCAATACCTCGGGTAATACAATGTTCATATACATTTGGGAAATGGTCCTTCAATCCAACCGGATCAAGATGTGTACAATCGAGCCACACATGATCATCACCCCATATTTTCATCTCATTATCAATTGCCCGGGCAACAATGTCTCTTGGAGCAAGTGATCCACGACTGTCGTACCTTTTCATAAATCTCTCTCCAGCCATATTTTTCAATACTGCACCGTATCCTCGTAAAGCTTCAGTAATCAGAAAAGATGGCCTCTTATTAGGATCGAAAAGTGAAGTAGGATGAAACTGAACGAACTCCATATTTTCAATTGTTCCCTTGGCTCTGTAAACCATTGCTACTCCATCGCCGGTGGCAATTTCCGGATTGGTAGTAGTCATATAAACATTTCCCATGCCACCTGTAGCAATCACAGTTATTTTCGACAGGAAAGTAATAACCTTCTGATTAATAAGATCTGCAACATATGCACCAAAACATTTGATATCAGGATTGTTCCTCTTCAGAACTTCACCCAGATGATGCTGTGTAAGGATCTCAATAGCAAAGTGTTGTTCAAATATTTCGATATTAGGATCTTTTCTGACCTGATCTACCAGGGTCCTCTGAATTACTTCCCCTGTTCTGTCTTTATGGTGAAGTATCCTGTATTCGGAGTGTCCCCCTTCCTTTGCCAGATCGTATGATCCATCTTCTTTACGGTCAAAGGAGACACCAAGATTAATCAAATCCTTAATTCTGTCAGGAGCTTCCTGTACCACCATTCTTACAACTTTCTCATTGCAGAAACCATCACCTGCTATTAAGGTATCCTTGATATGTTTTTCAAAATTATCAGGTTCACTAAACACTGTGGCGATACCTCCCTGTGCATACTTCGTATTGGAATCCTCAAGACCTGCTTTAGTCACGATGGTTACTTTACCAAACCTGGCAGCCTTAAGTGCAAATGTCAAACCTGCTATCCCTGAACCTATTACTAAAAAATCAGTTCTCTTTTTCATCACTATTTATTAGAAACAACAGGCAAAGATACAAATAGATTTCAGGTTTTGGACCACCCCGTTCCTGAGCACGCAAACTCACCTTATAAACACATTGTAAAACAGAAGTATTTGAAGTACTTTTGCCTTCCGATATATAAACGAAGATAGTTATGGCTCAGGAAGATATTTTTAAAAAGCTAATTGCTCACTGTAAGGAATATGGATATGTCTTTCCATCAAGTGAAATTTATGACGGGTTAAGTGCAGTTTATGATTATGGCCAATATGGCGTTGAATTGAAAAACAATATTAAAAAATACTGGTGGGACAGTATGGTCCTTCTAAACGATAATATTGTGGGACTGGATTCAGCCATATTCATGCACCCTACAATATGGAAAGCATCTGGGCATGTTGATGCATTTAACGATCCGCTTATTGATAATAAAGATTCAAAAAAAAGATACAGGGCTGATGTTCTTATAGAGGATTACCGTGCAAAGATCGAGGAAAAGATAAATAAAGAGGTAGAGAAGGCAAGTGAACGATTTGGAGAAACGTTCGATGAAGAAAAATTCAGGGAGACAAACCCCAGGGTTCTGGCTAATCAGGTTAAGATCGATGAGCTTAATGCACGGTTTGCAAAAGCGCTTAATGACTCCGACCTGGCAGAATTAAAGCAGATAATAATAGATAATGAAATTGCTTGCCCTGTATCGGGTAGCCGCAACTGGACCGATGTAAGGCAGTTTAATCTGATGTTTAGTACCGAAATGGGCTCAACATCAGAAGGAGCCAATAAAATTTATCTACGGCCTGAAACAGCACAGGGGATCTTCGTCAACTTTCTTAATGTACAAAAGACCGGAAGAATGAAGCTGCCATTTGGAATAGCACAAATAGGCAAAGCATTCCGTAATGAAATAGTTGCCAGACAATTCATATTCAGGATGAGAGAGTTTGAACAGATGGAGATGCAGTTTTTTGTACAACCTGGTAATGAACTTGACTGGTTTGCAAAGTGGAAAGAGATACGTATGAAGTGGCATCAGGCATTAGGTTTCGGAAATGATAATTACCGTTTTCACGATCATGCCAATCTTGCCCATTATGCAAATGCGGCAACTGATATAGAATATAAATTCCCTTTTGGGTTTAAGGAAGTTGAAGGTATCCATTCAAGAACTGATTATGACCTTAAACAACATCAGGAGTACAGTGGTAAAAAAATGCAGTATTTCGATCCCGAAAAAGGAGAATCATATATACCTTTTGTAATTGAGACGTCAATTGGCGTTGACAGGATGTTTCTCCAGATTATCTCTGCTGCCTATTGTGATGAGGAATTAAAGAAAGAAGATGGCAGTACAGACAGACGTGTTGTACTTAAGCTACCATCGTTCCTTGCACCTGTTAAACTGGCAGTAATGCCTCTTGTTAAAAAGGATGGACTACCGGAGATTGCTGAGAAAATTATTCATGATCTGAAGTTTGATTTTAACTGCCAGTACGACGATAAAGACTCAATCGGAAAACGTTACAGGCGGCAGGATGCTATTGGCACACCATATTGCATAACCATTGATCATCAGACCCTTGAAGACAAAAGTGTTACTATCAGATATCGTGACACTATGGAACAAGAGAGGGTTAGTATTGATCAGTTAAGAGAAATTATTAAGGAAAAAGTTTCAATGCAGAGCCTGTTAAAAAAGCTTTAAAATGAAAAAGGTTCTCATCATCACTTACTACTGGCCCCCCAGCGGAGGTGCCGGGGTACAGCGATGGCTCAAATTTGTAAAGTATCTTCGTCATTTCGATTGGGAACCCGTAGTTTATACTCCTTTGAATCCTGAATTCCCCGAACATGATGAGTCTTTATACAAAGATATTCCTGAAAACCTCACCATACTGAAAACTCCTATACGGGAACCTTATTCGACCTACAAACGTTTTATCGGGCAGAAAAAGGAGGTGAAGATAAATACGGGATTCCTTTCGGAAATCAAAAAGAATAAATTTACCGAAAATCTTTCAGTATGGATACGCGGTAATCTTTTCATCCCCGACGCCCGTAAATTCTGGATTAAGCCTTCAGTGAAGTATTTGAGCAATTATCTTACAAAAAATCCAGTTGATGTTATCATCTCTACAGGGCCACCGCATAGCCTTCACCTGATTGCACTCCGGTTAAGTAAAAAAAATTCCTTTCCCTGGCTGGCCGATTTTCGTGACCCCTGGACCAACATAGATTTTTATAATGATTTGATGCTAACCCGATACTCCGATCATAAACATCGACGAATGGAACTGGAAGTATTGAAAAATGCCGATGCTATTACGGTTGTAAGTAGTAGCATGGCCCATGATTTTAATAAATTACATCCCAGGGAATACAATGTAATTACAAATGGGTATGATACCGACGACGTTGAATTGGAACTGGAAATTATAAAAGACCAAAAATTCAGTATCTCTCATATAGGAACAATGGTTAAAACCAGAAATCCTATAATTCTTTGGAGGGTTTTATCGGAATTAGTTAAAGATGAAACAGATTTCGCCCATGACCTTGAAATTAAACTGGTAGGAAAAGTCGATTTTTCTGTTTGGGATGCTCTGGATGAAGCAGGTTTGAAACCTTTTGTCTCAAAAGTGGATTATCTTCCTCATTCCACAGTTACCCGCATTCAGCAAAAATCACAAGTGCTCCTACTTCTCATCAACGATACTCCTAATGCAAACGTTATACTTACTGGGAAGTTCTTTGAGTACTTAGCTGCCCGCCGTCCAATATTGTGCATAGCTCCTGTTGACGGCGACGCTGCACAAATAATGAGAGAAACTAACGCCGGACTGATTTCCGGCTTTGAGAATAAGGAACTATTAAAACAGAATATACTCACTTTTTATCGCGATTATAAAAAAGGGACCCTCATTTCCAAAAACAGAAACATTGACTGTTATTCCCGAAAAGCACTAACCGACAGCTTATCCAATGTACTCAATAAACTAGCTGAGATATAACATCCGTTCTGATAATTATTATTACTTCTTATGAAAGTTCTCTTTTCTAAATTTCTACATCATTTTGCAGTTATGATCATATTCAGACTCATACAAAAACAATTATGCTTATTGTAATGGGGTTTTATCTAAATTCTTCAATATCAAATTGGCGGATATCTACCATTCTTACATCTTTACAACAAATTCTTCAATCAAATAGTATTTACTCGGATGCACAAAGAAACAATTACTGACCCCATTGTCTTTTACTCTGGATATTGTTTTTTGTTTCTGCAAGCCATCTCTGGTGTGGTTGTAAAATTCGTAACCAAATGAACTCATAATTTTTTCCAGCTCAGGTTCAATAGTATTAAATAATGTTTCACATATTACAATTGGCATCATCTCTTTTAAAACATGACCCGATTTTTCAAGGATAAGATTTTCTGTACCCTCAGTATCCATTTTAATCAATTCTATATTTTTCTCATTAGTCTCATTAACATAATTATCGAGAGTTGATGACATTACTTTATTTAAAACAAAGTTTCTTCCTGTTGTTTTACTCCCCGCATTACTTTCCCCAGCCAGGTTGTGTTCAAGGTATTTATATTTCTTATTCTTTATCTCATAAAACTCAATTTCACCATTTTTATGTGACAAGGCAATAGACTCTACTCTAATGTTTTTAAAATTGTTAATCCGAACATTTTCCTTGAAATAATGAAGTGGCCCGGAGGCAGGCTCAAAGCCGACAATATTAATATTTTCATTCTCCATTGAGGCAATAAGTGAATAATAACCTATGTTAGCTCCTATATCATAGAACGTATTAACTTTTTTTATCAGTTTTAAAAAGATATCTGTGTATTCAAATTGCTTATAGCCCCCTTCCCAAAAGATCAGATGAGTTAAATAGTTAGTTTGGTTGGTTTTAATTTTTAAAATCGTTCCGTTTGAATTCTTGATTCTCAAAACACCGGAGGGTGGAATTTTAATTTTATTCGGAAGGATTGGGTATAATAACTTATTTATATTTCTAAGAACATAATTAATTTTACTATTATAAATAATCTTGTAAATTGACTGTATCATGCTTTATGTTATTCTTCTTATCTGATCTTTCTTAAACCAAAACATACAATCACCATATTGATATATTTGCAAATATGGAGATTGTTTGCCAATTAAATGTGCCATTCTGTTTTTAAATCAGGTCATTAATAAGTCTTTGCAATGCAGATTTACGTATCTGAATATTAAATAGTTCAACTACTCTATTTCTGGCTTTCTTAGTAAGTGACTCAATATCAGCGCCTATCGCCTTGCTGAATAATGATTGTAGCAGCCCAGCATCATGCTTCTCAAGAATAAAGCCAGAATCGCCAATAATAAAATCCATTATTCCCACCTTGCTTACAATGGGTATGCAACCACATGCCATAGCCTCGGCTAAAGCTACTCCAAATCCTTCTGACATTGAAAGCTGACAATAAAATGTAAATTCTGACATTTTTGATGGAAGAGAATCAGGTGACAAATAATCAATAAAAGTAACATTAGGTGATCCTGAGAAATAAAAACCTGGTGTTACTCTGCCAATTATTGTGAATTCACATTCAGGGAAATGCCTTGCCATTTCAATAAACAGGTCAATTCCTTTTAAATAAAAATTACGATTATCAATTTTGGTACAGACAGTTAAAAATGTATTCTTCCTTCGGACGGAATCTGGAACCGGATTAAACCTATTAGTATCTATACCATTAAAAATAACAGTAACCGGTGTTATAATTGATTTGTCAAAGAACCGGTAACCCTGATTAGGAAAGTCATTATTTGAATACGTATAATCACATTCGATCAATGATGTACTGGGTGATATTATGTGTTTGGTATATTTTAGACTTTTAAGAGTAAACCAACGAAGGGGGAGCTTTCGCAGATTACCATAACCAATAGATGGCATTGACACACAATCTGTTCCTCCAACTACAATTACTGATATTTTATGCAATATTTTTGAGATTACAACAGGCAGAAAAGAGTGATAACCTGCAAACTGGCATACAAAAATTGATGTTGAACGACTATTCCATAACAGAAATAATAATTGTTTAATAAAAAAGACCGGCAACAAAAGTTTGTGTGATGGTTGAAAAGGAAACAATTTTACTGAAAATGATTCCTGGAATGATTTGATATCCTGTTCAACAAATGAGGATACAGAAAGATAACAATAAAACAATCCAGGTTTGTTCTCCTTCTCGCTGAAGTCTAATATTTCTATAATATCATTCATATAATTTGATTTTCACAATCCTGTTTTTGATGCTATTTTTTAAAAAAAATTGCATCAAATTGTAACATTTCGTGGGTACCCTTATGAGAGAACCCGGGGATGACTCTGATAAGACTAAAATTCTTCTCCTCCACAAAACGACATAATGAATAATAGTTCTCTTCCCTTTCATAAAGTTCGACCGTTGATAATTCGAGTTGAATTCCTGATATTCTCGATAAGGAATTAATTGCTCCATCAAGAACCTTTTTTTCATATCCCTGAGTATCCACCTTAAGAAATACATTTTCAGAAGAAATACTCAAAGTATCAAAAATACTATCGAGGGCCTTTATTTCAATCTGTTCTTCACTTATATATTCTGAACCAGGAGCAGCTTCCCTATGCAAGCTAGTCATTGGCAAAAGTGAACTACTTGGAGAATGTTTGGAAATATTAATTGAAGCCATTCTGTCAGCGTCGCCCAAAGCAAAGTTAAATGTATGCCAATTTTCATCATGAGCTGCATTAAAACTGAGATTCTGATAAGCTTCGCTCAAAGGCTCAAAGGAAAAAATGCGGCCTTTGAAACCAACTTTGCGAAGTTCCTGACTGTACTGACCCTCATTGGCACCAACATCCAGAATTGTATCGATATTATTCATTTCCATGTGATTAAAAACAATACAAGCAGGGTATGTTGTTTTATATTTTACTATATCATAACCTAATGGAATAGTAATTGACCGGATAATTTTAAGTATTTCGTTTTTCAAACTCATGAAGTGTAACTATTAAATTAAAGATTAATACAACTATAGGTTCAGGAAACTAAAAATTCTACTCTTAAGATTGAAAATCCCTTCCTTCAGACGCTGTATTTCTATAGACTCAAATAAGTTTAGTTTATAAAGAACAAATGGGAAAAGTAGTAGCAAGGAGATCCTGATAATTGCAACAAGTATTTTGGAGCCAGTATACACCTCTGCTCCAATAATAAAAAATATAAAAACAAGTATTAATACCATGAATATTTTCTTCCATTCAAACCCTATTGCCATGAAGCGGTTTGCAATAACCGCAATCAGAAGAGTATTTATTGATTGAGAGATCAATGCTGAATAAGCTGCTCCGATAAATCCAAATCGCTTGATAAAAATTAAATTCAAGCCGATGTTTACAAAAGCCGAAAAAAAAGTTGGAATAATATAGTACCGGGTCTTATTCTTTAATGTCAGACCGATATTTACGAAATAGTTCATTCCCATTATTAAGAATGCAAGTGACATAACAGGAACAATCACAATGCCGCTCCAGTATTCCTTATTCTGTACAAGAGGCCAGAGTAAAATCTTATAAAAAAACAGGAAGAAAAGAACTGAATATGACATTATAAATGTGTAATAAAAAAGCATTTTTCTATAAAATCTAACATTATCAACCTGTTTTTCCTGCCGATACATTGACGGTAGATAACCAATACCTATCGATTGCACCATCAACATAACGATGTTTGCGATTTTAAATCCGAATCCATACATTCCGGTAGACCTTTCATCTAAGAGCCAGTTAATCATATAACGATCGCTTGATGAAAAAATGAGATATCCAATCAGCGAAACAGTCAGGGGAAGACCATAGCGCATCGTCATAGAAATTTTACTAAAATCAAATTTTATCGAAATCCTTGGAATAATAACATTGAAAAGTTGAAAAATCATAGTTAATCCCGATCCTATAAGACGTCCATATAATATCCCTTCTATTCCAAGCTTTTTTGAAATTACAAAATAAATCGTCCCTAAAACACTTAATAAGAGCCTGACTAGATTGGTAATGATATATTTTAATGGTTTCCCCTCATATTGTAGTATCTGTAACGGAATGAGGTTATTGATCTCTACAAAACTTATAACTAAAACAAGTAAAATAAGATGTGAATAATCAATTTTTCCCCAGAAAAAAACAGATATATGTGGCTTGAAAAAAGAAACTATTGAAAGAGATGCTATTGAGAGAAAAAATAATCCAAACACATTGTTAAACAGGAATTTACTATATTCATTTTTATCTTTTTCAAGGAAGAAGAACCGTTCATGTCCTGAGGTAATTCCAAAAGTTAGCAAAGCAAGCAACAACAAAATTATCAGTTCTAAAATTGCAAGCACTCCATATTGTTCTATCGGAATAACCCTTGCATAAATAGGGATGAGAATAAAGCCAAGCGATTTATTAAGTATGTTGCCAAGCCCATAATACACCGTATTTGTCCCAATCTTCTTTACCTTATCGAGCATAACTGACCAAATTCGAAATGTTGATATGTCACGGTAAATTTAATCAATATTTGTTGGCCTGCAGAAAACCAAATGAATAATCAATCATTTTAAAAAATTCGTTCAATAATTATGCATTAAAGGAAATCAGAAGGTCATATGCTATAAAAGTTATCAGTACTTTTGTATCTTTTACAAAAACTATATGGGAGCTGTAACATTTGGAATTCCAAAAAAGCTAATAGGTCTGATTAAGGAAAAATATAAGATCGAATTATTTATTGAAACCGGCACTTTCAAGGGAGAAACTTCAGTTTGGGCTGCCGGTCAATTTAAAGATGTTTTTACAATAGAAAACTCACCAGCAATTTTTGAATCTGCATCAGTAACTTTAAGCAGATATAAAAATATTTATCCTCTTTTTGGTAATTCTGCAGTTCAATTAAACAATGTCATTACTGATATTAATAAGCCCGCAATCTTCTGGCTTGATGCACATTGGTGTGGGAGAGATACTTACGGAAGTGATGATCCATGTCCGCTTTTAGATGAGATCCGGATTATAAAACAGTCCAAATACATGCACGTTCTGATGATTGATGATGCCAGGTTCTTCTTAAAGCCACCTCCTGAGCCTCAGAATCAGGAATTATGGCCTGGATTGAAGGAGATATTGACCCTGCTTAACAAGGATGCTAACTATTTTACTTTTGTAAGTGAAGATGTTATTGTATCCTTACCTTTATCGGCAAAAAAAGCATTACAACCATATTTTAATGAGATCCACCAAAATGAATTTCCCGGAGGGGGAATTATATCGAACTTCAAATTTGCATTCACTAATATATACAGAAAATGGAAAAGCTAATATTATTTTCCTGCAATAGTTTTTTTGCTTTTTAATAACCATCCACAAACATTATCAACAAATTTGTAAAGCTTTTCTTTCTTTTTTAATTGGGTAACAATCTGTCCAAAGTTGGAATTATAAAAATAACGGTAATCAATAAGATCGTCTGCCAATTTTGGAAAAATTAGCTTCAGACACTCAGTTGACTCCTCGCGTGCCAACTGAGAACTTTCTTCCATGCTACTAATTCCATCCATAGTGAAATAACTGAAATCCATATCCAGGTGCTGATAGCTTTTTTCAAAAACCACCAAAGCTTTTAAAAAGAACTCCCAATCTGAAGCTATTTTGTAACTTTCAGTATAGTAACCTATTTCATCAAATAAACTTTTTTTTATTAATGTTGCCTGATGGGGCAGACTACGAATGCATAATTTATGAAGAGAAATACTGTTTGGAGAGCTTACTCTCCGGAATTTATTATTTGCCCTAACCTTAAGTACATTTCCCGAGACAATATCAGAATTAATATTATGACTAAAGATCTTTTCAAATACTTTATTATCAATCAGAAAATCTCCGGAATTTAAAAAAAAACAGTACTCACCCTTTGATACTTTAACTCCCTTATTCATGGCATGGTATGTTCCATTATCCGGTTCACTGATCCAATAAGCAAGTCTGTCAGCATATTCTCTGATCACTTCAACACCATTGTCAGTTGAGGCACCATCAATAATAATAAATTCAAAATTAGTGTATGTCTGTGCAATTACACTAGTAATAGTCTTCTTAAGTCCTGCTGCATTATTGCGGTTAACTGTAATAATTGATATTTTCGTTTCCATCAGAGATGCAGTGCTAATATGTTGTACTAAAATGATAACAATACCTTAAACAATCAAAACAATATTTGTCAATACAATGTTAATCCTTCGACTAGGCCTTATGACAGTAAAGATACAATAAGCTCAAACATGGATTGTGTTTTGATGGTATATAATTTTATTACAGATTTTTTGAAATGTTTTTTTATAATTGCTGAGAACGGCTAAAATTCTTACAGGGGTAAACGGTTTATCCAGGATTATTAATTTATTACTAATAATACCTGATAATTACATATTTTTGTTCCTTCCTATTAATCATTTATAAGATACATCCTATGCACCTTAAAGATTCAGTTAAACCATTTATTCCTCATTTAGTTGCAATATTTATTTTTCTTGTTATATCTGTAATATACTTCTATCCTGTCCTTGAAGGAAAAGTAATTAATGCAAATGATTCAACAGTAGCGGCTAACTCTTCCAAAGAGATAATTGATTTCAGGGCTAAATATGGAGAAGAGCCTCTATGGACCAATTCAATGTTCGGTGGGATGCCTGCTTATCTTATCTCAACTAAATATTCAAGCAACATAATCCGATATGCTCATATATTACTGACAATTGCAAAGCTGCCGATTGCTTCAATATTCCTTTCTATGCTCGGTTTTTATTTTCTTCTCATTATTTTTAAAGTTGAATGGAGGCTCGCTATTGCCGGAGCCATTGCATATGGTCTATCAACATATTTCTTTTTCATTCTTGGGGCAGGCCATAATTCAAAGGCAATAGCTATTTCTTATATGGCTCCAATGATAGGTGGAATATATTACTCATATAGGTACAATGCCATTAAGGGAGCATTAATTACAACTTTTTTCCTCTCACTCGAAATATTAGCTAGCCATCCCCAGATCACTTATTATTCATTATTATGTATTCTGGTATTCATTATTACTGAATTTGTTTTTTCAGTCAGAGAAAAGAGGATCAATGCATTCTTTAAAAGTTCCATAATTCTTATAATCCCTCTTTTGCTTTCAATTGGAATGAATTTCAATTCATTATATACAATATATGAATATGGAAAATATTCAACCAGAGGTAAGTCTGATCTTGTAAATCACAATTTGGAAAATCCACACGGAATGGATAAGGCTTATATTACTTACTGGAGTTATGGAATTGATGAAACACTTACCCTTCTGATTCCCAATGTTAAAGGTGGAGCCAGCATCCCTTTTGACCGCAGTTCTGAAACGGTTACAGCTTTAAGGAAAAACAACGCCGGACAGTATGCAAATCAGTTTCAGCAATACTGGGGGACACAACCAAGCACAGGAGGCCCCATATACGTTGGAGCTATTATTATGTTCCTATTCATACTCGGACTAGTAATTATTAAGGGACCTGAGAAATGGTGGCTTCTGGCCGCAACAATTCTCTCAATAATGCTCGCCTGGGGAAAAAACTTCATGCCTCTCACCAACTTTTTTCTCGATTATTTCCCTGGTTATAATAAGTTCAGAGCCGTAACTACGACACTTGTTATTTCGGAGTTCTGTATTCCATTGCTGGGGATACTGGCCCTAAGGGACATTTTTAATGGTACAGTTGTAAAGAAAAATGCCTTTAAAGGGATGAAAATAGCATTCGGAATTACTGGTGGACTCACACTTCTTTTTGTTCTATTTCCTGGAATTGCAGGTTCATTTATGTCACCAGCTGAGCAGCAGGGAGAGTTCCCTGCATGGCTGTCATCTGCCTTAATTACAGACAGAAAGGATCTTTTAAGAGGCGATGCTCTTAGATCTTTCGTTCTGATCCTTCTGGGGACTTTAGCTATTCTTGGATTCTACTTCAAAAAATTAAAGAAAGAGTACGCAATAGGCTTACTTGCTCTGCTCTTCCTTACCGATATGTGGTTTGTCGATAAGAGGTACTTAAATGCAGATAATTTTGTAAGAAGAGAGGCAAAAGTGAAACTATCAGCTCCTACTGTGGCTGACAACTATATTTTAAAGGATGAATCATATTACAGGGTCCTTAACCTAACTGTTTCTCCCTTCAATGATGCTACAACATCACTCTATCATAGTTCAATCGGTGGTTATCATGGGGCAAAACTGAGGAGATATCAGGAGCTCATCGATTCTTCATTGATCAACAACATCACCCTTATTCAGTCTGTTGGCAGTAGTGCAAAATCCATGGAGGATTTTCAAGCCGCCTTTAATACCACTTCAGTACTTAATATGCTTAATACTAAATATGTAATATATAATTCTGAAGCGCCCCCTCTTGTCAATCATAATGCTCTTGGTAATGTCTGGTTCGTTGAAACACCAATATTTGTTGATAATGCGAATGAAGAGCTTGCCGGCATAAACAAAATTAATCCTTCAACAGAAGCAGTTATTGACAAAATTTTTAATGATCAGGTAACAAAAAGCAGCTATCCGGGTTCTGAGGATGATAAGATCGAACTTAAATCTTATAAGGCAAATGAACTGATTTATAATAGTTCGACGAAAGAAGAGAGGCTTGCCCTGTTTTCAGATATATACTATCCAGCAGGATGGAAAAGCTATATTGATGATAAAGAAAGTAATTATTTCCGTGCAGATTATGTGCTCAGAGCAATGGTTATCCCATCAGGAGAGCACGAAATAAAATTTATCTTTAAACCATCATCCTATACAGTAGGAAATAAAATTTCGATGGCAAGTTCCCTGATATTTATCATTATTACTGCAGGCTATTTCCTTTCAATATTGAGAATGAAACCAAAGTCTGATTAGCATGCCACATCATAACCAATGTCCTCTTTGTTCCTCTGAAAAGATATTACTGTATCACACCTGTACCGATCATTTTATCAGTAAAGAGGTTTTCGAACTTTATAAGTGTTCCGTATGCAGTTTCGAATTTACCCAGGATTATCCAGGAGAAACTCAAATTGATAAATACTACGAATCAGACAATTACATTTCACACAGTGACACCTCAAAAGGCTTATTCAATAAATTATATAAGTATGTAAGGAAAACCATGCTACAGCGAAAGAGGATGATTGTTCAAAGTGTTACCGGAATGAACATTGGGAGCCTGCTGGATATAGGAAGCGGGACCGGTCATTTTGCCGGCACAATGCAAAAAGCCGGATGGTTGGTTAAAGGGATTGAAATAAATGAACATGCCCGGGAAAGATCTATTTCACATTTTGGATTGGAAATCATTCCCCCAGATGAGATCTCTCTGTTAGAACCTGAAAGCTTCGACTGCATTACTCTATGGCACGTCCTCGAGCATTTTCATGACCCTTACAAGTATGCTTCTGATATAATTCGTCTGCTGAAACCGGGAGGTACATGTCTTGTTGCCTTGCCGAATTGCAAATCCTACGATGCCAGATATTACGGCAAATTCTGGGCTGCTTATGATGTCCCAAGGCATCTGTGGCATTTCAATCCTGATACATTCAGACTTTTTGCAGAAAAAACGGGGTTCATTGTAGAGAAAATTATAAGCCTTCCTTTTGATGTTTTTTATATATCTCTTCTCAGCGAAAAGTATAAAGGTACTCTTTTACCATTTGTTGCAGGAATGACAAAGGCACTCCTGTTTTGGCTTTTGTCTGCTTACAAAAGAAGTAAGAGTAGCTCCGTAATTTATATTCTTGGAAAACATAATCAATAACGATCGAGCCAGCGATATCTTCTGTTATTGTCTCCAAACTTCAGAGCAAAGGTAATTTCATGAGTACCATAAGTAATTCTTTGAATTTCCTGAAGAGTGAAATCAAATGCATATCCTATAAATATATTCTCATATTTTACGCCAACGTTAGCTATTATAGCTCCACTTGTCCGGAAAGCTAACCCAGCCCAAAAATCATTATCATAGATGTACGTAACTCCAATATCAGCCTGAGGTTTGAGTTGTTCCGACATCAGAAAAAGGAAGGATGGCTGGAATTCTACATGACTACCTGAGCTGAAATTATATGATCCGAAGAGATAAAACTGCCTGCTCATCTTAAAATTATTATAGGCATAATTCCCGATTTTGGCTGAAGCCCCGAAAAGCTGATCAGCAGAAAAGCCTAAGCAGTACTTCGCATTAAGAAGATAGGCCCCAAACGAAACATCAGGAACGAACATCCCGCGGCGCAGATCATTGTTTAGCCATGGTTCATTAGGGTCCTCAAAGTTTATCTCTTTCTCATTGATCTTATAATGATACCCTGTGGCAGCTAGTCCCATTGACAGCTGGGTACTGTTCTGTATCCACATATGATAAGCATAGGATACCTGAAAACCATTCCGTTGAACCAGTCCGTTTTTATCACTGAAAATATATCCTCCTAAACCCACCTTCCCATCAGATTTTGGCCGGTAAACTTGTCGTCGCACTCTGGTTTGCTTCAACATAAAGCTTTTTTTAAGCAC
>Ga0307377_10004539_pt1 | contig 15148 bp, 8 predicted proteins | sample TR3MG_FD_202535 | JGI IMG/M metagenome (GOLD analysis project Ga0307377, IMG submission 202535) | Soil microbial communities from Risofladan, Vaasa, Finland - TR-3 | ecosystem: Environmental > Terrestrial > Soil > Coastal area > Acid sulfate soil | place: Finland: Risofladan, Vaasa | collected... | reverse complement strand
TGTTCAACAAAATAAAAGACATTAAAACTCCTGTAAAAAATGAAATTTTAATGTCCTTACTTGACGGGAATTGGCATACTGAATTAGATTTGATAAGAGTAGCTAAACAAAAAATGCAATATATGGGTGCTGTAACCTTAGGGACAATGATTCACTCTTTAAATCACCATCTAAAGAACGATTATGTTGAAAAGAGAGAGATAAATGGAAAACTTTCTTACAGAATCTCAGATAATTATGTCGGTCTTACTCGAGCGGCATACAACAAATATAGGTTTAAAATGGACTAACTTTTAATTAATAATCTTTTTTTAGTTTCTTTTTATGCATTGCTCTTTAGAAATTTGGTAATCTGTACAATTAGAACAAAAACCATTAGTACCTTCTTTATAGCTATCACTCCAACATTTTGGACAAATATAATAGATATAACTTTTATCATTCTTCCTTTTTAATATCTTGAACACATCGAAACCACACTTTAAACAAGTTGTGGATTTTAATATGGTTATCTTCCCAGTTTTTGGAATTGAGAGATAAGACTTACAATTTCTATCAGAACATGCCAGGAATCTTTTCTTTTGTGGAGTTGTAATCAATTTCATTGGATGATTTTTACATATTGGGCATTTTGAAATGGTTTGAGGAAAATTTGTTTGCTTAGAAGTTTGTTGCATTGTTGTTTTTAAATCATCTTTAACGCTGTCAAATTTAAAAGTTATTGAATTTTTCTCATTACGAAATTTATCAAATAGATCAAGAAATATCTTTTTTACAGTTGTAACGACATTTTCCATTGTTTTCCTTTTTTCCTTTACATCTTCAAGCAAACTTTCAACAAACCGGGTAAATTCAGGTTTTAAAAATGGTAACCACACTTTGATTAGCTCTTGGATAAGAAATTTACCCCATTCCGTTATTTTAAAGCGATTTTTAGCAATCCTATAAGTTAATTTACGATCTAACAGAATTTTTATTATTGTTGGACGAGTGGATTTTGTACCTAAATTTTCCTTCTCCATTAGTTTTAATAAAGTTGTATCTGTGTAGTGTGGTGGAGGTTGAGTTTCTTTTTCGTCCAAAAGGATTTCATTAACTGGAAGTTCTTTGGCTTCGATCTCGAATGCTTGTTGATAAGGTTTTTTTAAAAATGGAGCGATTTCGTAAAATCCACTTTGAGTTAACGACACGATTTGGGATGTAAATAGTTCGTCTTTGATTGATATCCTTAATTTAATTCTCAATTCCTTTGCTTGCCTACCGAAAAGGGCTAAATAATGTCGTGCTAATATATCGTATACTTTTTTCTCCAGATTGTTTTCAAATTTTGAGCTAGTTTGCTCTAAACTTACTAAAGGAGTGATAGGTGGATGGTCTCCAGCATCAACTTTTCCTATTGTTGGATTCAATCGATTTTCTTTAAATAGCTTTACTGTGTAATCTCCATAATTCATATGGGGCTTAAAATTTTCTAAGTATTGAATGTGGTTAAAATTTGAGTTGTACTTATCGCTATCAGTTCTTGGATAAGAGATGATTTGATTTAAGTATAGGGAATTCATAGCATTCATTACATCTTTAGCGCTAGATCTTAAGATTTTCGTTAACAAGACAAGAGCTTTAGAAGTATTTAATGGTGTTGGTGGATTAATTATTCCAGATTCTTTAGTATTGTTTAAAATTATTGCTATTTTCTCATTTTTAATTTTTTGAAATATGGCTTTCGCTTCGGATTCTTTCTCTTTAATAAATGGATTCTTAGTATGCACAGCTTTTATAATATGATTTTTATGCTCTAAATTAGCTATAATCGTCCAGTATGGTTCAGGATTAAATTGTTCGATCTCAAGATCTCTTAAATAGATAAGATAGAGTAATGATGTTTGTACTCTACCAATCGATACGAACTTAGTATTAATCTCGTTTAAAATGGGTCTGAACGTATTTGTGACTTCCCTAGTACTTGAAAAGCCAATAATAGCGTCAACGATTGCTCTTGCTTCCCCTGTTTCTCCCCAACTCCATTTAGGGAGAATTAAATTTCTATATTTTGAAACGATCTCTTTTTTCTCTAAGGAACTTAACCATAATTGGTTTACTTTAATATTTCTATTAGTTTTAATTACATAAGGCAACGCATCAAAAAGTCCAATATTACAACCTTCTACATCTGCGTCGGTTGCAATCACACATTCGTCGCATAGTTTAGAGAGCTCGATTAAAGTGTTAATATATGGTTTAGCATAACTAATGGCGACTTTATCTATTGAATTTGGATTTGTAATGATTTCTCTTGGATCTGAATTAATCCAGCTTTTAAATTGATCGGTATTTCTATACTCTAAAATATGTCCTCGAAGAGGAACAACATAAATATTCTTAGAAGGGATTTGATAAACTTTTAGAGATTTTGATTTGTTTATGACTGTAACCTGTCCCAACGCTTCTGCAATTCCTTTAGCTGCTTTATTTTTTTCAGATATTATTAAAGTCGGCATTAGGTTATAGGTTTTATGCCATACATAATTTAGATAGATTATTATTACTTCAAGCTTTTATAAATAACAATAGATTGATATATTTCTAATTGTTTTTAAATAAAAAACACCTAATTTGAATAAGATAATTCAACTTATTATAATTTTTTATTGTAGATATCGGTTTTGCTTAAAAATCTTAAATGGAAATGGGTTTATTGTTTTGGGAGAATAAAGCTAAATTCAGCACCCATATCTCTTCCTTTTGATTCAACCCATATTTTTCCTCCATGCGCTTCTATAAAACCTTTAGCAATATATAATCCTAATCCTGTTCCTTTATTTAAAGTAGAATGTCCAGCAACCCCTTGTTCAATTGTCACGAATTTGCCAAATATCTTTTGAATTTCTTCTGGAGTCAAACCTATTCCGTTGTCCGTTATTTTAAATAGAACGCTTTCATGTTCCTCTACAATAGAGATATCAATTTTTCCATTCTTCGGAGTAAATTTGATCGCATTTGATAGAAGATTCAAAAAAGCTTGTGAAATTCTGAAGTGATCTACTCTCAACTTAAGATTCTCTGAGATGTCAAGGTTAATTGTTAAATTTTTTTGTCCGATTTGAAACTCTAAATCAGAAATACAGTTTTTTATTATGTCATGAATGTTTTCTTCTCTTTTAACTAACTCTACCTTTTTTGCTTCGATTTTCATTACATCTAACAACCGATTGATATACCCATCTAACCGTTGTACATTATTCAAAACTCTATTTAAATCCTCTTTAACCTCCTCATTCAATCCCTTTTCTCTTAAGAGAATCAAATCGATATATCCTCCTACGGAAATTAGAGGTGTCTTTAAATCGTGAGCAGCAATGGTGATAAAATCTGTCTTCAACCTATCTAATTCTTTCAATTCAATATTTTGTTGTCTTAATATTTGTTCAGATTCTTTTAATTTCTCTTCAGCGAGTTTTTTTTCCGTAATATCTTGTATTATCGTAAGAATCATTAATTCCCCACTAATTCTAACGGTAGACAATTCAGATTCAATCCATACTGGTTTTTTATCTTTAGAATAAATTTTCGTGATTTGAGGCTTCATTATTGGATTAGATGGTTCCCCTTTAGACATCAAATCAGTAATCAATCTCAATTCGAGTTTTGTTTCTTTAGGAAAAATATCTATAAGATTCAAATAATTTTTATCAATAAGATCTTCTTTTTTGTAACCAAATAGTTCAGTAGTTTTTGGATTCATATCAATAATTTTACCATCATAATTTAAAAGTACAATACTAAATGGAGAATTCTCATATAAGTGGCGATATTTTTCCTCAGATTCTTTTAACTCTTGTTCAGCTTTCTTACGATCGGTAATATCGTTAAAAGTAACTGCAAAAAATCCTTTTTTAGGGGAATAACCTGAAACATTATACCAACGATCAAGTGGTGCTGAATAATCTTCTACAGTTAGAGGTTCTCCTGTGAGAGCCACATTCCCAAATTTTCCTATCCAATCTGCAGTATCATTCTCAATCCCAGGCAATAATTCGGTTACTTTCTTTCCGATTATGTCACTTACTTTTAAGCCAGTTAGTTTTTCAAATTGACTATTTGCTTCTAAGTATCTATAATCGATTGGTTTGTTATCATCGTTCACTAATACCTCGTGGAATGCAAAAGCCGCACTCATATTTTCAAACAATAAACGATATTTTTCTTCTGATTCTTTTAATTCTTGTTTAGCTAAATTTTGATATGTAACATCGGTTACAAGAGCTAAATCAGCGAATCGACCTAAATATGTAATCGTTTTACTGTAAGAATCTATCCATTTAAATTTTCCACTTTTAGTAATTATTCTATAAGAGCTGTACGGTGGGAGAGTAGAGTCGCCTGTTTCTCTTGCCTTCAGGTATTCAATGGCTTGTTTTTGATCTTCGGGATGAATATAGTATAGCAATTCTTTTGATGTCCATTCCATCATTTCATCTATTGTAAATTCATTAATACCTACCATCGCCTTGTTGACATACTTAACTTTGTCATCTTGAATAATAATTATTCCAAATGTTGAATATTCAGTGATGGTCCTAAATTTCTCTTCTGATTCTTTTAACTCTTGCTCAGCGTTCTTACGATCGGTAATATCTATAGCGGATACTAAATCAGCTGGACTTCCCATAAAATTAATCGTTTTAGAATAATTATCTACCCATTTAACACCTCCCGTCTTATCAAAAATTCGATACTGATAATGAGCCATGTAATCTTTTAAACCTTGTTGCTTTTTCCTTAATTGTTCCATAACTAGGTTTCTATCATCTGGATGAATACTTTGAAAAATATCCATTAGACTAAATTCTTTTACTTCATCAACATTATAACCTGCTAAAGTAGCAAATTGTTGATTTACATATTTAACTTTATTATCTTGTACAATCGCAACTCCCATAAGTGAATTTTCTGTGATAGTTCTAAATTTTTCTTCTGAATCTCTAAGTTCTTTAGTTCTTTCTTGTACCTTTTTTTCTAATTCTTTATTTAAAATCTTCAGTTCCTCTTCTGATCTTTGGAGTTTTAAGTCAGCTTTTTTTTTCTCAGTAATATCTTGTATTAAGACTTGAATAAGCGTTTCATCTCCCAGCTTAATTTTTGAGCTACGTATATTCATCCATTTTTCTATTCCATCAGACCGGGTTATTTTAAATTCTAATGCTTTCATTGGTTTGTCTTGAACAAAACTTTCAAATTTACTCTTAAAAAAAGGAATGAAATATTCTGGTCTATCAAACATTCCTAATACTTCTATGAAATTTTTCCCTATTATATCTTCTCTCGTGTATTTCGAGAGCATTACATTTGTAGTTGTATTACAATCAATTAGTTCGCCATTTAAATCTACTATCCAAATCGCATAAGGAGAACTTTCAAATAAGTGCCTATATTTCTCTTCTGATTGTTTAAACTTAAGTTCTAAGTTAAACTTCTGAGTAATATCTCTGCTTATCCCATAAAAACCTATTTTTTTACCAAAAGTGTCTTTATTTAAGTATACGGAGGTTTCAACAATGACTTTTGTATTTCCTTTTTTAATAAATTCAAATTGGAAGTATTCTTGTGGTAAACCAGAATTATAAACTGAATTAAATTTTTCAAAAACTTTCATTTGATTCTCGTCATCCATAAGTTGTCTATAATTTTTTCCCATCATTTCATCAAATGAATATCCAATCATTTGAGTAAAGGATTTGTTCGAAAATGTGAAATTTCCTTTTAAATCCACTTCAAAATATGCTTCTTTTATATCATCGATAATCTGTCTGTATTTTTTTTCGAAAGCTATTGATTTACGCTCCGCTTCAACTCTACTCGTAATATTATTATAAGTGCATAAAATCCCTACAATGTCTTTATTGATATTATGAAGTGGAATACGATTGATCTCAAACCACGCTTCATTTCCATCAGGAAGTATCCATGATTCAATAATGTTTTCACTTTGATTATTTTGCATTAGAATGCTTTCTCTTTCATAAATTCTTTTAATATTCGCGCGTGACCATGGCAATTCTATATCCGTTTTACCAACTATGAAATTTGGGTCATCCAAATTATTAATCAATGCGAAATTTTGATTACAACCAAGATAAATCATTTTTTTATTTTTCCAATAGATAAATTGAGGGATATTATCTATGACTATATCTAACATTTCTCGTGAATTCTGAAACGAGCTTTTCTCATTTTTAGTTTGTAATAGCTTCCAGAATCGAATCTCCTGCATCGTTTCTGCTGATCTTCTCAAATTTTTTTCTTTTTTAACCCAATCTTCTTCTTTCTTTTTGAATTGAGTAATGTCCCGAGTTGTTATCAGATATTTTGTTTCTTGTGCTTTGTTTTTGAATAATCGCCCTTTAAATTCATAAAATCTGAAGTTATCACCATAACGAACTCTTAATGTTTCTACTGCTTGTTCAACCTTTGAAACATTTTGGAGAAAATCCACACCACGCTGAAAATCGTTGGGGTGTAGAATGTCAGTTATTTTACCTTTTAAACTTATCAGACCTAAGTTTTTTAAATGAAGTTTATCAGAGCTATATTCAAATTCGTAATCTTTGTTTAAAATAAATATGGGATCGTCTAGATATTCTTTTAGAATGTCGCCTATATTATACCCAAAATTAGAAGCTGATGCCATTTTACCTAAAGACCTCTAAAAGTTATTAGATACTTAATTTATATTATCACTTATTAAATATTTTTAATTATGTATTTCATGCTTTTTAATTATTTTATAAAGATATAAAAGAGAATATTCAGATTCTTAATTTAACAATAGAAGAAATAATGTTATGGTTAATATTGAACCTTCTTTTGAAATCGATGAGAAAGGAAGAGTGATATGCCAATCTCACTCAAAGTTTCCATATTTTATTCAACCAATTAAAACTTATTTGGAGGAAAGACAGATGGAAAATGAGTTAACATGTCTTACTTGTTCACATTACGAAAATGACTATTGCTTTTTTCCAAAGTCTGAAATTGATGAAATAGAGTTGGATAGGTTAAACAGGTCTCGATTTCAATGTAACCTATGCGGAAATAAAATCGACCGCATGCTTACCATTATACAAAAGATTTATTATGAAGTTAAATTCAATATGAAAATGCCGTTGATCTGTTGTAGTTGCTATGAGAAGCTACAACAGAAAAAATTTAATGAATATTATATCAAAAGAATTTGGGAATCACTCAGTTTCTATCTACCTAGTATCTTTTTAATATTTAATCCTTTTCCCTTTAATATCTTTGCTGTTCTATCTTATTTAGCATTTATTATTGTATTTAAAATAATAATTAAGCAAAAGACTCATTATAGTCTGTTTTTGATGGATTTAATAAAGGGGAAAAAGTTTTACGATAAGAATTTTAAGGACAAAATTGAGTCATCCTAAATTTCCGGCCCATCCCCTTACTTTTTTTCGCATATTCTCTTGTTTTACGATAATTAAGTCAATTTCTCGATTAGACTTGTTTTTTAAATTTTCAATTTCTGGTACAAATTGGTATTTAACAAAATAGTTCTTAATTTCTCTTGATACTAATTCTTCAGGGATATTTCGAGGATTTGCATAAAAATTGTTGTAGTTTTTCTCCCATGAGTCAAGAAATCTCTCAATTGAATCCTTATATTCAAAAATAGGTAAGGTTCCTATATTATTTACTGTTGTAACAGCAATATTTGCCCTCTTTACTGTGAAACGATTACCGTTAAAAGAAACAGCTATTCCACTTTCGTCCTTTAATCGTTGAAGCATATTAATATCTGTGATAGAGTCACCTAGCGCAATTATCTCAGAAATTGGAACGTTGGTCTTTTCTGATATTTGTTCAACGGCTAATTCCTTTCTAAGTCCCCCTCTAACTTGAACTTGGTTCATTGCTTTGATATAATCAGATTCTCGTTTGCTCCAAAAAAACTCGTTTAGATTTTCTATTACTGTGCTTAATTTTTTATCATTTGTTAAAAATTTCTGGAAGATATTCTTGACTAAAAAATCCACATCGCTTTTAATGTTAAAAAAAGATTCCTTTACCTTTTTTAGGTTTAATTCAGTACAAAATACATGATCCCGTGGTATCTTTAAAAATTTTGCAACGCTGTGGGCAAAATGTGTATAACTTGTCGTTATTATGTATATGTCCCATCTCTTCTTAAGAATCTTCATTAATTCTGTGCACCCAGGTATTAGTCCTAAGTTTTGTTCTGCCAAACGAACTAATTCTTTATCTGAAAAGCAAGATATATATAAAGGCGCAACTAATCTCAAAGTATCACCTGGTTGGTATTCGTCAATATTTAATTCCTCTTTTACGCCGGGAATTTCAATAAGATAATCGTCATACTCAGAAAGCATCTCGAAAAATACGCCGAAGTCAAAATCTTGTAATTCGAGAATAGGTTTTTGATTTAACAATCGACTTAACTCAGCAGCAAAGTCGAGCACACTGATGGGTCCTTCTAAATCCCAGCAACAAACATTTTTAACTGTCACTTCTGATCAATTTTAGTGTTAATAAAGAGGATGTAAAGATTTAGGCTATATGAGGTTTACTAACATTCTTATTAAGCATTTATTATTTACTAGAAATTACGATGAGAATGGTATAAGAAAAAGACTAACTTGACACTTTAAAGATATCTTGTAAAGATCGTTCTTTTCGATTCTTCTTAACTATTTCTCGCCAATTAGGTTGAATTATATCAAATGCGTTTTGAGCTAGTTTGAAAAGTTTGTCATCTGAGGAATCTAAGTAATAACTTATTAATTCTAAAGCACGCTTATCCTTAATTCGAGTTAAACTTTCAATAATGAAAATAATCCTTAGTTTATCTGAATCGTTTTCAGATTTTTTCATCTCGATTTCAAACTTTTCTAATATAACTAATGTGGCTTTACCGTCTCCAATTCGACCTAACGCTTCAATAATTCTGTTAACTACAGTTGGATTTGTTTCAGTTTTTAACGCACGACATAGTAGATTAACAGATCTTGCATCTCGGAGAAAGCCTAATTGTCTTGCTGATTCTGATCTTTTCTCAGAATCTTTATCGTGGAGCATTTGTTTTATTAAATTATTGAAATTTGTGTTCTTTGCTTGCCAAGCCATAATCCATGTAGATTTAAAATCGAAATTATTATAATTTGATCTTTATAAAATATAATTCTGCGCGTAATTCATAAGTTTTTTAAAATTTGAGTCAGATACTATCGTAAGAGGGAATTCATGTGATCGATTCTTTTTTGTAGCAGCTTTGCCGTTCCAATATCTTTTCTATAAAATAGTTTGCCACTGATGCATCCAACTCCTTGTTCAGCAACCTTTTCAGCACTTTCTAAATCATTAGCAATCCCAACAATACCCATGGCTCTCGATGAGGTAGTGTAAACATTTCCACCTTCTCGGTAAACAGACGCGTAGTAATACTTTGCACCAATTTGTTCCAGTTTCTCCTTATTTATTATTACTAATTCATTTTTTTTCGGAGAAGTAGGGTATCCTTCGGGAGCTAAATACTTACAAACAGAAGCTTTTTTTTCAAATTGGATTTCTGATTTTAAATTACCGTTAATAATTCCCATACATATATCGATAAAATTAGTTTTTAAAAGAGGTAAAGTGTTCATTGCTTCAGGATCTCCGAGCCTTGCGTTAAATTCTATTAATTTAATACCTTTAGCAGTTTTAATATACCCCCCATAGAGGAATCCTTTATATTCAACTCCTGTTTCTGCCTTAGTCGCCGCTATCACTTTTTTCATGTCTTCTATTGCTTCGTCTGCATCTTCCTGTGATATAAAAGGCATCAGGTGGTCTTCCATTGAATAACTCCCCATACCTCCGGTGTTGGGTCCTGTATCATCTTCATAAGCTCTCTTATGATCTTGAACTAGTGGCATAGCGACTACATTTTTACCGTCAACGAATGTCTGAAGAGTAAATTCTTCTCCATCGACTTTTTCCTCGAGGATAAAGGAAGCCCTTTGTTTGACCAACGCTTGACAGTAATCTAAAATATCTTGTTTAGAAAAAAGATGATCTCCATAGACTTTTACACCTTTTCCCCCAGTCAGTCCATCTGGTTTAACAACAATATTTTCCTCTCCTAAATCTTTAAGATAGCTTTCTACATTTTCCATAGAATTGAAACTTTTACTTCTGATATTCGATGCAATCTTAAATTTTTCTAGAAGAGCTCTAGTAAAAATTTTCGAACCTTCTAATTGAGCAGCTTCAATTCCAGGTCCTACGCAGGGTATTCCGTTCTTTTCTAAAGCATCAACGATTCCGATTACAAGGGGTGCTTCTGGGCCAATAATAGCGAAATCTATATTATTTTCTTTAGAAAATTCAATAATTTCCTTAAAATCTGTTTCAGAGTGAATCTTTATCCTTCCTTGGCTTAAATCTTCTAATCCTGCGTTTTTAGAACTCATGAACGCGTATAAAGTGGCTCCATCTCTTACTAAAGTCTCTCCTATTACGTTTTCCCTGGCTCCATGTCCGATTATAAGAGTTTTGACTGTCAAATTTTATACTCTCCTTTAAATGAATTTCTTTTTAGTATTAAGATTATATAATTGAATTTAAATTGTTTTACATCAAATTTAAAGATTAGAAAAATTGGTTATAATTTTTGTAGTTTAACTCTTTTTAAACTAGAAAGCAATTAAATATTTAATTAAAAAATCAGTCGAAACTTTAATATAGGAATTATCTTAAATAAAATTAAAATTAGGATGATAAAAGCATTATGAAAGCTAAAGGTATTCTCACTCTAACCGGCGAAAAACTAAGATGTTGTGCTATGCCTCTAGGAGGTATAGGTACAGGCACAATTGCTCTTGGAGGAGATGGACTTTTAAAACAATGGCAAATTACTAACACGGTAAAACATCGCGCTTTCGTGCCTAACAGTTTTTTCGCTGTAAGAACTCGAACATTGAACAACTCGAACGAAAATCCAATTTCACGAGCGCTTATATGTACTAAACCTCATGATGGTATTGATTTTACACCCGCTAAATCTGTTAGTGATCATTTAATCACTAATAATATGAGAGAGTTCTATGAGAAATTGCCTCAAGTTGAAAATATCATATACGATGGCGAATACCCAGTATCCTTCTTAAAATTTGAAGACTCTAAGCTACCTGTTGAAATCAAATTAACTGCATTTAATCCATTTATCCCTTTAGATCCTAAAAATTCGGGATTACCTTTAATTATCTTTCAATTTCAAGTTAAAAATATCTCAAATGAGCCAATTGAAGTAATTCTGTTAGGAAATTTGTTTAATTTCTTAGGATGGGACGGTTTAAAAACAATTAGAGGTGAATCTCATCCCCATTTCGGTGGAAATTATAACATCCATAAAAAAATTGATGCATGGAACACCATTTTTATGAGATCTAAAACACTTCTCAAAGCAGATAAGCGATATGGCGATTTAACACTTGCCACAGATCAACAAGATGTTATGATGTCACCTCAATGGGATAACTTGGATAATTTTTGGTCCCTCTTTACAGAAAAAGGTAATATGTTAAGAAATAATTTAGAGGAAGGAAGTGAACTTGGAAGAACTTGGACGGGAAGTCTAGCTGTAAAAAAAAAATTGAAACCTGGCGAGGAAGAAGTGATCAACTTTTTTGTTGCTTGGAATTTTCCAAATCGTCTTGTTGACTGGCATATTAACAGAGCGTTAATTGATGATACTAAATCAGAGTATTGGATTGGAAACCAATATAATGAATGGTTTGACAATTCCTTAGAAGTAATTAAATATGTTAAAAGCAATTTACAATTCCTTACGAATTACACTTCTAAATTCCACGACGCGTTTTATTCTAGTTCCTTACCATCTGAAGTTTTAACTTCAATTTCCGCCACAATTTCGACAATTAGAACGCCCACTTGCTTGTGGATTAGAGACGGATCTTTTCACGGATTTGAAGGGTGTCATGGCGCTTCTACAAGAAAGCCTTCTGGAGGATGTTGCCCGCTAAATTGCACACATGTATGGAATTATGAGTTTAGCTTAGCTCATTTATTCCCTACTTTAGAAAGGACAATGAGAGAAACAGAGTTTAAAATGCAACATAAATTAGGTTATTTACCTCATCGTACTGTTATTCCCTTAGACCTACCTCAATTTGGGGAAATTCCAGATGTCGGTGATATCCCACCTGCAATTGATGGGATGTTTGGTATGATTCTTAAAATTTATCGAGATTATTTAATTACAGGAGATCTCGATTTTCTTAATAGATCGTGGGACCATATTAAGAATTTAATGGAGTTTATTTTTAAAGAATATTATTATGACTCCAAAGGAATAATAACTCGTGCACAGCCTAACACTTATGATTGTTCTATATACGGTTTTAATACCTTTGTAGGATCGCTTAATCTAATTGCGCTGCTTGCCTGCGAAAAAATCGCTTTAGAGTTAAATCTCCTTGATTGGGCGGATAAATGCAAGAAGTTGTTTAACATAAGTCGCAAATCTATAGATAGAGAGTGTTGGAACGGTGAATTTTACATCCAAAAATACGACGATAGTAAGATAAAGGAGTTTCAATACGGTATAGGATGTTTCTCCGATCAATTGCTTGGCCAATGGTGGGCATTTCATTTAGGTTTAGGATATATCTTCCCTTCTGATCGCGTTAAAAAAGCATTAAAATCTATAATAAAATACAATTTTAAGGAGTCTTTAAAAGGTTTTAAACAAACTCCTAGAATTTTTGCTTCAACTTCAGAATCTGGTTTATTAAATTGTACTTGGCCAAATGGGGGAAAACCTAAAATTCCAACGCAATATACTGATGAAGTATGGACTGGTATTGAATATGAGATAGCAGCACTTTGTATCTATGCTGGAGACATTAATGCGGGATTAAAAATAATAAATGCAGTTAGAAAAAGATATAATGGTTCTCATAGAAACCCTTGGAACGAAGTAGAGTGTGGTGACCATTATGTTAGACCAATGTCGTCCTGGACCTTGCTTCACGCATTAACAGGAATCTCTTATTCTATAAAACTCAACCAATTTTCGATAGCACCACTGATCAATCCTAATAATTTTCAGTCTTTCTATATCACAAATTCTGCATGGGGCACTGTAGATCAACAGGTAATTGAAAATAAGGTTGTTCTCTTTCTATCTGTTTCTTTTGGAGAACTCTTACTTAAATCAATTCAATTAGCATATTTAGAAAAAATTCGAATTAGGGAAATTAAAAGTTGTAGAATTGTTAATTCAGAAAAAGAAGTTATAAAGATTGAATCAAAACTAAATTTAAGTGATTCTAAACTTAAGGTTTCCTTTTTAAGACCAATAATTATCAAAGAAAATCTACTTCTTCAAATTGAATTGAATTAACTTAAAAAATGAACTATGAAAATAATGGCATATAAATCATGTTAATTATGGTTTTAAAGGTGATTTTTAAAAAGTAGCGAACCTCATTCATTAGTAATAATCTGTGAAATTACTAAAAAAAGGTTTTAAATGGTTTTAACTCATAATTTTCTGTTTAAAGATATCGATAGTATCCGAAATTTCATTTAACCGCACAGAAAATTCTTTTGGCTTCAATTTCTTTAATTTTTCAAAATCACTTATGATTTCCTTGAATTCATTAATCCAGATTTTCATAAGTATCTCGTTTTCTTTTCCTTCGACTTGCTTATTGATGATTGTGCTAATTGATGAATTAATTTTGTCCATAAATGTCTTTTCATTTATTGTATAAGAGATTTTTAAAACATCTTGCTGAGTTTTAAGGTTTTCAATATCTTCCTTCATAGCTGATTTGTGTTGTAATAATTCTTCATTGAACTTATTTATCATATCCATGATGATTTCTTCTTGAGTTCTAATGGTTTGTTCATTTCGTTCTTGGCTAGAAAAAATATCATTTTTGATTGATGTCATTTCTTGTTTTACGAAGTTCATTTCACGTTCTAAATTAGAAACTTGATCTATTAGATTTTGAATTGCTTTGGTGTTTGATTTAAACGAATCTATTTTAGGTATAGTCTTTTCGTATTGATCTGCTAAATTTTGCAGGCCTTTTGGGACATTTTTCATAGAATTGAAATCTTTTTCGAGCCTATCAACTTGTTCAATTAGATTTTGAAAATCTTTGAAAGTAATTTCTTCAGTTTTATCCTTTTTAGGAATTATATTTCACCATTAATATTCTAATATGTTTGCATAATAATTTTTAATTGTTCTTATCCGATTTCTCAAGCTCCAAAATTGAATCTAACTTTAATTCAAAGTCTTTATTCAGATTTGATAGATCATTTAGAGATTTATCAATATTCTCAATTAGAGCATTGATTGGAGATTTTTTTAATTCCGAAATTAGCTCAGAAATAACAACTAAATTGTTCTTAAAAGCACTGTATATATTTTCTTTGATTTTATTTTTATCAATGTCAAATTCTCTGATTTTTTTAAGATCCTTGATTTCTTTAAGAGGAACGAATTCATTTTTGGTAAATTTTACATTTTTTTTAGTAAATTTTGGTGTAATTTTATTATGAAGCGTATTTGAATCAATTTCATCAATGTTAATAATTAAATCATCTAATTGATTTTCAGATTTAGCCACTGAAGTTAAAAAGTTCTTCGATATACCTTGAAATTGTGCTTCATTACCACTTTTCTCCAATTTTTTTAAAAAATCATAAACTACAAGTGTAAATAGCTCTGTAATATTGTCTTGGGTTTTCGCAGACACGAATACTATTGGAAATCCTTGAATTTGATATTTTCTTATATTATTCAAGAGAATTTCAGAATCTTCAGGTTTTACTAAGTCAGATTTATTTCCTATTAAATAAATAACGCATTCAGGAGAGTATTTTGCTAAGTTTTTAAGATATGTGTCTTTTATTTCTTGAAGACTCTCCTTTGGGTTGTTCAAGTCAAATAATAGTAGAGCTGAATCCAAATTACTGAAAAACACGGGATTCAAAGGATTGAAACTTCTTTGCCCCCCAATATCCCATATATTTAACCTTATATGGTTATTTGTTAATCTATATTCTTTTCTGGCGATATTACTGCCTATAG
>Ga0307377_10004538_pt1 | contig 15151 bp, 10 predicted proteins | sample TR3MG_FD_202535 | JGI IMG/M metagenome (GOLD analysis project Ga0307377, IMG submission 202535) | Soil microbial communities from Risofladan, Vaasa, Finland - TR-3 | ecosystem: Environmental > Terrestrial > Soil > Coastal area > Acid sulfate soil | place: Finland: Risofladan, Vaasa | collected... | reverse complement strand
GTAAATATGAAATTAGCGTATGGAAAAGAAGGTTTAGATATTACTCTTCCGGAAGAAGGTCTTACGATTATTGAGCCGAAATTCGTGCCCGGGCTTTCTGATGAAAGGAAAGCTTTTATCGATTCCTTGAACCACCCCTTAGGAAGTCCGCCACTTAAGGAGCTGATTAAATCCAAAGATTCTATCGCTATTGTCTTCTCGGATATAACCAGACCTATGCCCAATAGAAAGATTATTCCCTGGCTTTTGCAGCAGTTGAGTGGTGTTAGTAAAGATAGAATAATTTTGCTCAATGCTACGGGAATGCATCGAGCCAATACAACTGAAGAACTTACGGAGATGCTGGGTGAAGAAGTTGTTAGAAATTATAGAATTATTAACCATAATGCCCAGAAGAAGGAGGAAATGGTCTATCTGGGAAAGACGAAAGCTGGAGGGGAGATATGGGTAAATGGTAATTACATGCGAGCCGATGTTAAGATACTGACTGGATTTATCGAACCCCACTTCTTTGCTGGATTTTCCGGAGGCCCGAAATCAGTACTTCCTGGTATTTCTGGCGAAGAGACAGTAATGCATAACCATAGTGCCAATATGTTGGACAACCCAAAGGCAAACTGGTCCATTACTTACGGAAATCCTCTCTGGGAAGAGATTCGTGAAGTAGCCCTTATGACCCAACCTACTTTCATCATAAATGTTACGCTGAATAAGGAAAAAAAGATAAGTGGTGTCTTTTCGGGAGAGATGAATTTGGCACACCAGAAGGGTGTGGAATTCGCCCGGAAGAGTGCAATGCGGCCTGTTCCTCATCTATTCGATTTAGTCATTACCACCAATAGCGGTTATCCTCTCGACCTGAATCTATACCAGACCGTAAAAGGAATGTCTGCAGCAAGCCAGATCGTCAAGAAAGGCGGAGCTATTATTTGCGTATCCCAGTGCTCAGATGGCATTCCCGAACACGGCAATTATCGCCGCATTCTCCAGATGGGGAAAAATCCAGAGGAGATTCTGAAAATAGTCGAGTCCCCCGGGTTTTCCATGTTTGACCAGTGGGAAGCCCAAATACAGGCTGAGATTCAGACTAAGGCAAGAGTCTATCTATATTCGGAGCTTCCGAAAAAAGAAGTGGTAGCTTGTCACCTCGAGCCTATTAAGAATATAGAAAGCACAGTGGCGAGAATAAAGAAAGAGTTTGGGAATAGTCCCAAGATAGCGGTTCTCCCGGAAGGACCTATGACCATTCCTTACCTGAGTCAGACCTCTTGTAATTACGGAGGAGGCAGAAGATATGGCAGTCCTGGAATTGATTGACCGACCAAGCGACCTCAGGTTAATCAAGAAAGAATTACTTCCGCAACTTGCAGAGGAAATCAGAGAAAAAATAATTACGGTGACATCCCAGAAAGGAGGACATCTTGCCAGTAGTCTAGGAACAGTTGAATTGACCATAGCCTTACACTACGTTTTTGACTCCCCTCAGGACAAGATTATCTGGGATGTGGGCCATCAAGCCTATACCCATAAGATTCTAACAGGCAGGAGGGACAGTTTTTCTACTCTTCGCCAGCACGGAGGAATAAGTGGTTTTCCTACTCCCATCGAGAGTGAATATGATGTCTTTGGCGTGGGACACAGTTCCACTGCAATCTCAGCTGCTCTGGGAATTGCCTGCGCTCGCGATTTATCTGGCAACAACAACCATAAGGTGGTGGCAGTGATAGGTGATGGTTCGATGACCGGAGGAATGGCTTTTGAAGCTCTTAATAATGCCGGACACCTGGGTAAAGACCTTCTGGTAGTTCTAAATGATAATGAGATGTTCATTTCCCATAGGGTGGGAGCTCTGGCAGGATATCTGACAAAATTGATGACTTTAGGCCTGGTTAATAAACTGGAGAGGAAAGTAAAAAAGTTTTTGACCAGAGTCTCCTTCTGGGGCATTGCAATTCTCAGAGTAGTTCGGCGATTTAAAGTACTTCTCTTTCCAGGGATGCTTTTTGAGGAAATGGGCTTCTCTTATCTGGGACCTATTAATGGACATAATGTTCACTATTTAATCGAAATCTTTCAGAAAGTAAAAGATATGAAAGGTCCGGTCCTGATTCACGTAATTACCAAAAAGGGTAAAGGGTATCAGCCGGCGGAGCGAGAACCTATAAAGTTTCACGGAACAATGCCCTTTAATATTTTGACTGGAGAGACAGAAAAAAATAAAATTATTTCATATACAAAAGTATTTAGTCGGGTTCTTATAGATTTGGCTAAATCGAATAAAAGGATTATTGCCATTACTGCGGCAATGCCTCAAGGCACAGGGCTGGACGCATTTCAGAAGGAGTTTCCCAAGAGATATTTCGACGTGGGAATTGCTGAACAACATGCAGTTACCTTTGCCGCAGGGTTGGCCAGAGCCGGGTACAGACCAGTTTGTGCCATCTATTCCACATTTCTTCAGAGGGCATTTGACCAGATAATCGATGATGTTTGTCTCCAGAACCTTCCCGTAGTCTTTGCTATAGATAGAGCTGGTATAGTAGGTGAAGATGGACCAACTCATCAGGGAACATTCGACCTTTCGTATCTTAGATTAATTCCCAATATGGTGGTGATGGCTCCCAAGGATGAGAATGAATTAGTGCACATGCTTAATACTGCCTTATCCTGGAATTTCCCCTGTGCCATTCGCTTTCCTCGAGGCCAGGGCATTGGAGTTAAATTGGACAGGCAATATAAAGTCCTTCCCCTGGGAAAGGCAGAGGTGCTTGCAGAAGGGAATGATGTAGCCATCCTGGCGATAGGGAATACTGTGCATCCTTGTCTCTTGGCCCGGCAGAGACTGGAAGCAGAAGGCATAAAGGCAAATCTGGTTAACATGAGGTTCGTTAAACCTTTAGATGAAGATCTAATAAAGAAAATAACCAAGAAAGTTCACAAAGTTGTTACTGTGGAGGAGAATACCCTTTCCGGAGGTTTCGGCTCGGGTATCAAGGAGTTACTGGCAACTGATAATGTGCGTATTTTAAGTATTGGACTTCCTGATAAATTTATCGAACATGGTAGTAGAGAAAAGTTAAGAGAGAAGTATGGACTGACTGCTGACAAGATTGCCGAAAGAGTCGGTGAATTTGTGAAAAGTAGATAATGTAGCTGCAGAGCGAAGCTCTGCTTCAGTGTAGGGGCGACACTCCGTGGTCGCCCGAGGAAGGGACGGCACAGAGTCCGTCCCCTACAGAGGAAGCAAAGCTTGCGCTTTGCTGCTACCTAATTATCGAATTCAAATAGATTTGTGAAAATAAAAAAGAGAAAAGAGAGATTAGATAAGCTTTTGATGGAAAAGCGACTGGCGTCAAGTCACCATAGAGCAAAGGGATTGATAATGGCTGGCTCTGTATGGGTGGGTGGTCGGAAAGTTATTAAAGTAGGTGCTGAGTTCCCTATTGATATAGAGATAGAAGTAAAGGAATCTCCTTTACGAAAATATGTTTCCCGGGGAGGATTGAAGCTGGAAGCAGCAATAAAGGAGTTCGGGTTGAGCGTTGAAGGAAAGGTCTGTCTTGATGTTGGCGCATCAACGGGAGGGTTTACGGATTGTCTTCTTAAGAATGGGGCGAAAAAGGTTTATGCCCTGGATGTGGGTTACGGTCAGCTTGATTGGAAATTACGGAACGATCCCAGGGTGGTCACCATCGAAAAAATGAACATAAGATACTTTAACGGAAAAAAGATTAAAAGCCCCATCGATTTGGCTACTATCGATGTCTCTTTTATTTCTCTGGATAAAGTTTTGTCGAAAGTTAAAGAGTTAATTAGAAAAAGGGGCGAGATAGTCTCCCTGATTAAGCCCCAATTTGAGGCAGTGAGAGAAAAAGTGCTCAGAGGCGGTGTGGTTAAAGACAGGAAAGTTCATCAGGAAGTTATCGATAAAATAAAGCTTTTAGCTCGAGATTTGGGATTAGAAGTAAAAGGATTGACTACTTCGCCGATTAAAGGTCCTGCTGGAAATATTGAGTATTTTATCTACTTGAAGAAAAAGGAGTAGATAAGACAGGGGCGAGAAGTAAGTTTATTGAGGGTGCAAGTTAAACATGGAGAAAATTTACAATTTCAAGAAGATTGAAAAGAAATGGCAGAAGAAATGGGAAGAGGAAGGAACTTTTAAAATCTCTGAGGACTCGGGAAAGAAAAAATTCTATCTTCTGGAGATGTTCCCTTATCCTTCTGGAGAGCTCCATATGGGACACATGCGTAATTATGCAATAGGAGACACTGTGGCTCGCTTCCTGAGGATGAGAGGGTTCAACGTCCTTTACACTATGGGTTACGATGCTTTGGGATTGCCTGCAGAGAACGCAGCAATAGAGAAAAAGATTCACCCTTCTTCCTGGACGAATAGATGTATTGAGATGATGAAAAAGCAGCAAAAGAAAATGGGATTGAGTTACGATTGGGAGAGGTTGGTAATTACCGCTGAACCAGAATATTATCGCTGGAACCAGTGGATATTTCTTAAGTTCTACGAGAAGGGTCTCGCTTACAGGAAGAAGGCACCTATCAACTGGTGCCCACAGTGCGGGACAGTCCTGGCCAATGAGCAGGTGGTAAATGGAAAATGCTGGAGGTGCGAGGCTTTTGTGGAGATTAAAAGTCTGGAGCAGTGGTTTTTTAAGATCACCGATTACGTTGAGGAACTTCTGGAAGATTTGAAAAAGCTAAAAGACTGGCCAGAGAGAGTTAGAATTATGCAGGAGAACTGGATTGGCAAAAGTCAGGGAACACTGGTCAATTTCAGATTGAAGGGTTCTGATAGTCTGATTCCAGTATTTACCACGCGGCCGGATACCCTTTACGGTGCTACTTTTATGACTTTCGCTCCCGAACATCCCAGAGTTTTAGAATTTATTGCTGGGACAGAATATGAGAAGAAAATAAGAGAATTTATTAACAGGGTAGTAATTGAAGATAGATTCACTCGCACAGGGGAGAACAAAGAAAAAGAGGGGATGTTTATCGGCAGGCACGCGATAAATCCTTTGAATGGAAATGAAATTCCCATCTACGTAGCTAATTTCGTGTTGATGGAGTACGGGACAGGAGCAATAATGGCCGTGCCAGCTCATGACCAGAGAGATTTCGAGTTCGCTAAAAAGTATCATATTCCGATAAAACAGGTAATTGTCCCTTCTCCAGAGGAATCTTCTACAGGGGAAGATTTACAAGAAGCTTACGAAGGCGAAGGAATTATGGCCAATTCAGCCCAGTTTGACGGTCTTTCTTCACCAGATGGAAGGGAAAAGATTACGCAATATCTGACCCAGAAAGGCTGGGGAAGAAAGACGCTTCAGTACAGATTGCGCGACTGGTTGATTTCCCGACAGAGGTATTGGGGCACACCTATTCCCATAATTTACTGTGATAAGTGCAAAATTGTGCCTGTGCCGGAAAAAGATTTACCAGTAAAGTTACCAATGAAAGTTGAGTTTACGGGCAGAGGGAATCCCTTGGCTAAAAGCAGTGATTTCGTAAACTGTAAATGTCCTAAATGTGGTGGTGCGGCAAGAAGAGAAACCGATACTATGGATACCTTCGTTGATTCCTCCTGGTATTTTGCCCGTTATTGTAGCCCGCATTTCAAGAAGTTACCTTTTGATAAGAAAAAAGTCAAGTACTGGATGCCGGTCGACCAATATATAGGAGGAATTGAACATGCGATTATGCATCTTTTGTATGCCCGGTTCTTTACCAAGGCCTTGAGGGATATAGGCTTGTACAGTATTGATGAGCCTTTTACAAAACTCTTATGTCAAGGAATGGTAGTTAAAGATGGAGCGAAGATGTCAAAGTCGAAGGGGAATGTAGTTAGCGTAGATGAGATAACTCAGAAATATGGCGCCGATACAGCGAGGTTATTCATTCTCTTTGCCTCACCTCCGGAAAAAGATTTAGAATGGAGTGATAGAGGGGTTCAGGGCTGCTATAGGTTCTTGAACAGAGTTCGGAATCTGGTAGGAGAAATAGAAAGTAAACGCAAGGAAACTGTTCTTAAAACTTACGACCAAGAAGAAAAAAAGCTAAACAGAATTACCCACGCAGCTATTAAGAAAGTTACTGAAGACATAGAAAGTTTTCATTTTAATACTGCTATTGCCGCCATTATGGAACTCTCCAATGGAATATATGATTACTTAAGGAAGAAAGGCACGAGCTCCCACTTACGGGAAAGCGTAGAAAAATTAATACTTTTGCTAGTTCCTTTTGCGCCACATATTTGTGAAGAATTATGGGAAGTGCTGGGACATCGGGGAAGTGTGATTAAAAAACCTTGGCCAAGATACGACCAAGAAGTAATCAAAAAAGAGGAGGTACTTATTGTCATTGAAGTGAATGGTAAAGTGAGAAGCAAAGTAGAAGTTCCGGTAAATTTAGAAGAGGAAGAGATAAAGAAAAGAGCCCAAGTAGATGAGAGAGTTAGAAAATATATCGATAATAAAAAGATTAAACAGATAATTTATGTGCCCAAGCGACTGGTGAATATTGTAGTGGAAAAATAGAAAAAAGGAGAAACTTATGAGAAAGTTTATTTTCGTTATCATTGTGTTGGGGATGTTTCTATTATTTGGTTGTGCTTATACGCCTGTGGAAATTCTGCCCAAGCATATTAAGACAATAGCTGTGCCCACATTTATCAACAGAACCGCTCACTACGGCATTGAGTCTAAACTTACCGACGCTGTAATAGAAGAATTCATTAGAGATGGCCATCTATCCATTGCCAAGAAAGGGGAGGCCGGTGCTCTGTTAACCGGAGAGATTGTTACTTACGTTTTACAACCCCTCTCTTACGATGCCACCGAGGTGGTTGAACAGTATAAGCTCTGGGTCATAGTCAATCTCTCTTTTCGGGATTTAGCTACAGGAGAGGTTCTCTGGGAAGAGAAGAGGGAGAGCGTAGATGGGAACCTTATTGGAGGGATTGAAGGAGATGTAAGGTACTATGTAACTCCCAGGGCAGGTGGAACTGTGGAAACAGAAGAGGAAGCACAGGAGCGACTGGTTATTGAGCTCGCCGATCACATTGTGCGACGCACAGTCTATGGATGGGGAAGCCAGATTGAAATCCAGAGTCAATAAGTAGGATGAAGGGATAGTTATCGGAGTCGCTCGGTCAGGGATTCGAAAAATAGTTTCCTCATTCCTGAGGAATTTCTTAACGCCAAAAAACTTTGGACTCTGCAGGGCGCAAATCAAAACTCCTCCTCCGATGAATCGGAGTCGTCAAACAGTGATTTGCTTCAAAGAAAAAAAGCCGTCCTTGTTTTTTGGCTAAAATTCCAAAAGTTCTTCGTAAACTATCTTTCAAATTTCAGGGTGTTAGAGACAGGATGGGTTGCTGGGAGGCTTTCAACGCGAGAAAGATGATGAAGTATAAAGAATTAATTACAAAATTAAACAGAAAAAAAATTGCCGATTGTTACTTTTTTTGTGGGGAGGAGGATTATCTAAAACAGGAAGCCATCCTTTTATTGAAGAAGATGCTAATCAAGCCCGGGGCACAGGACTTTGACTTCGGGCTTTTCTATGCTGAAGATACTTCTGCTAGAGAGGCCATTTCCCTTGCCGAGACCTATCCTTTTATGTCGAAAAAGAGATTAGTAGTGGTTAAAGGTATAGATAAATTCACAGAGAGTGAGTTGAAAGAAATTATTAAATACTTGAAAAAACCTATTTCCTCTACGTGTCTTGTTCTGGTGAGTGCAAAGGTTAAAAGAGAGGCGTTATATAGAGGAGTATATAAAACCATTTCTTCTTTTTGTGAGACAGTAATTTTCTGGAGGCTTTTCGATTCAGAGATTCCGGGTTGGATTGAGAATAAAATATCCAGAGAAGGAAAAATTATCTCCCCAGAAGCGGCACATTATCTGTTTGTAGAAGTGGGAAATAATCTATTAGACTTATCTGGAGAGATTGAAAAATTGTTAATCTATACTAAAGATAGAAAAAAGGTTACCCTGGATGACGTTGAGCAATTGATAGGTCGTTCTGTGTCCAACTCTATTTTTGACCTTTTGAGAGCGATTACCCAGAAGAACTTAAAACACTCTCTGGAAATCCTAACAAGGTTGACAGAAGACGGAGAAAAGCCAGTAGGGATTTTAGTAAGAATAGCAAAGAGGATTCGACAAATAATTTACGCTAAAGAGCTTCTAGACCAGAAAGTAGGACAAGCGAGGATAATTAAGGAAGTGGGCCTACATCCTTTTTTCGACAAGGATTTTCCATCACGGATTCAAAATTTCAATCGCAAAGAACTGTTGAATAATTTTCATCACTTACTTCGGGCAGACTGGGAAATTAAGGTAGGCAAGAAACCAGCTCAGCTTGTGCTGGAACTTCTAATTTTGGATTTATGCGGTAAGAAAAGAGCATCAATTTATTCAGGTTAATTTACTTTTTTTCTTTTAAGGTATTGATCTTTTTTGCTAATCTTGACTTTTTTCTGGAGGCTCTTCTTTTAGGTATGATATTCTTACTGGCAGCCTTATCTAACTCTTTCATAGCTTGTAAAAAGATTTTTTTTGCTTCTTCGGGTTTACCCTGAACGACTGCCGTCTCTACTTTTTTAGCTATTGTCCTGATTTTTGTCTTAACGGCGACATTCCTGAGATGCCTTTTCTTATCCTGCCTTTGTGATTTAAGTGCTTGAGTGTGTCGTCCAGATTTTAGTTTAACCATTAGCGAGATCTCCTGACTCGTAGCTTGAGAGTAATAGCTTTGATATATGATCATGTCACTGCGAGCGACTGAAAGGAGCGTGGCAGTCGGGAGATTGCTTCGGTCGCTTCGCTCTCTCGCAATGACAGTTGATCTAAAATACCATATTGAGAAGCGAAAGTCAAGAACAATCTTTATTTAGGAGAAAGGGATTGGAGAGGGAAGGAAAAATCACTAGGTCGGTTGCTGGTGTTAGCGTTTCTACCCTGGCATCTCGGATTCTTGGCTATCTAAGAGACATGCTTATAGCTAATTTTTTTGGTGCTGGTTTGGTAGCCGACGCCTTTTTTGTTGCTTATCGCATTCCCAATCTTCTCCGTCGGCTTCTTGGAGAAGGGGCGCTCTCCGCATCCTTTATTCCTGTGTTTACCGAATATTTAACTACCAAACCTAAGGAAGAAGCACAGAGACTGGCAAGAATTTCGGGCCTGCTACTTTTGGCCATCTTATCTATTTTGACAATTCTGGGAATTATCTTTTCTCCTATAATTGTCCGCGTGATTGCTCCGGGTTTCATTAAGGATCCGCAAAAACTCTCCTTAACCATTACTCTTACCCGTATCCTTTTTCCTTTCATGATGGCAATAGGTATGGCGGCTTTAGCTTTGGGAATATTGAACTCTCTTCACAGGTTTATTATTCCTGCCCTGGCTCCCTCTCTGCTCAGTATTTCTGAAATTTTCTTTATTTTGTTTATATGTCCATTAATGGAACGACCAATAATTGGACTTGTTTTGGGGGTTCTGGTTGGGGGGTTTGCCCAGTTCTTCTTTCAGGTACCCTCTTTAGTAAAGAAAGGTTTTCTTTTGCCAGCAGGGAGGAGTTACAGTAATCCCCGTCTAAAGCTGATGGACTATCCTCAGAATCTCCTGAAGAACTGGAATGTCCTGTGGAAAAGATGGACTTCCATCTTAAATCATCCGGGAGTGAAGAGAATAGGGCTGTTGATGCTTCCAGCGACTCTGGGATTATCTGTATCCCAGGTGAATACCTTTGTGGATACAATTTGCGCTACACTACTTAGAGAAGGAAGTGTTACCGCTCTATATTATGCAAATCGCCTGATGCAACTTCCTTTAGCTCTGTTTGGGACAGCGATAGCAACCGTTGCCTTGCCCATGATGTCTCGCTCAGTGGCAGCTACCAACATGGAAGAACTAAAGGATACTCTATCGTTATCACTTAGAATGATAATGTTTACTATTATTCCTGCTTCACTGGGACTGATTATTTTAGGAAGTCCCATAATCTCTCTTCTATTTGAAAGGGGAAGATTTACATCCCAAGCTACCCAGGCCACCAGCTGGGCGCTCTTATTCTATTCAACTGGAATAGTGGCCTATGCGGGAGTAAAGGTGGTAGCATCTGCATTCTATTCCATGCAGGATACCCGGACGCCAGTAAGAATAGCCTCCATTGCTATGGTGGCAAACATAGTTCTGAATCTGATCTTAATGCGTATTCTGGATGTAGGCGGGCTTGCTTTCGCTACTGCCATTGCTTCCTTTATTAATTTGTTAATCCTTCTATACTATCTAAGAAAGAGGATTGGCAGGTTGGGAGGGAAGAAAGTATTACTTTCGCTTGCTAAAATTCTAGTTGCCTCATCAGCTATGGGAATAGCCTGCATATATTTCTCCCGATTATTAGGCCAGATTAACAAGTTGATACAAGTGGCTGGTACTATTCTGATTTGTGTAATTATCTACATTTTGGTAGCGCATCTTTTGCGTTGTGATGAGATTAAATATGTATGGAAGATAATTACGCGAAAGGAATCGACAAATGAAGTTTGAGGGAAAACTCGCTTCTCTACCTGATGTACCAGGAATATATATGATGAAGGACATTACTGGCAGAGTTATTTATGTGGGCAAAGCAAAATCGATTAGAAAGAGAATTCCTGCATATTTTCAATCCCCGAGCACTTACTCTCCAAGAACTTTTGCTTTAATTTCGAATGTGCGAGACCTCCAGTACATTGTAACCCGAAACGAAAAAGAAGCTTTGATATTAGAAAACGAGTTAATAAAATACTTCCATCCCAAATATAATATAGCCTTAAGAGATGATAAAACTTATCCTCACCTCAAGTTGACCATTGATGAGGATTTTCCTAAATTGGTGATGGCGCGGATCTCAAAAAAGGAGAGGGTGAAGCACAGAATGCCTGGGATAAAATATTTTGGTCCTTATCCCGATGTCTCTTCACTCAAGAGGACACTTAAGACAATCCAGAGGATATTCCCTCTGGTTAAATGTAGTAAGAGCTTCTTTCTGGCTCGACGAAAAGAGGGTAACCCCAGTAGTTGCTTGGATTTCCATCTGGGACAGTGCCTGGCACCTTGTGTGGAGTGGATAAGCAAGGAAGATTACAGGAAAATAGTGGAGAAAGTCGTCCTGTTTCTCTCGGGAAAGGGAGAGAGTCTTTTGAAAAAGCTGAAAGAAGAGATGAAAGGGGCATCCAGGCAACTCGACTTTGAGAAGGCAAAAATCTTTCGAGACCAGATAGGAGCAATACAGTCCATTTCCCAAAGGGTTAATTTGCGACAAGTAGAGAAACAGAAATTAAAGGCTGCTGGAAAGGGTGAGATTTTAATTGAGCTTCAAAAAGCAATAGAGTTGGAAAACTTACCGGAAAGGATAGAGGCTTTCGATATATCCGATATTTATGGAGACTCGGCTGTGGGGTCTATGGTCGTCTTTTCCGGTGGAAAGCCTGAAAATAAATCTTATAGGAAATTTAAGATAAAAATGGTCACAGGAATTGATGATGTAGGTATGATGAAAGAGGTAATCCACCGAAGGTATACGAGGTTGATAAAAGAAAAAGGATTGTTGCCAGATTTGATTCTGGTTGATGGAGGGAAAGGGCAAGTGAATGGGGCTAAAGGAGTTCTTAATGAGCTGGGACTGGGGACTATTCCCGTGGTTGGACTTGCTAAGGGAGAAGAGTTAATATTTCTGCCTCAACGTTCCCGTCCGATTCGCCTTCCCTTCAGCTCACCTGTTCTACATCTCATCCAGCATATACGAGACGAAGCTCACCGCTTTGCTATCAGGTACCACAGGTTACTACGAAAGAAAAAACTCATCGGAAAGTAAGGATACTTGAATAAGTAGAGCGGTTTGATTTACAGTCTTTGATAGTGGACGGACAAAAAGTGAGTTATTTATGAAAGAGCAAAACAACACAATAATATCTAACTGGTGGGAGAAAAATGAAAAAATAATTTTGATTATAATAGGAATTCTTGCATTTTTTTCTTTTATAAATACTTTTCAAAATCCATTCGTCTGGGACGATCCAGGACGTATTGTAGAAAACGGGTATATAAAACGATTAGATAATCTTTCGTTACTTTTCAGTTCGAAATATCTGTCATATTTCCGTGAGACAACTTACCGGCCTCTTTATACATTAACATTGTTCTTAAATTACCATTTCTTTAAGTTAAATGTATATGGTTGGAGAATTTTTAATATTTTTGTCCACATATTAAATACAATCTTAATCTATTTTCTCATTAGATATATATTCAAGAATAGAACAATCTCGTCCATTACAGCATTGATTTTTGCAATACATCCTATACATACCGAGGCAGTTAATGTGGTGGTTTACCGGACGGAATTACTTGCCTGTCTATTTTTTCTAGGGTCATTCTTTTTGTATTTAAAGAGTATAAGGAATATAAAAATTAAAAAAGGGTTTTATTTACTTTCTATTTTTATGTTTATTTTAGCTCTGTGTTCAAAAGAAATGGCGGCTTCCTTGCCTTTGATTATAGTTTTGTATATTTATTTCTTTTCACAGCAAAAAGAAAGAAAAAAACTGCTTGTTTCAGTCCTTCCTTTTTTTCTCATAGTTCTTATATGGATCGTAATAGCCCGCGGGTTTGAACTACCAGGCAAATTTGTTGGCAAGCATGAACTTTATTATGGAAGTCCATTTGGTAGTAAGTTACATTTAAGGGTTTTGTCCTACATGGGGCCTTCTATTTTGCGATACATCTGGGTGTCTTTTTTACCCCTAAATTTGGTTTTAATATATCCTCATCAGATAATAGGTTATATTCCAGCTCCAATGGAATTTTTTTCAGTTTTAATCTTAGTTGCAATTTTAATTTTTGCCCTTAAAATGAAAAAATTTTCTAAAGAAACCAGCTTTTCAATCTTTTATTTTTTTATAAGCCTCCTACCTGTATCGCAGATTATACCTTTAAGTGTAATTTATGGGGAACGCTGGTTATATATCCCATCTCTAGGATTTTGTTTGCTTGTAGCATTTTTGCTTAAGAGACTATTTTTTGACAAGAATTTAAAGAAAATAGGGACATTACTTCTTGTTTCCATTACCTGTTTTTATTTTTTTGTAACTTTCGCAAGGAATAGAGACTGGAAAGATGAAGTAACTTTATTAGAAAAAAATGTAAATATTTATCCCCAATCAATGGACGCACGCCTTCAGTTGGCTGAAAACTACATTAGAAAAAAAGATTATGAAAAAGCATTATATCATATCGCAGCGGCATATAAGATGTATCCAAATCTTTCTAAGCCATACTTCTCCTTGGCTAAGTACTACGCTGAAAAAGGCCCATATAATGAAGCTATAAAGACCTTTTCAAACCTCTTAAGAGATTTTCCAGATGAGTGTAAAAACAATGCTGATTTTTACTATTACTTTGGTATGGCTTACGCCAAAGGAAAATTGTATGATGAGGCAATTTCTCATTATAAGAAAGTTTTGGCTCTAAGACCTTTAAGACCGTACAATAGAACGATTTATAACAGTCTGGGCAATGCCTATTTCCATAAAAATGAATTTTCAAAAGCCACTGAGAGCTATAAAGATTCTTTAAATATTGACCCTGACTGGATTGTTCCCTATCATAATCTTACAATAGTCTATAAGAGAACGGGCAAATTAAAGGAATTTGCCAGATATTTTACCAAGGCAGTCAGTTTAGATTCTACTTATAAGGGAGTTCTAAGAGAACCTGGAACGTTGCAAATAAAGCAGAAGTAAATAGAAAAATAGTAGATTTCAATGTTTGCAATAAGCCATAGGTTTGCATAGGGATTTTGTAAATGGATAAGATGAATATTGAATGGTTAAAGGGTAAGCCTAATTTCTATTTTAGATATAAACGCCAGCCAGGGCTCTTCTAAAATAAGTCTGTCTAAAATAAGTCTGTTGACAAAGCATTGGTTTTATGGTAATTTTAGTTAAAATTAACATAAATGAGGAGGTTTAATTTGAGACTATTAGAGGTCTTGATAGGTCTTTTTTTTCTCATTATCAGTTTGGGTTATCTCTACCGGCCAACAATTATAATAAGGGTTAACGATTGGGGCCGAAAGTATCTGTTTAACGATCAACTATTGATAACCCACCGTAAGAAAATAGGTGTGGTCCTTTTAATCATTTCCATCATTTTTCTCTATGGTGGATTTGTAAGGAAATAATATTTTAATGTTTAAGTAAAAAGGATTCAATGTGGACTATTCAAAAATAGGCGAGGAGATAATCGAGCGAGTTTGCCGTTCGAAGGGAGAAGAAGCTGAAGTTTATATAAAGACATTTCGGGCAATCGGTATTGATGTTTCCGAGCAGAAACTGGAAAATTTTAATACCCCGTATAGTTCTGGAATTGGCTTAAGAATCTTTTCTAAAAACAGGATGGGTTTTGCTTATACTACTGGTTTTGACCGGGAGAGTATTGAGAGGTTAATTCAGCAGGCTAAGAATAATGCCTTAAACGCTACTCCCGATGAGTGCAACTCTTTGCCCCAAGTCAGCAGGCAAAAAAAGTCGAATAGGTTTTTATATGAAGATTTATATGACCAAGAGTTGACTAAAATTCCCGTGGGAATAAAAATCGACAAAATTAAAGAGATGGAAAAGAAGGCTCTTGCTTACGATGAGAGGGTAAAAAGAGTACTTAGGACATCCTATAGTGATAGCCAGCAGGAAATATTTATCTTCAATTCGAAAGGACTGAAAGCAGGTTATAGAGGTACCCACTGTTCTTGTGGCCTGATTGCTGTGGCTGAGGCTAAAATGTTTCTGAGGGAGAGAAGTAAAGAGATTCAGCTTGGCTCCGATTTTGCTGAGAAGAGGAAGTTTGAAGAGCTCCATTTCAAGAAGCTTGCTGAAAATGCAGCCCGTCGGGCTGTCTCTCTTTTGGGAGCGAAGAGGCTAAAAACTCAGAGGGCATCTATCGTTTTAGAACCGCTGGTGGTTTCCAGTTTTCTCAGGTTTATCGCCAGAGGTCTTGGCGCCGACTCTGTACAGAAGAAAAAGTCTCCATTTGCAAAAAAGAGAGGAAAGAGGATTGCCAATAAGATTGTCAATATTATTGATGATGGC
>Ga0307377_10004537_pt1 | contig 15152 bp, 16 predicted proteins | sample TR3MG_FD_202535 | JGI IMG/M metagenome (GOLD analysis project Ga0307377, IMG submission 202535) | Soil microbial communities from Risofladan, Vaasa, Finland - TR-3 | ecosystem: Environmental > Terrestrial > Soil > Coastal area > Acid sulfate soil | place: Finland: Risofladan, Vaasa | collected... | reverse complement strand
AGCAAAGAGGCGGTAACCACGGTGTTGTGTAGAATCTCATAAGTCTTCCTGGTCAAGAATCACATTAACATTTATGCCCCTACTCTGTAGATACTTGAACATCTTGGCCCGGTCCTGCCAATAATGATTGAGCCGGATCATAACGTTGTATATGTAAAAGGCTACTACGACAAGCACTCCGCTTACATCATGATTATCTACCTGTGAATACACGAAGAAGAAAATTATTGCCAGCCAGAACAGTAGGTCAACCTTATCCCTCCATAAACATTTGTAAAGTCTTTTGTTGAATTTCATTATTATTTTTTTAAATAAGCGAGAGAATTATTTATTATCTTCAGGCCGATCCTTTTCGCCCTCTTCTTCTTGTGGTACTTTGGGCACAGCTATTTCCGGTAATTTAAACTCTCTCGCTTCTGGCATCCCGTCCTTTTCAAATCTCTCATACTCGCTGTTCAGCCATGCCAGCGATTGGACCAGGGATGTATAAATTTGATTTAGTACTGCTCTAGTCGTTGCTTTAGAGGATGGTAACTCATCTGTAAAATCTCCAAAATCTTCAACAAGAAGATCGATCTCGGTGGCCAAGTTATATAGCTTGTCACTGTATTTTGTTTTCTCCCAACCTTTTTCACGAACATATTTTAATGACGGGAATTTGAGTTTACCATCCGGTCCTCCAAGCATATCCACAAGCTTATCTAGCAGCATGTTAACAGTTGTAGCATGAAGCAGGCAGTCCTGGACGGCCAGCGGCTGGCGGGTATTCATAAGGTATTGAATTTCTTGCTGCAGCTCGGAAAGCATTTCTGAGTAATTACGTCTATTGGCCATAACTGTTTGCTGCTCAATAGGAGATAACTTTTTGAATCCTTCCTCATCATTAGTTTGAGCTATAAACCCTTCAAACAGAGCAAGGCCTTCTTTACCTAAAGTCTGGTAGTCTTTAATCTTACCGGCATTGATATCAACGCCATTTAGGAAAGAAGTAATTAAACGCATCCGCGTCTGGAAAGCTAAGATTGTTTTTTTCATTTTATATACATTTTTGTATAGATTTAGAAACAAACCTGGGGAAACGCTCCCGGCCCTCCGAAGAGGGGTAAAGCGGAAGCGCCCCAGGCTCCGTGTTAGGCTGCTACCTTGAGCCACCTATCCGGAAGTGCTATAACTTTTTCGCCAGTTATTGGGCTTTTGATCTCTCTTCGTATTGTACTTACTACCTGTCAAAACATTCATCCCCATATCTTACTTCATGGTAACTTACTCCCAAGTTACAAGGGGGGAGGAAGTCTAAACCATAACCGACGGACTTACACTTTCCTCAAAGTGAGCCTTCTGTCGGTAGTTTAGACATCCCCCAAGGCCAGAGCCGAACTGACGTCACCATTGCTGGATATAACTGCCGGTTGGACTTTTCGTGGAGATGCGCGATAACGAGTCGCGGTCCAAAATAGCTTCCTTTACGCATCAACAAAATCAAAGTGGCAGGGGCTCGACTCGAACGAGCGTCTCAGGGTTATGAGCCCTGCCTGGGACCATCTCCAGTCACCCTGCAATATTCAGTACAAAAATAACTTAAAAAAATGACCTGTGCAAGCGAATTCCTATATTTTTAATCTTTTTTTAAGCTGTTCATACAAATATCCCTGCATATAAGCTAAAATTTCATGGTTCTCAACATCAATTTTAATTTCAAAAGTATCTATAACGAACCAAGACGCGTGTAAACATTCGTGCCAAATAATTGAATCCGTAGCGCCGGTTAAAAAAACTATTGCAATAGATCGTCCTTTGTCTGTTTTATTGACAATAGTTACGGCGTGGTCTCCAGGTTCAATAATTTCTGCAGAATCGAATCCTCTATCACTAAGATTTTTTACCGCCTCAGAATAATGACCGGCTATAATGGTTATAAAACCAGGAAATGGGATAGTCTTAATTTTAAATACTTGCATACTTAATAGTTAAAGAACCATGCGATGAGTAATCCAAATGGAAAGCATTTATTTAAAATGAAGTATAACCACTTACTGTTCTGGTATGTAGCCAGCATCTTACTGTCCCAGGCACCTTTGCCCAGGTATAGGAAGTCACCTTTAAGGCCCAGGCCAATAACGCCATCGTGTATAATTCGCCAAATAAACCAAGAATTAGCACAAGCGATTACGATATGGAACCAGTGGAATCCTTTATCTGCCCCTAGAGCTGCGATAAATCCAAATACAATAAACATTTCAACAATGTTCCAGATCCACTTCTTTGCCCTGGTTAATGTTTTATTGAGGAATCTGATTGCTACTACATCGCCTAGACCCCCTACAAGGGCCACTATAATTGAAACGGCAAGTGTCCATACAAAATATAATATTGTTTCCATAACTAATTGGTTTAAAGATACATTGGTAAATGAATTGGGATACGTCCGTCGTCAAGTATGACGCCGCATTCGATAACCATCTTTCTCATTGACTTCTTTCCATAAGCCATGGCATATGCTTCGTGGTCGATACCGCATCCAAGTTGGAATCCATATCGTCTATCAATCTCAGATACACTCCAGCGAGTGTATGAACTGGTATGCCAATGACCCTGTACCACGGAAAAGCGCCAGTTCATCATGCGATTGTATGCTCCATTGAGTCCTCCACCAGGCCCGTCTCCATGGGTATATCTTACATCATAATGGTCAAAGAACTCATCCCAGATCCAACCAGGAGTGTTAATAACTTCTGAATAATCCTTTATCCACATCTTGGAAATGCCTGCATCGAATGCCTGTCTGTGGATCCTGGCGTCATGATTTCCTATACATACTTCTGCTTTCGGAAAGGCGTTATACCAAGGCTGTAAAACTTCAATAGCAAGATCTGTTTCAGCTTTTGCTGACATTCCATCTGGATCCACACTGTAGTTTGAAGGGAAGTGGTTATCAATTACGTCTCCCAAGAAAGTTACTTTCGTGCAATTGAATCTGTGGTATGCTTCAATGCAATGTTCAAGAAAACCTTTTCTGACAAATGGAGCATGAATGTCTGGAATTATTAATCTGCTTTCAGCTGGGTATAAGATGTTATTCTTTACCTTGTCGCTGTTTCGGATCATGAAGTGGTAATACCTTGCTACTCGGTCTGGTATTTCAAAGTGGTCCCGTAAACCTTCTGCTGGGATATTGGTACCTTGATCGTTAGCAATCTTAAAAAGCTGGTACATCTCATTGTACAGCTTCAAATCAAATGGTGTTTTTTTCATGTGTGTAGACTTTACGGTACAAAGGTAAACTTAAAAAATGACATACACAAGTGCATTTAAATTTTATTTTTCCCTCGCGTACGCGCGCGCACTTGCTTCCGCGCGGAAGACTGTTTGAATATACTTCGTATATAAGAAATACTATAACGCCTCCGGTCGCTTCGCTCCCTACAGCTGTTTACATACTCGCTTCGCTCGTATGTAAACACAATTGAACAGGCGTTATTTTTATTATTATTTTTCACTTTACCCAATATATTGCGCGCGAGGGGAAGAGATTTTTGGATTATTTTCAATTTGTCCGACACTCTGTCCGACAACATTCCATGGGGTTTACAGAGAGTTGTCCTACACTTTTTTAGTTTGTCCGACAAATAGTTTTGGTAGTGTAATTTATTTTTTGTACCTTTATACTGAATATGGAAACAACTAAAATATCCGTGCGTATACCTAATACGATTGCATATCCTTTGAAAGAAGAGGCAGATGCAAGAGGTACATCCATTTCGGCGATAGTTATTGAGCGTTTAATACTGACAGGATCTGTGGATAAAATACCATATTACGAACCACATAATGTTCCTGGTCATAATACTATGCTTGAGCCAGAGTTGCCGTTGCCGGATCCGGAACCTGTTTACCAGGAAGCTTTTGTTTTAAGGAATGATGTAAATAATAATACTCCGAGCATGCGAGAAATAATGACAGCTCATCGTAGAAAGATTAGAGGGCAGGCGTATGACAAGGGTATGGAAAATTATTTTTCTTTAATTCAGCCTCCGAAATTCAATTCACCGTCAAGATTAAGTAATGGCTAAAACGAAGGAAACTGTAGAGGTATTAAATTATCTCAACGAAATAGTGGATTTATGTGTAGGTAATATACCTGCAGATGATATTGGCGTAGATGCTTTTTCCACCCTTCCGGAATCTATGGCAAAAATACAAACAGAACCAGGCAACCGCAATGCGGTCCAGGCCGGTTTAAAATACATACGAAAATTGAAGTCGAAAATCGTCTTCCTTGAAGAGACTTTAGAGAGAATAAAGTTTCAACAGGAACGCGGTATAATAAGATAACGTTGGCACAGGAGATTGGGGCATCAAAGAAGCGATATCTTGAATACCTCTACAAACAATACGAAAAAGGATTACTTAACCTGCAGCAGATAGAACTACTGCGCCGAGAAGGTTATATAAAGGATGGTGTTCCAGACGAGCACCATACCCCTAGTCAGCTTATTCTCAAAAAGAAAAGCGCCGAACGCTGGGTAAACGATCCATTTCATAATCCTTCACAGTTTGCCGTGTTCAAAGATCATATTCAGAAAGACGACTGGCTTCCGGAAAGTAATATATATCACAAGCAGGATTTTATAGACTGGATAAATTCTATTGTGTTCTTTCCATTCCCACAAAAAACCAGGTATAGTAAATTTGAGAGATATAAAGCACAGGCATACAACTGGTTACAAGATAAAGATACCATTGTAGACTATCGAACTGATGACGCTAAGCGAGAGTTTGTGTCCAGGGAGCTTAATAGAATAAAGGAAAATACTCTATATTTTGCTAATAAGTATGGAGAATTGAAGGAGGGGGATATGATCTCCGGTAGTTTGGCTTACCGGGCTAAGGAGCATCATGCGGTTATTTTCTATTTATTTGATTGTAGGTATAATGTGATTGGTGGAAAAGGCCGGCAGATTGGATTTACTTCTGCCATGGGCATCGTTGCTTTAAAGATGCTACTTGTTAATAATAACTATTATATAAAGTTTATTGCTGAGGATAGAGATACTACCGAAGAAATCTTCAATGATAAAATCAAATACCCATTCGGGGCCCTGACCAGGTGGCTTCAGCCGCCAGTAAGGAGTGACTCCGGTACCAGGTTCTGGCTATCGGATAAGCCAGGTAAAGGTAAAAAAGGATATCCGGATAGCAGGATTGACGTAGTGGCGCCAAAGAAGACGGCCATTAACGGAGGATCCCCGCAGCTGGTTCTGATAGATGAAATCGGAAACATCGGTATCCTGGGGGCCATGTTGAATGAAGGCCGTCCAACCATGTTCTGGAATGATCCAATTACCGGTAAGTTTGCGCTTAGACGCCAGGTCTGGATGTGGGGAACCGGAGGAGAAATGGACAAAGGGAAAGGTTCTTATGAGAAAGAATGGTACAAAATCCTGGGTTTATGGGATGCTAAGCAGTTTGAAAGTGGATTTGTTCCGCTGTTCTTCAGCTGGCATACGCGCTTGAGCAAGGAAGAATATGAGAAAGAGAAAGCCTGGTATTATGGTGCCAGGGCCGTAGAGAAAGATATTGACCTGGAGGCTTCAAAAGTACAGTTCCACCAACACTATCCAACCACATTCAAGGATATGTTCCTAACAGGTACCAGTACTCTGGTTTCCAGGAATATAATCGAAGGCGGATTAGATAGATGCAGATCAGTAGGTCCCAGGATGCGGCCAGTGGTAGGCTATTTTGAGCCGGTATATGATTATTCGGATCCCATGCCGCCAGAGAGTGATGTTCCGTATCGGATAGTTGATGCCCTATTTGTTCCGTTGGATGAAGATGATATTAAAGAAAAGGGTACAACAATGATATTTCAGAAGCCTGAGAAGGGTTGGGTGAACCGGTATTGGCAGGGCACAGACCCGATTGCCACAGAAACAGGACATTCAAAACAATCAAGTACTATATGGGATGACGAGCTTAAGACTGTATCAGCACTAATGAACTTCAGGAAATCGCATGCTCATAAATATGTTTTCCTTCAAACTCTTTGCCTGGGATTATATTATGATGTGGAGAATCCGGTTAAAGCTGGCGTAAAAGAGCTGGTTGAGGCAAACATTGGAACTAACTATTGTGACTATAAAGAGGCAAAAGGCTTTCTTAATTCATTAATATTTACTGCTCAGTTGCCGGCTAAAGTTACTGGCGGTACCAGGGAGATAGGCATTGATAACAAGGGTTTGCGAGCAGATGGTATCATTGAATATATGACAGAAGTAATTAGAAATTATCATCAGAATATTTATATTTCGGTTTATTTCGATCAATTGACTACCTTTGCATATGAAATGAATCCCAAAACCGGAAAAGAGTCCTGGGGAGCTATTAATAAGGTATTGCATTATGATGATGCTTTGTACTCTTTAACATATGCGTACATTGCCAGATTGGCTTGTAGCCATATGCCGACGTATAGAATAGGCACAAGTTCTGGAACTGCTAAAATAAGATATGAATTAGTGCGAGATTCGGAGTATAATTTAATTCGAGTACCCGTAAGGAAACAAAAAAACATGCGTGAAAATGAGGAAGAGCAAAATTTTCGATCCGTACAAAGTTAGGCCGGAAGACTATAGGAGTCATTATCCTGAGCTTAAAAGGATCCCTGAGTTTGAAACATTGTCGGCTACTGAATTGATATTTGTATGGTATTATGCTAACCCCACTTCTGATATTATTGATATCAAAAATGACATGGAGAGAGTCGTCAAAGCGCTCCACTTGTCTAACTTTACTCCTAGCAAGGCTTCGAAGGACGACATTTTAGTTTTGAAATTTCCAGAGAAGTTTGCAGTAGCTATTGAGCGGATGTCCAGGTTTGAGCCAGATGCTCGTATGCAGGGCAGGATAATGATTGAGACCATATTAAAAAATTACACAAACCTGTGTAATATAGATGATTACAAGGATGAAGATAATAATGTGGATCGTAAGAAATATGTAGATACTACAAAAATAATAGCCGTAGAACTCCCTTCACTCATATCTAAGTTAGAGGAAGGGTTCGGCGTAACTACTAGAGGCGAGGACGAAATAGAGCAGGGCATGGGCTTCAGTAGAGATTTTTATACGACTTTAAACAAATAATATATAATATATAAAAGTCATGTTACAAATAATTCAAACACGGCAAAATAAACCTAATCGTATTGAGACATCCGAATTAGAAAAAGGTCGTCAATATCATGTGGATTATGGGCGCTGGGTGATAGGCGAGGGCCTGGGCTACAAACAGCAGGAACATATTTATAAGTATTACAGGAATCTTAGTTTCTATAAGAATCGTCAGTGGATCAACAAGGAAGATACAGAAGCTTTCTTCAAAGATGAGAGCGGACAGGACCGTAACCGGATTAAAGTAACCAGGAATTTCATTCAGCCCATGGTTGAGCAATACCGAGGTAATGCCGAGCGCATGACTTTTGACATAAAGGTAAAAGCTATTTCACCCATGGCTAAAAGCCGAAGAGACAAATCACTTGCCAGGCTGCAAGTATATGGAGATGCGGCCAAGATAGCACCAGGTTTTGGTGATTACATGAAAGAGTCTGGAATGCTAACTGGCGAGGATGATGATGATATCGCAATGCGTTTTGAAAATACGTATGTTGATAGTTTTGTCATCGCAATGAACAGGTTATTGAGGTATGTAGCAAAGACTTCCAGGTTAGATAGGTTTAAAAAACAATTAGCCATAGATATTTCTTGCGGTGGTGTTGGTGTGATATTCCCTTTTCCGCATAATGGTGAATGGCAGTTCCGTAGAGTGCCTGTTGATAGGTTCGGATGGGATCGTGGGGCTCTTGAGGAAGATCTTTCTGACGCAGAGTTTTATTATGAGTTTGATTATGCCATGGCCACTGATGTATTTGAACGTCATCAGAATATATCTCAACTAGAAAGAGAATCAATTGAAGAATATGTATCGCAGATCGTGGGCACACAAAGCGCCGGCCAGCCATATGATGTTCGTTATCGTGTTCCTGTATACACTTCAACCTGGCGCGACACCCTGGTTGATACTTTTGGATATGTAACAGATCAGTTTGGACAAAGATTGCTGGAGCGTATTAATTATGCCTATGGCAACGAAACCAAGCCAAGATATACCAAGGATGATCTTGTGCCGGTAGCGCAACTAAACGAATACCAGAAAAAAGTATTAAGAGGAAAAATTACCAGGGATCTTCAGGTAGATTTGTGGAGATACTGTAAATTTATACCATATGAATTATTATCTACTGGCAAGAATGATCCTTCAAAAGGCACTACAGATGTAGTGCTAGATCATGGAATGCTTCCATATCAAGAGCCTGATTTATATACTCCGACAAATATGGAGCCGCCTTATAAGTGTGGTACCTGGTCCTATATGGACGGTGAAGCCATGGCTCCGGTTGATGTGGTTATCAATCCACAGAGGATGATTAACAGGTTCATGTCTGTAATGGAGAATCAAATTAACAATGCCGGTGGAGCTGGTGTAATATTTGATAAAGACTTATTCGGCAATGTGGGTGAAGATGAGGTTGCTATTAAAATAAAGCGTGGAGATCCCTTAGGCGTACATGGCAAAGCTCGCGGCGTTAGTAACGCTGTTGGTAGATACGATGCAGGAATAAAAGAAAGTACCCTTGTTTTCTCTAATCTTATAGAGAATTTCAGATTGGGTATCGAACAAATAAGTGGAGTTAATGAGGGCCTGAAGGGTAATCAGAATCCGGACCAGCTGGTGGGAGTTATGCAACTTGCTATCCAGCGCGGTACTATAATGCAGGAACCGTTTTATGGGGCTATAGGCACCATATTTAATGGGTGTTATCAGAATATTGCCACCTCAGGTAAGAGATATTATATTGACAGCGATGCTTCATTAGTAGATGCTGTTGGTGAAGATTCTGCGGAAGTATTAAAATTATCTAAGGATATGAGGCCTGAGCAATTCAGAACAGCCTTAGTAAGAAGCGTGGATCCGGATACCGAGCGTTTATATGTCGATCAGCGTACATTACAATGGCTACAGTTTGGTTTGGTTGATCCTCAGACTGCTGCTGTACTTGTAGGCCGGGCTACAGATGAAGAAGCATTACAAGAATTACGTAGTTACCATAGAAGGGTTGCCGAAGCCAAGCGTAAGCAAGAGCAGGCAGGTCAGGATGCTATGATTATGGAGACTAATGCTAAGGAACAAGCTGGCCAAGTTATATATGGAGAACAGTTACGACAAGAGGCCAGAGAAGACTCTGATGCCGATAAAGATCGTGCCACAAAGATTATATCTTCGGGTATGAAAGCGGCTCAGCCACAGAAACGTTAAATTGTTTTGGTGCTTGTTATAATTATAGTTACTTTTGTTAAAACGTGTTTAATTAATTAAAAAATAAAAAACGATGGCAGAACCAAAAGAAAGTAGTGGAACGGGCGCTTTAGGCGCAGCAGCTGGGCTAGTCTCAGCAGAAAAACTTAATGAAATTGCTGGCAATAAGGGAGAACCTAAACCAGAGGCGCAACAAGCGGCCCCGGCAGTAGAGCCTGAGAAGGCCCCCAAAGAGCCAACAAAGATAGCACCAAGAGTTGGTGGTCCAGCACAACCCGCTGCTGATCCGGCAAAACCGGTGCAACCAGAGGTTGGGATGGAGCCAATAATTGTTGAAACACCATTCGGCAAGAAGGTATATGGAGCCAAGCCGAAGGACGGGACGGAGGAAGTAGTCCTCAGTTCATTTGAAGATGTGAAGAGTTTCGCGAATGCTTTTAATATAGAACTTAAAGATGTTAATGATCTTCAGGGTTTTATAAAGGAGTACGATAAATTGAAGGCTGAGTTATCTAATGCTTCAGCTACAAAAGCGACACTTGATAATTATGAACGTTCTTTGAAAGCATTACCAACAGAAGTGTCTATGATACTTGATGCGGCCTTAAATAATAGGGATTACAACACACTCATTGGAGATATTGCCCAGCGTGGGGTATTGAATTTTGAGAAGGGTTTTAATGATTATCCAGAACAGGATTTGATAAATCATTACAGTGATACGAAATACAATAAGGACGAGTTCAAGGAAATGGACGAACAACAATATAAGGCCCTGCGAATGATGGCCAATACTAGGTACGACACCGATAAGTTGACCTATAACAATAACATCGCGAATCAGCAGCGCACTGCCGATCTGTCAAAGCAAAACTTTGATCAGTCTGTGGAGGCGTCTATCGCTCAGTTGAAAACCAATAATCCTGATATAGGAGAGGTTCAGACACAGAGGATACGAAACATAATGACTGCCGAATTGCATGGAACGTTATTCAACCCGGATAATACTTACAGACCAGATGCAGCAGAGCGTATTGCAATGCAAGAGTACGGAAAAGAAACCATCCTTGCTCAATCGCATACCATATCTGATATAGTAGCTAAGTTTACTGCCGCTGGCAGATCTCAAGCTAGTGAACAGATTTTGGAACGCAGTGATGCGAGACCACTTACCGGCGGAGCAGTTGCTCCTGGGGATAATAAAGTCTCGGAGGCAGTGAAGAGCGCGACGGGTTTCATGAGTGCGCGTGGATAATTAACTTAATTTTTAAACTTTTTTTATAATACTTTTATATTATGGCCGATTCTTTTAACACTAGTCTTGCTTATGTGGCAACGCCTAGTCCGCCTGATCCGCAGGCAGTACAATACCCGGCACCTTATAACCTTCAGCCAACAGGTTCTGAGTTTGCCACGGAATTTAGTTATAGCGAGACCCTATTAATTCGCAGAGCGATTGCTCGCGAGATTTTTGACGCTGTTCCTAAGAAGTATGCTGCTTTGCGGCTGCTTATGGATAAACCAGTACAGTATGAGGACAATGATGTGTTCACTTATCTTGAGAAAACGTTTGGGCGTGTTGCCCTTAAAGCCGCTGCTATTACAGCAACGGGAGCTACACAAGATATTACTCTTACTTCTGGTGGATGCGCAAACGTAACCATTAATAAGGTTATCGTATACCCTGACAACAGTAAAGGAATTGTTTACGCGGTAGGCACAGTAGCCGACCACATTTACGTTAAGAAATTTAACGGAGCTTCAAACCTTACAGCTGTTGCAGTAGATGATTATTTCTCAATCCAGACTTCAGTTATTGCTGACGGTCAGAACTTCCTGACTCATTATGACAGGATGTCCAAAATTGAGCGATACAACTACATTCAGTTGATGCATCGTGATAAGCGTTGGACGCGTAAGGAAATGCAGAAATTTGCAAACCTTTCTACCACTAACTATTTTGATTTGGACAAGAAAGAACAGATGGATCTGTTACTTCAAGACATGTTCATTTCATTGTGGAATGGTAAAAGGGGTGAAGTAGATATTGCTGTTCCTGGCGTAGCTGCTCCTACCACTGATAACTCATATAGAGCTATGACTATGCAGGGAATTTTCCCCGCCATGGTTGCAGCTGGATCAGCTAGTGCCTCTGGTGTAACTAAGGCCACTCTTCAGGAGTCTTTCGAAGCTCTTGCTTTCGAAACCGACTACAAATCTGAAGGTGGAGTTAGATTCATCTTTGCACAGAACGCTCTTCTGTATGAATTGTCCAAGTCGTGGAAAGAAACCGGATTACGTTACAAGCCCGAATCCAAAATTGGTGACCTCAACTTGAGTATCTACAAGATTGGTGATATGAGCTTTGTACCTGTAGCTACTGAGTTATTTAAGGAAGTTTCTTGTTTCCCGGTAACCTGGCAGCATAGGCTTTTTGTTCTTGATACTGAAACCATACATCCAGTATGTATGAAAGGCTACCAGCCTGTTGAAGTAGGACAGACGTCGCCTAAAGGTACTAATGGTTCTATTCAGGACTACACCGAATGGTGGATACAGGGAATGTTAAGTTTGAAGATGAACAACCCGTTGTCTTCTTTCTATCTTGACACTACCGGTATTGTAAGTGATCTTATTACACCGCATAATCCTCAATAAGGATTGATATAGGGCGAGGGGATTAATCTCCCCTTGCTTTTTTTAAATACGTGATAAATTTAAAATGATGGCAGAACAAAACGAAAACGTAAAAGGGACTGCAGCCCTTTCAGCAAAAGAAATTCAACTGCAGAAGAAGAATAGGGAGTTACAAGAAAAAATTGCTAAGCTAGAAGAGGCGGCTAACGCTATTAAGGAAGCTGAAGCAGTAGCGCCAGCAGTTGTATCAACAGACGCAACCGAGTTGCAGTTAATGCAGGCTCAGATAAAACTTTTATCTGATCAGATATTAACTCAACAAGCTCTTGGCGGACCAGGAAGGCCCAGGTATAAGCCCGTACCTGAGACAGATTTTCAAGAAGAGGGCGTAACATTTTCATCGAGACGAGTATTTTATGTAATCGGCTCATATCTTAATTCTAAGGGCGTAGAGGTTATGCCCCCGTATAAATTGATTAAGCTTCAATATGCGGCCAGTGACATTCGCAAAGATGGTAGGGAAGAGAGCATTGTTAATTCGTGTGAGTTCACTACACACTTAAAGGCGGAAATAAAGTTCTTACGAGAACATCCGTTATTTCGAGTTGAGTTTTTTGAGAACGTAAACGAAACAATGACTGTAGATTCCATATATCGGGAATTTCGAGTTAAAGCGGCGCAGCAGGTTGTAGCAATGACTGACGAATCGGTAATTGGTAACGCCCATCAAATGGGTTTAGCAAAAGTCGATAGGGTGCCAGTAAAGGAACTAAGACAGTTGTTAACCACAGAGTTGGGAGATCAATATGTACGCGATGCGAAAGAGTTGGAAGACAATCAAGCAAGAAGAAGGCTATTGGGCGCGCAGTAAACACTTAATAATATGCTTATAGCATCTGATTTGGTATCGGATCTTGAATTTCTTGTCGATGACGAGAATTCAGAACGATATAGTTTTGCAAATGATCATACTCCGGCCTTAAATATGGCTGTAAGATATATTATGTCCGCGTTCGATAAAGCTTTCGATAATGGCGTACTTGCTCCTAGCATATTTAATGAATTATTGACTGTAGTATTAGTCTCTCCTACCACTATACCGGACGAAGATGCTGTTAAACTTGCATTAACAAGCGTCTTCATTGTTCAAGAAAAACTTTGGAGGATAGTAGGTGTTGATCCTAATCCTGTTATAAGTGGTACGACTGATTATGTAATGGCTGGGGCTCGTCTAGCTAAGTTTATTCCACTTATTAATTCTGGCGGGGCTACAGAAGATCCTTTTGCTCCAGGTTATGCCGGACTGGCGTCGGATCTTGATTTGTTTACTTATACACAAATAAATACTATTGATCCAGACGGAGGTGCTGCACAATATTTGGTTGTGCGTCCGGCGCCTACGAATACTAAAGTAGGAATAATACATCTTCGTACACCTACAAAAATAATAGCAACAACTACCAAAGTTGAGTTTCCGCCAGTATTGCATCAACCGGTAGTAATGAAGGCGTATCAGTATTTGATGATACAGGCAGGTCGTGAGGCCGCCACTGCGCTTCAGGTATCAGATAAGGACGTTAAAGAACTAACAGCATTATTCATGTAATTATGGCGACACAAGCAACATTACGATATATAGTATTTGACGCTCTTAGGGCTATTAGGGAGAATCATCCCCAGGCTAACGTAACCGTTACCCAGGTAGCATATTGGGCCATTGTTCATGCTGATCGATTAAGAAAGATACATATCGGCCAGGCCGATAGCGGTGCCCACCTGGCCACATTTTTGGATATTGACGTATTAGTGGATTCTAGTACCGGGCGTAATTATATTGTATTACCGGCTGCTATATACGATTTTGATGATGATAAAGGAATTGACTATATAACGTACAAAGCGGCATTGGATCCTAACGATCCTACTTTTACCAGTGTGCAATTTACCCGCACTACTGTTCCTGCGTCGCGTAGGTTGTATATGAATGAAGATGAAAGACCAAAACCTTCAGACCCATATTTTTACAGGGTTGGAGATAGGATATATTTTCTTGGGTGCGAACAGATAAACCTTTTACTTGTTGAGGCTGGGTTGTACACTGCCCTGCTTCCGGTTGATGCTGCTTTAGATTTGGATGCTGTGTTAGATTTCCCGCCTGAGCTTTTACCTCAGCTCAAAGCTGAATTGGTAGGGCTCGGGCTTTTCATAACAAAGCTTCCTGAGGAATACGATGTTGCGGTGAAAGAAAACGCTATTAACATAGTAACAGCTAAAGATATACAATCTTGAGATTTAAACGATTAGAATTAATAGGGCAAAAGTTTAATAGGCTTACTGTGATTGAATATTCACATAAAGATAAACGGGGAAATGTATGTTGGTTATGTAAATGTGATTGTGGGAATGAAAAAATACTTAATAGTGCAAGGCTAGTCCGTGGGAAAACTAAAAGTTGTGGTTGTTTAAAGAAAGAAAACGCCAAAGAAAATGTCAAAAAAGCGTGGGAAAAGTGCCGACTTCCTGAAGGGGTAGCTGCTCGTAATAGTGTATTGCTGCGACATAAAAAGCGCGCTAAACGAAGAAATATTGAACAAGCTTTAACTGATGAACAAATTATAGCTTTACACAAAGAAAATTGTTATTATTGCGGAGCCTCTCCATCAAATATATGTTCTATTTCTAATCTTAATGGTTTATATATTTACAATGGGATAGATCGAATAGATAATACCAAGGGGTATACAATGGGTAATGTGGCATCATGTTGTGGTTATTGTAATAAAGCAAAAGGAACGAAATCTGTTGAAGATTTTATGCTATGGATAAATAATCTTGTTAATTATAGAAATAATATATAAATTATGAGTACATTTTCATTTGATGATTTGCTCAGCATCCAGGACGTAATTTCTGACGTACTGCTTGACTTAGATGACAAAGAGCAACAAAAATTAACGCCGGGCTGGTACAGAAGAGCTGTTAAAAAGGCGTTGGATGAACTGTCTTTTGATACGGCTTTTGTAGATGTGACCAAGGATGTGGAGATGCCGCATGATTTGAAAATACCTATCCCTAAAGGATTGTTTGATCTTAATAACATATGCATATATAGTGGCACTCCGGATGAAGTTGGGTACAT
>Ga0307377_10004534_pt1 | contig 15155 bp, 28 predicted proteins | sample TR3MG_FD_202535 | JGI IMG/M metagenome (GOLD analysis project Ga0307377, IMG submission 202535) | Soil microbial communities from Risofladan, Vaasa, Finland - TR-3 | ecosystem: Environmental > Terrestrial > Soil > Coastal area > Acid sulfate soil | place: Finland: Risofladan, Vaasa | collected... | reverse complement strand
ATTTCGAAATGGTACGCAAACATACTGAGAACTATGACGAACTGGAAGTTCCCGAAGATTTTGTTGCAAGTCGTAAGCGTGGCGCAGGTGTAACTCCCGAACTTCGTAAACTAACAATACCTGTGAAGTTTGTGGGTGGTTACTCAAAGGATAGGGTTAAGTTAAGTGTATTGTTCGATTATAACATGCCCATCTTCTACGGAACAGCCGATGACCAGTACCAATTGACAAAAGCAATGCGATTGTACAGGTTGTTGTTTGACAGAGAAGGTGTTATCAATCACTGTGATTACAGTGATGTTCTGCAAACCAGTAGAAGTTATGAGGAAACCAAGAAAAATAAGAGCAGTATTGCTTTCATTCAATTGGCAGTCAATAATGTCAAGCACATGGGACACTGTAAGAAAGCCAAGCCAGTAGCTGAGTTTTTCACCACCATGTTGCCGAGAAAAGAGAAGATGATTCTTGAATACTTCCAGACCTACGCAATGATTGAGAAGTACAAGGAACTCGATAACTTCTACCGTTACGGTTTTATCAACAGGGTTGATGCCAAATGGGGAAAGAAAGCCGATGCAGTTAAGGCACTCATTGAGGCAGTCCCTGAGAAGGCAAAGGATGACCGTATAAGGTATCAGAGAACCGAGTTGAATGAGTACTACAAAATTGACGATATTAAGCAGACAAAGGAGCAATTGAAGGTCATTAAGCAGATTGAAGAACTGCAAGAACTGGAAAAGAATAACGAAAAGACGTTAACCCATTTCAACATCCCACGTGATGCCGACAATATGGAAGACGAACTAATAACAATCTTACAGGTTGCAATGTCTTTATAGGCGTTGCAACTTTTTTCACTTTTTTTGTAACATATTAAAATAAATTTCGTATAATTGCATAGAGAAACATTAAATCAATACAAACAACATGAAAAACATTAACGTAATTAAAGCAGGAAACATGGTGAAAATCGCAATCGGTGGAAAACTCCATCAGAAGAATTGTGGTTCACCGAAAGAGGCTGACGAACTGTTTCGTCTTTGTTTGAAAGCCAAAGAATACCCATCGGATGCAAACATCTTAAACATCCGTGCCTACCTCAATGAGCGCACACGTATTGCTATCGAGGCGGGTCTGGAAAACGACCCCGAAACTGGTGAGGTATTTCTCGCAGGTTTCAATACCCCGATTCCCGATACACTGGTGGAAGTCATCAGAGATTATCATGAGAACGGCTATCCTTTGGATGCCATCATGAACTTCTGGAAACTGTTGATGCTGAACCCCGACACAAGGGTGCGTACCGTACTCTTCGACTTCATCAAAAGCCATGACTTCGTGCTGACTGATGCAGGGTACATGGTGGTTTACAAAGCCGTTGTTAACGTGAGGGAAGACGGTCTGGACACCAGTTTTGCCGAGTACATCAGCAACCGTTATCTCCATGTCAAAAAGACATTCAAGGAGAGTCCGAAAAACCATGTGGTTTACAAGGATAAGAACGGTGATTTCGCAACTACCAATGTGAAGACTGCTGAGAAGTGGAATGAAACCGACAAGGAAATTGAATTCCTTGGTAACCTCAACGAACTCTTTGACGCAATCTACAACAGTGAAATTGAAGACGGTGACAAAGCAGTACCAGTTTTCACCGACATGCACACCAGAAAAATGCGCATTGTACTTGGCGAACCTGTGAAGCAGGACAGGAAAGACTGTGATGCTAACTTCCGTGCTGATTGTAGCAATGGCTTACATGTGGGTGCAACATCTTATGTTGAGAGTTTTGCGAACCACGATGGTACTGTACTGGTATGTTATGTGAACCCTGCAAATGTAGTTGCCGTTCCTGACCGTGACCACAGTAAAATGCGTGTAAGTGAATACTTCCCATTCGCCATCGCAACGTACAGCGACAGGAAAATCGATGTCATTGAACAGGCATTCTTCGAGTCAGATTACTGTGAGTATGAAGTCGAAGAACTGGAAGCACAGGTTGCAAAGTTACAGGCTGATGAACTGCCAATTGAAAAGGCAATCAATGCCGAGAATGACGAGGAACGCCCAATGTCCGAACTCATGAAAATTATTGAGTCAAGACTTGTGGACATCGAATAATTTGTTGGTTGATATGAATAAGTCTCTCTAAATCGAAACCCTGTGCTAATGTACAGGGTTTTTTTATTAACTATTTTGTAACCTTTCTACTTGAATTTCGTATAATCATTATAACTAAAAACAACACAATGAAGAAATTATCGGAAATTAGCAACAGTATTCATTCCAAGAGAAACGAGAAATTGGATTCCCAAAACCTTTCAATTTCTAAACTGGAATTATCACTTTATGATATTCGTAAGAATCGCAATGGTGAAAAAATGAAAGAAGACCTTCTTCGGGATGGTCAACTTCAACCAATTACTGTAACTAAAAATGGTAAGAAATATATTGTGGTGAATGGTAGGACACGATATATTGAAATGGTTAAACTGCCACAGAAATTTAAAACCGTTAAAGTAGAAGTGTATGAGAATCTCACTGTCTTGGAACAGAATTATCTGAATGCTCAGATAAATGTTGGTCAGAATCCGCTCACACCTGATGAAAAAAGAGATTTCATCATCAAACATAAAGATGAACTACCAATTGAAGAAATGGCGAAAGCACTTGGTTTGGGTTTGGAAATGTTTAAGAATTATTTGGCAACAACTAAAGTCAATAAAGAAGTTCTTAAAGCATGGACACCAAAAAGTGAAGGACATGGCAGGGGAAGTGTAAAAGTTGAAGAACTTGGTAAATCAATTCGGGCATACGAACGAAAAAATAAAGATGTTGACAAGAAAACCCTTAATGAAACATTTAAGAAATTAGGGGAATTATCCGAGGCATCTGATTTAAAACGGGATGAAAAAAGAAAACAGTTTCCCAAAATAGTTGAAAAAGTTGGTGAGATACAGGCAAATCCGACATTATCAAAAAAATATGATGTCGATACTATCGTTAAAAGTGCATCCAAAGAAGTTTCGAACAGCAATGGATGTAGTGGTGATAAACTTCCACAGAATAGTAGTGAAAAATATAAAATTATTGATGGTCTGTTAAAAGACAAATATGATTTTGCTGTTCTTTTGTTTGCAGAAGGGTTATACAGAGACGATAAAGGAACTCAGGTAGATTCCGAAACCAAACGAGTGATTGATGCCGTTAATGAAATAATTATAGTTGGTAATGAAATAGCAAAAATATCCGAAATCGAGGATTATGCGAAGTCATTGAATAAGAAAGTCACTACTCAGGTTGAAGACGTTTTAGAGGCATGTAATGTCCTGAAAACTGATAACAGGAAGGGATTTATATATGTGAATGGTGCATCATTATTCGCTCAACGTCCAGAATTCATGAATTACCTGAAAACCAAATACCCCAAATCAAGAATTGCAATGGTATTTCTTGACCTGTTATTTGGTAAAAGTCAGGTATATAAAGGTGCAACATTGAAAGAGAGGATTACTGTGTATGGTGGTGTTGAAACCTTTGATGAAGTAATTGTGAAGTTCAAATCACTGGTGAAGTTCTCGAAGTTCAGGAAATATGCAGATACTCCACAAGAAAAACACATTGTATTTGTGTAACATATTCTCTTGATTTTCGTATAATAAAATAAGGAATAATTAGAAAAAATTAGAAATCATGGCAGAGAGAAATTCAGCAAAAGACTGGCGCAAGGCATATGGAAATGCTAAAGCCAAAGTAACAAGGATTGAAACTCAGATTACCGAGAGACTTGTTGAACTTTGTAACGCACATCCAGATGTGATTGTAGGAACTCAAGCCGATTTGGAACGCACACCTATCAAAGCCAATTCGATTAAAGACTTGAACTACATTCAGGGTATGTACACCGAGACCAGACTTGCTTTCATTGAGATAATCGAGAAGGCACTGGCAGATGCACACCCACATCAACAACAAGATTTACCATTTAATTCGTAACAACAATAAACAAATATTAATCATTAACACACAAACACAATGAAAGAACTAAAAGCAAAAATTCGGAAATTACTGGCAATGAATGATGTCGAACTGGTTTACACGTTCGGTTCGAAAGACCTGAACAGCATTGACAACATTATGAAACGTCAGCAGGAATTGCAGGAAGAAATTGATGAACTGGCGAAAGCCAATAACACAATTCTTGGCAGACAAATCAAGTTCCCACATGCTGACAGTTATGCGTATTACGTCATCACTAAGGTGAACAAGCGTAGTGTTGAAATCACTTGGGTGAAGTACTGTGACGCATGGCAGGACAGCAGAGCAGGGTATCAAAGTCTTCTGGACTTCGACTATGCCAATCAACAGGTCAGAGGTCAGGATGCACTGGCTGAAATGTTCAGCAAGAAGGTCAAAGTCGTACCAGAATCACCAGTTGGTCAACGAGTGACCTATGATGCAATGAATGGCGCACAGGCACGTTGTGAGTAAAACGATATTGAGTGGGCGACATAGTTGTCGCTCATTTTTTTGAAAATAGTTGCGATTTTATTTTTTTATTTGAAACATATAAACTAAATTTACGGCAATGAGTAAAATCAATTACGTAGTCGGAGACGCTACACGACCAATTGGTGACGGCAAAAAGATAATCTGTCACATCTGCAATGACATCGGAGCATGGGGAGCAGGTTTCGTTCTGGCATTATCCAAGCGTTGGCGTTATCCCGAAGACCGTTACCATGCAATGCCTAAATATGAATTAGGTACAGCAATGGTGCTTAAGGTCGAAGACGATATCTATGTTGCCAATATGATTGGACAACACATGACCAGACCCGATGCCAATGGCAATCCACCAATCAGGTATGTATCAGTCGCAGACGCATTGTTTGTTGTCAATAAGATTGCCAATGAACTTGGTGCGACCCTGCACATGCCAAGGATTGGTTGTGGACTCGCAGGTGGTGATTGGAAAATCATCGAAGCAATCCTACAAGAATTTGTGACGGTGGACGTTACAGTCTATGACTTAAAGTAGTACTTTTAATTAAAAATATATAATATGAGACCTTACAACAGCAGAAAAAAAGATAAAACAGGATTGTACTTCCTCATGACAATCGTGATGGGATTTCTAATCCCGATATTCGGGATATGGGCAGTCGTTGAATTTATTCTCTATCTTGTGAAAGACGACCCATTTAACTGGTGGAGTCTTGTACTGACAATCGTAGCGGTTGTTGGTGAAATCTATTACTTCATTAGAACCGCTTTATCGGATTAAACATGAATATATCACGATTTAAATCACAGTGGAATAAAGCAAACCCTAAGTGGAAGGAATTTTCAATGTTCCAGAAATTATTTGGTGAGAAAGGATTGGGTTTGATACTGTTGATAATCATTATAATACTTTTAATGGGATTATGAATATTTTTGATAAACTGGAGAAGTGGCTCGATGAATTACCAACTAAAATTAAAAACTGGTTTATGAATATAATTACAATTAACGGAGAACGCCATGACGTTGAAGGCAATAATATCGTGGTGAGACGTGGTAAGGTTCTGGTGAACGGCAAAGTTATCAAGGATGGGTTAACTGATACGGTGAAGATAGAATTCGAAGGCGACCTTGCCTATTTAGATTGTACAAATGCCGTGATTAACGGAGACGTTCATGGTGACGTTGATTGTACATCCGTAGTTGTTAATGGTGACGTGTCTGGAGACATAGATGGCACGACCATTAAATGTGGTGATGTGGGTGGTGACGTTGATGGTACAACGGTAACCTGTGGCAAAGTCAAAGGAGACGTAGATGCCATGACAGTGAAGAAGATTACCAAAAAATAACAGGAAAAGACTTAACACAATGAATAAATGTCTGAACCTCTTGAATTCATCAAGCATGACTTCAACCTGCCTTGTCACGATAACGAATTGTCCAAAGCAGGTGATGTAATAGAAAAGTTAAAAAGTAAAGTAAATAAAATAATAAGCACAGTAGAACTGATTTCAGACAAACAGTTTGTACAGGTCTACGAAGAAATTGTCAGGGTGCTGGACTACGTTGGAAGACTATCAATGCCAGCCTTCGCAATTGAAGATGACTTAGAAAAGTTGTACATCAAGACCTACATGCATGCCCCACAACTTGCCAAGAAACTCTGGTTAGACCATTACGAGAATGTCCATCATCCCTATTCTATCCTGAAGAACAGATGCTTTAAGTTACTGGAAGAACTGGATGAATACTATCAGGAATTATATGACAAACTACCACCGAACTGGAATCCATAAGTCCTCCAGAAAAGTGTTGTGATTGTCCAGAAAGTCCTCCAGAAAAGTGTTGTGTTAACCATCATGGACATTATGTCCATGAGAATGTCCATGAGGATTGTTAACTTGGACACGGTGTCTATGTTAATGTCCAAGTAGGTAATGTACGCTTTACTTATTGTCCAACTTATTGTCGCCCCACATTATCAAGAATCCAATCAGTAACCCAAAGACAGTGCTCCAACTGGCGAGAGATATAAATGTACTGATGCTAATGTCCATCCAATTAATCTTCCTATCTTTATCACGCATTGTACAAATACATATCAGAAAAGCAACCAAACATCCTATTAAATAAAATTTCAACCACATCATGTTGTTATTAATTATCTCATGCCATCCAGTCATAAATACTTGACCACATCAAACCATTAATATAATAACTAACAATTATCTTCAACACGTCTTAGAACGTCTGAGGGTTTTATTTGGTGTTTAGAACGCTGAGAGGTTCACTCCGTTTCAGGGTGAGCTTCCCTGATATTTTTTGTGTGAAAAAGTTAATTAGTTGATAATCAGTTTCGAGCTTCCCTGATATTTTTTGTGTGAAAAAGTTAATTAGTTGATAATCAGTTTCGAGCTTCCCTGATTTTTTAGATGACCTTCCCTGATTTTTAATCATTTAATCGCAACAATACTTTTTTATTATAGGTTGCAACCCAATCACCATATGCAACATTTAGTGCATTTTTTGCAGCATCATCAGTAATTACGAAGTGATATATGTGGTCAATAAATTCTTTAATTGTGATTGGGATGTTTGCTTTCATATATTTTTCCTCATATTTCTTAAGGTGTTCAAGTAACGCTTCTTCGTGGTAAATATATAATGCACCATCGATTCCACTATCATCAACACATTTTCCAGTTCCACATGTCAGCCTATCATCAGTTCTCACGCATTCATGTTTCGTAAATAAACTGGTTTTAAATCCATTTTCCGTTGCCCATTTAATTGTGTCATCAACACCACGCTCCCCATATCTCCTTATCAATACACATCTCTTTTCATGACTTAATGGTTTTTCTTTGCTGGTATTCCACACATCAAAAATCTCTTTCTCTTTTTCCATTTTTCTATTCCCCAAACTTATAAAGTTATTACGATGCATGGGGTCATTCTCTTCAATCATATCAACCCAACCATCTTCCTTATTCAGTCCATAAACATGTTTGAGTAAGACGTTATGACTAACAAGATAAGCGAATTTCGCTTTATTATCTCCCTTGCCTGTAAATAACACTCTGTTGTATTCAAAATGTTGTTCAAGAAGCCTGTAGATTTGTAGTGGAGTTATCCAGATATAACGAAGACCAGTAATGAATACCCAATAAGTGGCTTTCGTTTTTGATAGTGCACTTAATTTACCATTCATTTCAACCTCAATAACAATATTATTTGTGTAGAAAGATTCGTAATCTTGTTTAACTTCTATTCCTTGATTTATTTCGGGTATATAGATATCCCAATCACTATTCGCTTTTCCTTTGTTATCAATATATGCTTTGGGATATTTTTTTTGAATTCTTTTTAAAATCTCATTTTCCCCGATATCACCACTTTTTTTTGATTCGTTATATTCCATTACTTTTTCTTTCAAAGATAATATAAGTCTTCAAGATATCAAAGAGTTTTTATTTTTTATCATCAACAAACTTACGGCAATACGGACACACATCTCTGTCTTTGGTTATGAGCCAATATATCATTCATATCGTTTTAATTAAGAATTCCTGCAATACTAACTCTATATGTTTTTCTCAAGGGGTCATGATTCTCATGATAGTTCCATTCCAAATCAATACCTGCTTGTTTCATCATTTCTGTGACGTTCACACCCAATGCTTCTGGGTTCTGGTCAACAAATAACTCAGGAAATTCCTGCTGGAATGCCTTGATATCGATTTTATGTTGTTTTCTTGCGATTCCCTGCCATCTAATGCAGTTATACCATTGCCGTGGTTGATTACTCCATTCAGGGTGACAGGCTCTCATACGCTCTGCAAATTGACCTACGGGGAACTCGGTGTAAATGACATACATGGGTTGGGTTAAATCAAACCTTTCATCAACTCTTGCACATGGTGGACAGTCACTACGTTTACTATAATTAGGACATCCTTTGGGATGGTTGTAGTAAGGCATGCGACACAGGTTTTGGAAACGTTTGCCGTGGATTATGTTGTTGACCTTGGCATACATCTTTTTAATTAAAGATTATGAAGTTCTTGAATTGCTTTTTGTTTTTCTTTTTTCTGTCTTGCTTTGACATTGGTAAGGAGTAGGGCAGTCATGATGTGATGCTCACCATCGGTATTTGGAAGTGTTTCGTAACCATTGAGAAAACAAATTGCATCAATCTTATTCCCAAACAAATCATGGAAATCAATTGCATCAAAGATTTCACCGATGTCTGGCTTCAAGAAGAATCTCGAAGTACTCTTGCAGAGATACGTGACGGTTTTATAAACTTCCAGACCAGCAATTGCTCTCGGTGTTATTTTCTCAGCATCAAAAGTTAGGGAAACCTGACGTGGTTCTGCTTTGATTTTCTTCATGGATTCGGCATTCAAGGGATAGTATTTTGTCACTGTTCCACCTGCTTGCTTTTCCATTTTAACCACCTTGATGGTTTTCAGATATTCTCTGATTTCATCATCACTTCTTTTCTTATGCCTGTAATACAAACGACATAAAAGAGCAATCCTATTATCCTCTTCATTTTCAAGGTCTTCTGCACGTCTCTGTGCTTTTTCAAGGTCAGTAATGACGGCTCGGTACTCACCAGTAAAAGTTTTCAGACGCTGAATTTTCTTCACGTTGTCAATACTTCCCGTATCTTTGGTGTTATCCAGCATTTCCTGTGCCGAAGCAAGTCTGCGTTTGTAGTCTTCAATCAGTTGTTTCATAATTTTTCTAAATTTTCCTTAATTTCTTTATTCAGATAGTCTCTTTCCATATCTCTCATGATAGCAGAATTATTAAAATCTTGTGCCTTCACAAGTTTATATTTCAAAGCCTTAATATCATCAATGATTTCGTTTGCATCTGCGACTGTCATAATTATATTTCTCCTGTTTCAACAAATTTCTGTAACACTGGAAGCAATGCTTTCACCTGCTTTTGGGTCAGATGCATTCTGGTACTCAACAGTACTTCTTTAGGTATCTCATAGGGAGTCCAACCATTATCGGCTTCGGTAAACGTTCTTTGTTTCAGTCTCATACGAATAGCATCGCTACTCATGATTTGAGGGTTGGCATTATCAATACCTAACCAAATGGCATCCTGAGTAGCAAGACTTGACTTTTGTATACTACACTCTTCCCCACCATAGTCTTTGAATTTACCATTCTTGAAACCTCTTTGAGTTTTGCTGAATTCGATGTCGGAATCTTTTTTCTTGGATAACTCAACCACGATGTAGAGATAGGTGAAGGATGTTACAACACCACCTGCCCATCCACTAAACAATCCACCAGCACCTATAGCATATAATGCACCAAGAACAATTATTCCAAAAAGAAACCCAAAGAAAATGCCTTTAAATACGTCTTTCATAATAATTTTTTTGTAAGATATACCTATTATACGATATATTGGTAAAAATGTTACATTTTCAATAAACTTTCGTCAATTGCGAGTCCTGCTTGGATTAAACCAAACTTGTCGTCATTGGAATTCAGGATTGGTTTAACCCTTATACCAACTTCATTTGGAAAGAAACGTTTGGTATATTTGGAACTGCGTCCGATATACATCCTTTCAATCATGCCGTCTGGGTCAAAGCGCATACTTCTGAGTTTACCTATTTTCCATTCAAAAAATTTTGTCTTGACCGTATCTGGAATCCCATAACAAGAATTTTCAAGTTCAAATAAATTCTTTGTAGTATAACCCATTGGTTTGCCTTGTGAATTACGTTGTTTTAGTTCCTCAACAGCAGCCTTATGGTCATAACTTTCGTAATGCCAGTGCACACCATTTGCAATCAATTCCATTATGACTGAGTTTCCTATCATACGTATATTTCATTCATATAATCAATAATTTCTTCAACATCATCCAGACCCAGATTAAGTTCACTGGCGATAAAGACAAGTGATACGCCTTTTAAATATAATGCGTAGACCCTGTTCCTTATTTTCTTTTTGAAAAACACTACTTGGTTTTTCCGAAGGTTAGCACGTATGCACCAACCATTATAACAATACCTGATATGAATTGTGGAAGTGCAGCGTTTCTTGCTGCTTTCCAGATTTCACGGAAACCCTCATAACGCATCATGACAACGTTTCCCCAGATAATAAGTGCCACCCCAATTACCGACAGCACAATCAATAGTATTAATTTCGTGTTTTCTTTCATAATTTTTAATATTCGTTAATTAATTTGTTTTTATTCAAAGCGTGTCCATAAAGTAATGGATTAAAATTTGTTTTCCTGATTGGTACTTCAAAGACTGGACTTCTACTTAGATAATAACTCTGTTTGACACAACTCTTTCTATGAATGGCAGAATTGATTGTATTTTCCGTTGAACTCAATTCAATTGCAGCAAGTTTTGCGCTATCAAAATCCCGAATCAAATTACCTTCCAAATCAAACAGATATATACGAAATACTTTCACAGTATCGTTACTTTTACAATCCTCTGCGTTTCGGCACTGATTGGGTTAATAGTTATCAGTCTTTCGGTGCTGACTTTTTTACCGTAATAACTGGCGATTGCAGTTATGTCTTTGTCTTGCTTAAGTGTATAAAACACAGAACCTTGAGATAGGTTGTTTAAAGCAATACTTTCCACACTTGTTTGTTTTCGTCCCATAATTATAGTTCATCAAAGAGTTTGATAATAAATGCGACTCCAATTGCGCCCATGATGAATCGGGAGAATCCAGTCCATTCACCGAAGTCGGGACTCCAATTAACAAGTGCAAGGAAGCCATATGTTACCACACCAATTGCAAGAAATAGTCCAAGTGTGGACATCACTCTTTTAAATGTGGAATTCGTTCTAATTCTCTGTTTTTTCATTTTAATTCTTTTTAGGATATGTTATGTCAATATATGTTCTCACTGTTCCATCTGGGTTAAAAACCAATTCCTTGGGAATACCACAGATTCTCAGCACACAACCGTTTTCATCATTAATGCGGATTACTGCACCACCATGAGGTTTCAGGTCAACTTGAAATTCATATTCTTTCTGGGTGATTTCCATTATTCCCCAATTTTTTCAAAATACTGGTTACCGAACGCAGGTACAAGATATCCGTCTTCGACCTCTGAATTAAATAAACCAGCATACAGACGATATTCTTTACCGCCTTCGTTATAATTTTTGTAATCGATTTTCGATATACAAGGAATGAAGTTTTCAGGATAATTAACATGTGGTTGTTCAATAAAGAAATCCGTTATCCAACCATTGACCTCTACCTGACTCCCAGACCCACATCTTTCCAGAGTGAAGAATGTGGAATAGTCTGCTTCATCATCTAAAATTTCGAATATCCTATAATTAACAGCAATTAGATAATTATTAAACTCAGGTATTAGTGAATAAATTTTTTGTGATTCATTAATAAACAACTCCCAATCTTCATTACTCCCAAACACCTTAATTTTTGGAATTCCACATAGGAGCATCCCGTAGTTATAATATGGACTCACCATGTCAAGAAAAGCAGTGTAATCGGCAATATCAGAATTCTCGGTATCGGTGCTGAAAATAGGAAAACAGTCTCCCAACAGATTTGATGGAATTCTGCCTTCAAGTCCTGTAATCAAGAGACTAACATCAATAAGATGACCACCTTGTTCAACGATGATTTCCTGCTTTTCATCGGACTCTGTGAAATATTTGCGAAAGGTCTCTGGGTTTTTATTGACTTCAAATGCCAAGTTGTTTAACACCATGTTCCAGAGAATGGTTGGACTGATAACAATACCATAATGGTTCTTCCAACACAGACTAAGATAGTCCAGATAGTTTCGATGAATGGCATCTAATTCAGTGACTGGTTTGAATGCATCTTCTTCAATACCAAAAGTATATCTCTGATTCAAGACTTTAAAGTCTTGTTCTTCTACTGTTAAACTGTTGTCAAGGATAATTTCTTTCATGTTGTTTTTATTTAAATAAGTATTCTCTATTTTTTGTTTTCATTTTTCTTTCAGCCTTGTCGCTTTCAAACATCTTGGAAAACCCCAACCACATCGTTGAACCACCAAGAACAACAGCAATGATGTCCCAATACCATTTACCCAATACAATAATTTGGTATTCGGGGTTTGGTGATATCTTACCGATTAGTTCAAAAAGACTAATCATGGTTATCATCAAAACACCCATAACGATTGCGATTGTCAAGGTAAAGAACAGTACGTTACGTGCGAAACTTATAAACGCTGCTAAAATAATTAATAGATTTCCGATAAAATTTCTCATTGTTTCAATTTAATACGTTATTACTCGTAATAATAAATCTTGTTTCTCTGCGATATTAATCATGTGCTTCGTTCCTCTGCTTCTACCATCCCAAAATGCGATAAGTGCATCTGCATATTCAGCCATTTCAACGTTTCTCAAATAACCCGCTTTTTTTCCGTGAAAATTCCAATCAGCAGGAAACCTTGTTATCTTATATCCACGTTCAACTGCGTATCGTTCCCCAAGTTTATCAGCACCTCTTGCAGCACCGCTAACGATTTCAATCTCGCTTTGTCTCGACAGAATTTTATCTGCTTTCAGACACAACAAGTCATAGTCATTGAAAAATCTACCACCTGCAATTATTACTTTCATTTATATCCAATTACCAAAAAATCTTCTTATTAATCTTGTTTTCCAAAATGGTTTTGAACGACCATAGTTGGAACGTGCTATATAATACCAAGTCACATATTGCATGTAAATATCCCATTCATGATTATAATGTAACAAGGTAAATGGTTTACCATCAACAATAACATCCGAAACAATGGCGTTATGAAATTCAGTATCTTCACAACAGTTTTCAATCCAAGTGTCAATCAATCCATTAAAGACATCAACAGGCATATTTCCCACATGCTCGGTAAAACGATGGAATTCCACAATACCACCCATGTTGGCAAAAATATATAAACCTTCGGAATTTGATGTGCTTCTTATGTAACTCATATTTATCGAATCAGTTCCAGTTGTTTTAACAATTGAATTAATAGAAGAACAAATGCTGTTCCCCACACCAAGATACCGATTCCCAAGTCAAACCACTTATTGGGATTGACTTTCATTTTTCTTATCAGTGACCTGATGTTAACGATACCCATTATCATAATGAATACCAATGCAACTACTGTGATAATGCTCCACATAATATATGTTTTTAATTAAAAATTATTCTTTTTTCCATGTCCACCCACATTTATCACATTCGTATTTATCATCCAAATCGAATATCAAATCACTTCCACATTCAGGACACTCTATTTTTTCTTCGTTATCGTCCACTATCTTTTATCTTTATAATCTTTACACACGCCCAAACACTTATTAGTTTTCACCAAGGGATTACTACATTTATTTCTTCCCTGTGCTTCATCGTAATGAATACAAGATTCAATACTTTGTGAATCGGGTTGGGGATAGTTTATGGTCGGTATTGGTACACCACCAAGACTTTCCATAATGTCTTCGTTACTGAGTTCCCGACCAACAATAATTTTTAGGTCAGGAAGATTGGATTTGTAGTTTCGTATAACATATCGTATATCTGCCAAGATTTCCATTTTCTGCTCATTATTGAGTACGTGTGGAGTTTCTACGTTGATGTAATACTTTATCTTTGTCATATCTTTACATATTTGGGACTATAGAAGTCCATGTCTGATATAATAATTCGTTTTCCACGGTAAAGATAATACAAAATATCAATACTCCTACCTTTTTGGTTACCTTTTTTTACATTAAATTCTTTCAGGGTCTCGGTATTACGATATCTACCCACTGGTCTGATGTTTGTTAGTTTCATAATTCTTCGTTTTCTGGATGCATCATTGCATATACACCTTCTGCCACCATTTTAACATTTGCTTTATTGTAACTGCATCTGCTGGTATAACATTTATCCTTTCTGACATCGGTTTCGTCTTCCCATTCCTTTCTTCGTGGATACAGAGGACACTCAAGGCAAGCACATATGTTATACTCCCATTTCAGTTCTTTACCTTCGTATGTTATCGTATTTTCCATTTCAGGCTTTCTTTGTGTAGAAATGATTTCTTAAAACAACAGGGACACTCAAAAACTACTGCCATTCCACCAATATTGTGTCCGATTCTCACCACATCGTATTCGGTTTCCCCGATAACGTGTTCGTCTTTCATGTCCTCAAAACAATAAGGACACTGATAAGGCATGTCTTGTTCCCGATATGTGTTCAGGTCAAACATCCTTTTTCTTTATTTCATTTTCCTCTTCTTTTATCTTCTCTTGAATTTCGGATACCAGATGATTTAGTAATTCTCTTCTCTCTTCCAACTTATGACAAAAAATATTTATTAGGTGTGAAGGAATTCCCTTCTTTTCTGCATTTTCTCTTTCCTTGTTTATTTCTTTATACATCTTATCACTTTCCGCATAAAGATATTCTTTTATGATTTGAAGTTCAATATATTTGTGGGTTTTACCCATCATCCCATATATTTCAATATAATCCATATTAGTTATACGAAAGTCTTGTAGATATGTTACAAACTAATCGAAGTTTCTCATGTTGGATTCGTAATCGAGTCTGGCACTTGGTCGAACAGAATGAAGAAGT
>Ga0307377_10004532_pt1 | contig 15157 bp, 18 predicted proteins | sample TR3MG_FD_202535 | JGI IMG/M metagenome (GOLD analysis project Ga0307377, IMG submission 202535) | Soil microbial communities from Risofladan, Vaasa, Finland - TR-3 | ecosystem: Environmental > Terrestrial > Soil > Coastal area > Acid sulfate soil | place: Finland: Risofladan, Vaasa | collected... | reverse complement strand
GGTGGGGGTTAACATTACTAATTGGCCCGACTTTTCCTTGTCAATTCCCTTACCCCGGTCATCCTCATAAACGATAGCCGGTACTAGGTACTTGGTTCTAGGGGTAAAGGATTTTGCAAGCTCCTTATCATCATCACTACCTTCCCGGAGTTCCTCGTAGGCCTCCTGTACGGGGCAAGGGTCCCCTAAAGATGCGGCGGAGAAGACACCCTTAACCTTGGGCCCTAAATAAAAATGGGTCATTTCGATAGCCCAATCTTCCTCTTCCCCTACAGGTAGGATACGGATACGGGTAGTACCCTCTTTAATAAATACGATACCCGATTGGCCGGATTTCTCGGCCAACTTCTTACGTTTTTTCGCAAGACGTTCTTTTAAACTTTCTGACATATTATGAATTATTTAATTGGTGGGACATCTCAACCCTAACTGTCGCAGCTATGGTTCGTAAGACATCTAATTTAACTTTCAGTATTTCGGCTTTGGCTAAGTACTTTTCATACTCTCCCCGTTCTTCGATGAACTCTGCCTGGAGTTCGTGGTATTCAGGGTCATCCTGAATTTCATTGTCAACCCAATCGTTTGAGGGTGGCCTACCATTATCTGTATCCTGTTCCTTGGATACTAACCAGGCTTTGGCCCGGTATTTTTCTTTTTCTAGCCTTGCAACAGCTTGCCTCTTAAAGGCTATAGCTTGGCTAGTTTGGGCTACATCATACTCTTGTAAGGCATGTAGCATTTCCTCTTGTATAGTTAGAGGGTCATTCAAATCGATGTGCATTATAATTCAGCTTTTAATTGTGTTGATTTTACAAATTCCATAACGGTTGATATCCTATCTTGTAACCGCCAAAAGTCTAAGGTTATTACCCTTGGGCCCATGATATGGGCGAAATACCTTGTGTATACTCCGCCAAATACATCAGAGATATATTGCTGGAAATACCGGTTAGGTACCCGGCTATCATTATCTTCGATCTGGGGTATATCATTGGAATACCTTATCATAATGATATGGGATAATGCCATGTAAGCCTCTTGGGCTTCCTCTATCATAGGCCTAATAACATCCTCGGGTAAGTTATGCCCTACCTGGGTTAACATATATACTATGTTATCGATGGGGCATCTGTCCAATACAAACGGGCCCGGCTGTGCAATTTGCTCAGCCCTTAAGGTGAGTAGCCTATGCTGGAAATAATAACCAAACTTAGGCTGTTCGGCAGACATATTAATTACATTCTGGTGGCCTTTGCCTTCATAACCAAAGACTCTTCTCATGTAAAATTTATCATGTTCAGTAAATACATCCCCAGCACTGGTGCTTGGATGTGGAAACTCCAACCTATCTGCTACGATATTAGCAAGAGTGGTTTTGCCCAACCCACTTGGGCCGGAAAAAGCGATTTTCATAGGTTTCATAATCATATTAACTAATTTATATATAAAGTCTAGGGAGTATCTTTTTCCCTTTGGCTTAAGATTTCATACTCAGTAACGTAGTCCTTATCTTCTCTAGGATTATAAGGAAACATATGGCCCCAACTTAGCCCATATTCAGCTGAAGCTTTCATTGGTACTTGGAATAATGCCCCTCTAAGATATTTCTTAATGTCGGGTAGGTCACTGGATATTTGTAATACCTTATCGGTAACCAGCTTAAGGTCTTCCTTCTTAGGATAATATTCGTTGGAGTCATGTACCGTACTTACTAGCCTTAGATAACTCGGAAGTTCTCCCCTTAATATAGCAATGTATACTTGGATACTTATCCATTGTGTAATGTCGGATGACATTGACTGGGTTAATGAGTTGACGCTTTGCCTTAAGGCCTCGTTCCAGAGCCCCTGTTCCCATTTCTCATTGGCTTTATCCATTAGTATGGGTAATCTACGTTTCCTACCAAATATACTGGTAACATAGCCATCCTTCTTAGCTTTTTTCCGAGTGTTTTCTATCCATTTCTCAGCTTCGGGGAAGGCATCAAACCACCGGTTGATAAAAGCGGCAGCATCTTTAACGGTATACTTATCCCCTGTCCTTTCAATTAAGAATTCCATAACCTTTTTAGGTCCAGCCCCATAAAATATGGTAAAGTTCAGAACCTTAGCTGACTTATGTTTCTTAACCATATCTATATGCTGAGGGTGAGACTCATCCTTACGGGCTGAATTGATTAGGTCATAATCTACATCGAACATCTTAGCAGCTGTTGCAACGTGCATGTTTTTACCCTCCTTAAAAATCTGTATCATTGCCTCATCTTTAGAGGCCTCCGCTGCAGTCCTTAGCTCAGCTTGGGAAAGGTCAACCTCTAGGAAATAACGACCGGGAGGGGCGATATACATTTTCTTAATCTTACTCGATGTTGTAGTCCTTGGTATGTTCTGGAAATTGGGTTGCCTACTACTTAACCTACCCGTTACCGTTCCATGTAGTAAATACGTGGGATGTATAGTGTCATCTTCAGAGAGGAAATCTTCATATACATTCTTAACATACGTGGAATATAACTTAGATAGGGCCCGTAATTCTAATAACCCCTTAATAAACCCCGACTCATCCTCGAACTGGAGTTTCAATAAGGTTTCCTCGGAGGTACTCGGGGCTTTTGTCTTGGTCTTAGCCAATACAGGAAATTCAAACCCGTCCTCATGTGTATAGAATAACTCTATCATTTGTTTCGGACTTGCAAAATTCAATGGTTCAAATAGCTTAGCCTCTTTCTGGGTAACCCATTGGCCTGCTTCTAATAAAGACATCCTTTCCTCAAGGTTATCTATCTGCCGCTGGCTTAAGCCCCCGTAATCTATCTTATCATCAAGCTCATCAAGGTATGCGTTAAGCCTATCCTCAATAATAATCTCTTGGAATTCCTCGATGATTGGGATATTATATAGGTCAGCCTGCTTTTGTGCAATCTCTTCTTGGTATTCTCCTATAATCTGGACCAGGTATTCCCTATCAACATGTACCCCTTTTAGGATAGTATCAGAGATCTGTCTTACCAAGGGCATATAAAAATTCCTGAGCCAATAGTACAGGTCGCTTTCTATTAACCGCTGCTCCAGGTGTAGGAATATCCTTAGAGTAAACTCGCAGTCTCCAGCACAGTATTTGCTTAACTCTTCCAGGGGTACGTTAGACCAGTATTTACGATTAGCTTCTTCGCTAGCCTTTTGGCCGGGCTTACCTGATAGGTCATACCCTGAAAAGTCCGGTAGAAACATAGCCACCATACTCTTAAGGTCACTAGGCCTTTCTTCGTTTAATATATACTTGGCTAACATAGCATCCATATACCTACCCCGTATTCGATAGCCATATTTTCTAAATATCCTACCATCAAAGAGGGCATTCCAGGCTACCTTCACAATTGATGGGTTTTCAATAACCTCTAAGGCAAATACCCTTAGTACTTTTTGCCAGTATTCCCTGAACGGGCTATCCTTATGGCCCAAAGGGATAATCCAGCCACTGCCTGGTTGAAAAGATATGCCGAGTATTGTGGGGTAGAAATAGTGTTCATGGACCTTTGTAGTATTAGTTTCAAAGTCAAAGGAACAGTACCCTGTTTGCTTACAATAACTTATAAGCTCCCAGAGTTCGTCTTCCGTTTCGATTATTTTATAGCTAGTCCTCATCCGATCTCCTTAACTCTATGTCTTGGGGATAAAATATTAGGTTAACTCCAGCTCTTGTTAAGGCTGCCCTACAATACTTACAAGGGTATTCTGTAGTGTAGCAAGAGCTTCCTCCTACTCCTGCTCCAATTGCTGCAGCCTTGTGCAGGGCTACTTGTATCGCATGAGACGTACTATTTTTACCGTCCCCCTCAGAGGAAGACGATACAATAATCCTTTTATCCTTTACGAACAAGACACCCTCGCTTGGCTCGCACTCAGAGGTCTTGGCTAAAATCTTAGCCATCTCTACATATATGTCGTTTTGTTCCATTATATTAAGTGAGCTATACCTGCATTAAGACTATCCCAGTCCCTCTTATAACTATGGAGAGAGAATATATGGTGGGTTAACATTCCAGGTGCATTTCCGGTCATCTTTGCCATATACAGCATCATCTGCCAAGCAAGGAATACATCGTTTCCAAAGTGGGCTACTGCATCTGCGGAACGTTGGACATAGGTTAGGTTTAATTTACCCTCCCGGACCATAAAATAATATCCAAGAGAACAGGGTATCCTTCTCTTACCTCCCACGTATGCAATATCTTCTGGGAAAAATATAGGTAACCAGGCTTGTCGAGAGTCTGGGTTTCTTACTAATTCTTGGTGTACCCTTTCCAGATTCCCGTACTGGTTTAACCTATCGGAATAGGTATAATCAAATTTACCATCCACTAGGAATTGGTCCCACATATCTTTCCGTAACTTATAAGCCTCCCCAGGGTTCCTGGCAAGGGGGTTCACCCTTTCCCAGATTTCTAATAGGGCCCAAGACATAGTGTCCTCAAATACAAATAAGGGTTTAGAATCTTCCATTCCAACCAGAGTATACACATAATTCTGTATCTCTTTGGTCCAGAAATCTTCGTTGCCTTCGACAACCTTATTTTGATAGGACTTAGGTTTAACAATAATGCCCATCTCATCGAGGTCCCTTAATACCTCGGACATTAGCTCATAAGGGTTTCCATAAATTCTGCTCATCTAATCATCATCTAAAGGGTTAATATATTCTTTATCTTTTGCCCATTTCGGTATCACCACCCTCATTCCGTGGTCGGGAGTAGGACCTGGCCAGGCATATAGCCAATTATCTTCAATGTCTGGGAAAAACCTACGGTAATAATCCTCATCTTTTCTTAACAGATTGCTCTGGTGAGATAAGTGGACTTCATATTTACCCCACCACCAAGGGAAGGTAACATCGTCCTCGGCGTAATCTTCCAATTCCATTGTATTATTAAATCCTCGGCGTACCCATTCGTTAACGCAAGCATTATAATATAGGATAAGAACCTCCTCGGCTCCCCTCCACATAGTAACTGCAGGGTGGTTACTCCAGCTGTTTTCATTGCCCCATACCAGGATATTAATAATCTGGTAGGCCTCAACTCTTTGTTTACCTAAGCGTTTACTATCCAACACTTTAACAGATAGGTTAATATCCGGGTATGGTACGAATGTCTGCATTCTGATTATTTATTTTCTCGTTAACCTTAAGCATTCGCTTAAACCAGTCGGTGTCATCCGTGGATATGGCGAATTCATCTATCTCATCCAGCGTATAGGGTTCACTGGCTTGTTCCAGTACTTTCTGGGCAACCTTCCATATCTCGGGAGACCTGCCTCCGTAATTACCGTGGTTGTTATCCACCATTAAGGCTGCCCTTAATAAGGCATCCTTTTCTTCGGTCGTAGCCGATTCAAATTTCCTTAGTTTTCCCATTATTTAATCCATTCTCCTTCCGCTAATAATAGGATCCGAGACATACTCATCGTAGGATACTTCTGAGCAAACCAGATAGCTGCTGTCATTACCTCAGTAGTCACCTTCAGGTCTTCCGCCCTAGCTAAGGACTCTCTAACTTGTTTCATCGTATTCAGAGAATACATCTCAATCGATTTCTTTCCTTTTGTTTCTTTCTCTTTCTTTGCCATTTTACTATTTTTTATTTATTAATATGCAAATATAATAAAAAGGTTAATATAAGTAACAATCGCTAGCAAGTAATGGTGGTTTAGCAGTTTCGCCCTGGATAACTTTACAAGCCCTTTTATGAGCATGATACGATAAGTTCTCAACGTTTTCCATATCCCTAAACTTTACATACCATTTCCAAACTTCACCAGCAAACCCGTTAGTTCCCTTTAAACCTCTAAACCATTTAGGGTCCACTGCATACATAAGGGATAACCAATCAGCTCCACCCCATAGTTGCTGGGCATGAATGTTAACCGAGAAAGGTTCTTCCCCATAGGCTTCTTGTCCTAGCCGATGGACTAATAAGAGATCAAACATCCCCCGCTTAAAGAACTCCGATGCTCTCATTACCACATTCAGTACCGGATTATCCTCTCCGAATCTCCTGGAAAATGTGCATACTAATAGGCAACCTTTACCATGTGAGTGTTGGTTACCAAAGTGGAAGGTCTCATTATAATTCTTGGTTTTCTTTAGCTCTCTGTGTTTCACAGCTGCTAATACATCCTCCAAGTGGTTCTTATCTACGTAGTTAGATACTAACCCAGTCCATTTAGCCTTCCGGTAATTAACAGTCTCCGTAAAATCCCAGTCTTCTGAGATGAAGCTCCGTTTAATCTTAATCATTATATCGTAGAGGATTACCTGGTGCCGGTAAACCTTAGCTCCTAAGCCCTCTGGAGCATTCTCGATATTTATTAGGGTTTTGTTTACTCCCGTCCAAGCTTCTTCACTTGTAGCATAAATCCATTCTTTCATGTGGTTAATATTTACTGTTAATCCTAAAGTGGTTTACCTTGTTCTTTCTCCAGTACCAGGTGAATACCCTCTTCTCTGAACCCCCTATCCTAATAAAGCCCCTGAAAAAGGTATCATAGACATCGTCCATTAGGGTATTGAACTTGGCCATATCCGGTAATACCTCAGTTTGTTTCCATTGCTTATTCCTCATAGCATTGGACACTAGTCCCAACTTAAAGGTTACACCCCAGAACCACTGCTGTATCTCTTGAGAATCGTAGTATAGCCTTGGCTCATCCTCAACTCCCTCCCAAATATCTTCCCACACATCCTGTTTCATATGGTGACCTGAGACAATACCCAGTTCTAATAGGAAATGGGTAGCATCGGCAAGCTCTGTCCAAAAATTCATATAGTCAGCGTTTTGGTGTGACTCATAGGCTTCGGCCAGTTCTTCTACTACCCTAAAGATAAATCCTTTAGCAGCTATTTGGTTTTTCTTTAATCTCATATCCCATACGGGAGGATTAAACTTTTCAATCTCTACATACTTATCCAGTAGGGCTTTCTGTAGAGTAATCATCGATGCAAGCCCCATTCCCTTTCTAAGCTCCGGAGTTTGCTCTTTTAACATGTCTTTAGCGTCCATTCAAATAAATTTTAAGTTGGTCATTATTAATATTAAATCTTTGTCGTAGTCTTCTATACCTTAGTACTTTACCAAAGCCCTTACCCATTAACCTTTTGTCTAGGTCTTTGATATCCTTGGCTAATTCGAGCTTGTCGATTTTCATATCTAGGTCTTGGTTTTTCTTTTCTTCTTTAATCCGCTTAACGTGGGCCGAGTTTGCAAATACTATTGCACATAGTTCGTGGTCCCCACAAACCATACATTCCTCAGCAGTCAAGGAATATAGTTTACCAAAGCAGGGGTCATCGTCCCCGCCAAACTTAGTTACATCAAAAGGTCTAAGTAACTTATCATTGGGAATCTTGGAATCTCTTATAGTTCTTGCCATTTTATTATTTAATTATGTTAAATAAAGTGTTAGGAAACTTTTTTCCCGTCAACTTAAGTTTGGTTTATATAATACGAGGGGTGTATCCTAATTTTTTGTAATAACTGATACGTCTCCTGGAATGCTTCCCCAAGTATTTACCGTGGTCAAATATGTCCTCATAATAATACCTTTTCTTATCCTTATGCTTACGAGTTCCCCTACCTAATACTTGCAGTGGGCCTGTATAAAATTCTCCACCCGCTGCATTAATAATGACCTCGGTTAATGGGAAATTCATACCCCGCTTCAGGTATAGAGAAGTAATCAATATCTCGGTAGACCCCTCCCTAAATCTTTGGATTAACTTATCATCAGCCCTTTTATGGTGAGTGTAATCCATTGCGTAATAGTCTGGGATCTTTTCTCTTAGGTATTCGTAAAGGATTTCTACCTGTTCTATAAATTTACAGAAGACCATTATGTGATGCCTTTTAGCCTTGAGGTTGTACATAATTCTCTGTAATATAATCTCATGCCTTATATCGTTGTAGGTAATTGCTATATCATACTCATCTTTAAAGGATTCTACTTCATAAGTTCTTGTAGTCCCCTCAATAATCTTAATAGTCGTCTTAGTAGATACTCCTAAGTCCTCTAGCTCGAGGTTAGAAATCTCATAGATGGCGTTACCAAAAATCTCCCTCATCTTCATGTTCCTTAGCTGGTCCTTCTTTAGGTTTCTTAGGAATACTGTACCAGTAAATCCTGCTCGTACTGCAATATGAGATAGGGCTTTATATACTGTGTCAAAGGTTTTATTATCTGCAAGGTCGCACTCATCCGTAAGTAGGATGTTAAATTCTTTTAACTTATCATGGTACTCTTCTAACCTATTCTTTAAGGTTTGTACCATGATTACCATTATCTCTCCCCACTTAAGGCTTTTGCCTTGCATATAGCCATAGGTATCAGGGAAAGCCTTTTTTAAATCGGCCTTCATCTGGGTATACAGGGCCTTGTTATTTAGCAAAATAATGGTTCTAGCATCTTTGTAGGTCATGTGGATACCCATCATTATCGTAGTCTTCCCAGCATTTACTGCGGCTGCAAATATACCTCGTGGGTGGGGTTCACCTAATATATCGTGCATTACTAATCTCCGGATAGCCTTACGTTGATAAGAGAACTTACCCGATAACTCTAAGCCTCCTACTGTGTATGGTATATCTCCTACTTCTGGTATATTCCTGTGATCGATAATCGCATATTCTGTTTCCTCTTCCATTAAGAAATCTAAGGCATAATCCAGTAGCCCAGTCTTCATTCGCTGGTTATTGTTAAAGGGATAAACATACCCATCCCAATCATACTTCATCCCTTTACTTATCCAGTAGGCATTAGGATGCTTAAACTTCAGGTAATTCTTTAGCCTTGCTAAGACTCTCGGGTTACCCGTTAATTGGGTGGTGTTATTGTTAATCTCTATCCGAATCATCTCTTCTCTGGGTTATATGTTTTAAGGATACTCTCTTAATCTTTTTCTTTCCATACTTGGCATCATGTCCCCTGGCTAACATTTCCTTAGCCTTATCCCCTACCATATGAAAGGGCTTAGGGTTCCCCAGCCAGGCAAACTCATTCCATATCATAGCCACAAACTCATGTGGTCTCCATTTCCATTCCCTGCATAACTCAGCAGCCTCGACAAAGTATTGGTACTGCAAAGGCTCGGACGAACTAGAAAATGTACCGGTGGCTTCTAAGTGCCGCTTTTCCCAGGCTTCATATATCTGGGCCGATAACTTAGGGTTCTTATCATCTCCACAAATAGCTACTGCCACAAAGTGTTCGTGTATATTATCTGCTTTAGCCTTTATCTCATGTAACTTCATGGAATTGGTTATCTTAGATGCTACATCCAGGAATAATTTAAACCCTGTCCGTTGTTCAAGGCCATTCTCTTTACCAAAGGCCATTGCCTCATCGCATACATCGATTAGGTTACGCCATTGGTTTGTCCCAGGCTTAATAAGGGTTACTCCTCTGTGTTTCATTGACCTACGGTAAGCTAGGTACATCTTAGCGAATTCCATATAAGGGGTTTGGCTCCCCTCTTCAATTAACCCCCATTCCTTAGCTGTTTCCCAGAGCTCATCGATCCTTTCATTCTTAGACTCCCCATATATAAGGTCTGATAATTCATCTTTTGTTGCTTTTAGATACTCTGCCATTTCAATCTCAGTATTTTTGTTATGTCGTTATACAGTGTGGGTTGATCCTTAATCAGCTCCATTGCTTTTTCTTTTCCTAAATCGTTTACATCGCTATCCTCTGGGAATTGTATCACCCTTACCCATTTATGAGGAACAAGGCTACAGGCTAAGTCCAAGGCCTCTTTCCAGGCATCTGGGTCTAGGAGTATATTCACCACCTCACATTTACTCCGAAGTATCATAGAGAACTGGACCCTAGATATGGCCTTACCATTAATGGCTATCCCCTGGTCCCCTATCGTTAGTGCATTCATAACCGATTCACATAAATATATTTCCTTGTACCTATCCAGGGCTGCTATATTATAAATGAATTGGCTCTTGCCTACTCCAAAGTCTTCTACCTTAGGGTTCTTAAACTTAGGCCCTGTCCCAAAGAAGTGCCGGGTCTGGTAAAATACAATCTTCCGATCTTTATAGTATGGGAATATAATGTATCCAAAATAATCTGCTGAGCCCCTGCCTACATAGCCTACTCCTTTGCGAGATAGGTCCTTGATATTGAACCCTCTCTGCCTCATATAAGTCCTGGCCATCTTCCCTATCCTGTTATCCCCATACTTAAGAAGTTTAAACCCATCGGGGAGATGGACTGGTGACTCTTCATGGATTTCAACCTTTACAGGCCTATAGTCAGCCGTATCGTATTGCTCAAGGAATGAGAAGAGTTCCTTCCAGGCCCTCATCCCCTCCATTTGCATAATCATTTTCATAGGCTTAACTCTCTCATCACATTTGAAGCAATGGGTTTTGTTATCCTCAAGGTGGATGCCCATTTTATCCTCAGCTCCACACCAGGGACAGTCCCCTTTTTGCCACCCCCTACGGTATTCATAGAAGCCTAATGTTTGGAAGTACCCAAACATCTGCCTCTTTAGAGTTGAGCCTTTGTCCTCGGCCATTACATGTCCCCTTTCTTTCGTTGTGATTTATATTCGGGTTCCTCTCTTTCATCTTCAGCTCCCATTAATTCTTCCACTTCCCTTATCTGCGCTTTGGTGAGTTCCTCCCAACGCTGGATGGGTACGTCCGCATTAAAGTAAGCCCGGCCTCTTGGTACACCGTCCCTTTGCGCAACGACTTCCATCCTAACGATACCTGCTTCCCGTTCTTCCTCTGTTCTATTTAACCCATATATCGCATGAGCATGACGGATAATATCAATGGCCTTAGCTATATCATTTTCTTGATAACAGGTTTCGGACCTGGCATAGGCTGACCTTACTACGTGCATTGCAGTGACCACATGTTCAAATTTATTTTTCAGGGCCAAGTTAGCCACATCCACATATGCCTGGCCGATAGTGGTTGTTTCATCCGTTTCTTTTTTCCTACCAAGGCTATTCATAAGAGCAATGTAATCGATAATAAGGACATCAAACCTGATTCCCTCTTCCCGGTATACCTCATCGATAACTGCCTGGATGGTGGCTGTGGTGGAATATGCAGGTAACCTTCTGGTATATACCTCTCCCCCCATCCTCTTATACCTTCTCAGTACCTTTTGAACCTTCTTATCCGTTTCCCCACCCTTTAACAAGGTTTTCTTATCAACCTTAGCTACTGATTGTTCAAGCCTCATAGTGATAGCATGTTCTCCATTCTCCAAGTCTATGAAAAGGACCTTCTTTCTCATCCGCATATATCCTCGGGCAAATTGCACTAAGGCGTAGGATTTAAGGTTCTTAGGCCTATCCATTATTACTATTATACTGCCCATCTCATACCCCCCAGCCGAAGTAAGGCTATTGACTTGCCTCCAAGGAGTAGGGATTACTGTTGTTTCTTCCTGCCTGCGCATTTGCCTTGACCTGATATCCTTGATAAGGAATATCCCACCTTTTTCCTCGCGGGTATCTGCGATATCAATAGCCTTCTGAACTTGGGTGGAGAAGTTATTATAGGACTCATAATCGGTTAGGTCCACTCGTTCGAGAGTATCCTTTAATTCTACAAAGGACCCGAACTTAGCAACCTGCTCTAACAAAATATCCCCATCTTTCGCAGGGGATTTATAAAGTATATCTATAGTATCTCGTATCTCTTTACGGTCATCATCTCCTAAACTGTTTGCAAATTCTCTTTCCTGGAAGGTCTCTTCCAGGAGTTCCAGGATAAAGGGTTGGCTAGGTATTCTTCCCCACTTCTTATGGGCTTTCTCAACAGTATAGTATATAGTCGCATGTTCTAATAAGGCAAAGTTTTGGTTCCTTACATATTGTAACACTTTGTACCCATCGCTATTATTTAGGGCAAATTTTATAATGGCCTCCTGGAATGGGAGACCGAACGTTAACTTCTCTTGCATATTATATAAAGTCTGGGACTTGTATTTTCGGGCTTAATTTTTTTGCATTGCATATATATATAAGGGGTGTATCCAATGCACTTACGGGCTAGCTGCATGTACCCTGTATATACTTAAGTATGCTATATTGCATTGCATACTGCAACTTGCACTTAAGTACTTACGGATTGTAAAACGTTAAAGATGTTCCGCCTAAAGTTATTCATTTTCTTAACTGTCTTCTTGTTAACGGGCATATCCAGGTAATCTAGAACAAGGTTACTGGGTATCCTACTGCCCTTACCTACCTTATCCCGAATGTATAGTGGCGGGTCAACTATAATCTCTAGCACTAAGGCCTGGTCATTTCGTAAATAAGTTACTGCTTGTTCCAGTAAATCTTCATAAGGAGTATCTTCAAATAAGACATCTTCTTCCCCAAGAGAAACCTCTTGGGAATACTTTTTATATATCTTACCTCGATAATTATATAAGGATGCTATAGTAATAGCCTTTACCTCAGCATAAGGTAAAGTTTCACTGTATTTCATCCATACGTTTAACAGCTTCTCTGTAAGAAATCCTTCTATATCAGACACCGTAAACCTCAGCTTTTTATAGTCTGAGGTTCCTGCGAGATATTTAATTAAGGGGGTTACTTCGGATAATAAATCCATAACTTGCTTGCCCATACTAGTTTATTTTATTAATTAATGCAAATATAATAAAAAAGTATAAAGGAAGTTATAATCCAGAAAAAAGATATTAACAATAATTTGTTGGTAACCAAGTAGATACAAAAAAACCCCGCTCAATTAAGAGCGAGGTCTGGGCAAGGTACACCCGAAGGTATACACAAGAAGCGCGAGAAAAAGCAGGACCTTAGGTGTTGGCAGCTATGCCAAGGAACTTTATGCTTACCGCAGTAGAAGTGGGCGTAGAAGTAGTAAACTCTACTCCTAATGTCATCCCCGTGTTTGTTACATATACAGAGGCAAAACCTATATTAGCAGTGGGGTTATCCCCACGAACCCCGCAGGGTATTACAGTCTGCCCATTAATGGGTATCGCATCAGTGGTTAGTACAAATGCGGGATTTGAGTTACTCCCTGAAGCCCATACAATAGTACCCTCCAAGTATAGGAGATTACCCAATACGGCATACCTCAGTACAGTTACAGCAGCTGAAGACTTACTAAGGTCTACCCAGTTAAGTGTAGCTCCAGCCTCTAGCTGGGTTACCCTGTCCTCTAGGGCTATTAAAGCATTTTCATTATCCGTTACTCTTGCCCCTAATTCAGCAATCAAGAGATCTAGATTCTGCATAGCTGCAGTCAATACCCATGTATCCCTTAATCTCCTGAAGGTATACGAGTGGAGGCTCTCTATGGGAACTTCTGTACCGGTGTAGGTCAATAGGGCGATCTTAGTAGCATCACTTGACCATACTGCTCCCGCTGGAGCCCTAAGGAAAAAGATGTTTAAGTAATGCCCATCTCTTATAGTGGGGCAGTCAATATCCGATATCTTAAGTGGGTCTGGAGCTCCCAAAAAATCTACAAATACTGTGTTGCCTTCATCGCTTACTTGTAAGCGATAGTAATTACCAGTATCGTATCCGGTATCCGTATCCACGGTAATATCTGCTGGAGTCAGCTCCTGGTATCCTTCAAAATTACTAAAGTCAAAAGGATTAACCTTAGAATACCTTGCAAAATCACTAGTATCTATTTCGTTCCCCGATAAAAAAGGCTTATCGTATGGGACCCAGTTTGTAATAAGGTCACCAGTACCATATACAAAATACCCTATTGCCACGTCCGTTGGGTCGGCCCCTGCAGGAGGCGTAGTTGGTACATTATCCAGTAAAGGTCCCGATTGGAAATTGTAGGTAGCTCCTCCCGGAGTATTATCCCACAAAAATCTGAAGAAGATTACCTGGAACTTAGTATTCGTTGGAGTGAGTAATGATAATACTTCAACAGGGTTCTCAAAGAAAACTATTGTACCGTGGTTGGACACGAGTACAGCTCTTTCATACTCTGTAGTGTTATCATTACCCAAGAACTTAACCTTGTCTGTATGGGTTAAATTGGGAGAAGTAAACCCATCGAAACCATAATACCTACCAGCTGGCAAAAACCCTCGCCTGGAAGTATTTATCCCGGTAGATGTTACGGGGTCAAAAAATTCAATATACTTATTGTTTGCCATTGTTTAGAATTTTACCATGTTCATATTAGTCAGTAAGCCCAGTTGCTCTACTGTTATTTTCTCTGGGAGATCTCCTTTTTCAATAAGAGAGAATTTCAATGTACACTCTGCATCCATAGCAGATGCGAAATCCTGTTCTTTCTGGTTCTGGAGATCAACTGCATCTTTGTATTTTTTCTCAAGAGCTTTAATTTCCTTTTCAAGAGTAGGCTTATTAGCGTTATCCGTAACATACTTACGAATAATTCCTTGAGGAGTTTGTATTGGCTCGGTTTTTGGGTTACCATTGCTGTCTTTTGCAGAATGCTTTATGTATAAGGCCTGGCCCTCGGTCTTAAAGGCCTTAAACTCGGCTGTCTCTACACGAAGATTCTCAAGCAAATCCAATTCATCGATAACCAGTCTTAGGTTACGATTCAATTTTAAAACAAAGTCCACTCCCGTAAGGTGGTGAAAAGAGCTAAAGTCCTTTTTAAATCCCTGCAGATCTCGGTTCTTTACCATAATAAAAATGTGTTAAGTGTTAATAATTAAAGTTATATCTTCTAAGGCTGTGGGGGTATAACCCATTCTCCTGCAAACCAGCCAAACGAACTATCAGTTGTAGCATAAACAAATAAAGCTTTTTTAGGAGCTAATACCACATCACTGGTACTCCCGTTTATACTATCAGTTCCAGGGTCTATAGTTAAGTTCTGAGATTCATCCCTATTTATAATTATATAGGTTCTAGCTGATGATGATGCGTAGGCAGGTAATCTTACTGTTCCTCCAGAAGCAAATGCTGTGGACCATTCGTATATAGGTTTATTACTTAGTGTATCATTATTACTGAGTACTCCCCTATCCAAGCCTAATGCTCCACCGATATTAATGTCATTAGTGGGTATACTTGAAGCCATCATCAGAGACATAAAGTTTTGAGAAGCACTTACACTAATGGCTGTTTTTGTTTGGGTGTTAACCACGAAACC